>RCUJ01000851.1_pt1 | contig 17118 bp, 11 predicted proteins | sample 2166321 | NCBI WGS metagenome assembly RCUJ01 (sample SAMN09932808, study PRJNA488358) | compost metagenome | feature: garden; material: soil; isolation source: compost soil in an enriched community after 118 h of incubation | place: Germany: Experimental Botanical Garden Goettingen | collected... | reverse complement strand
GAAAGGCCCGGCTGCTGCCAACGTAGTTGGTCTGTAATTCAAGCCAGGAAGCCTTACCGTTAATCGGAAAGACCTTTTGCAAGAATTGAAAAAACCCGCCTCGGCGGGTTTTTTGTTGCCTGATTTTCGGCCAGTCCTGTCTATTCCTCCCCCACATTCACACCGGTCACAGACCACAGCCCCGCAGTTCCTCGCACCACAGCCCTGCGTGCTCCCCACTCACTCGATCTTTCCCCCAGGCACCATGTCGTCAGCCTCGCGTAATCTCGGATACGAAGAGGGCGCCAACCCGGGCGCCCTCTTGTCAGATCGGATGAAGGTATAGGCCCTCACAGCGGCAGGCTGATCCTCGCCTCCAGTCCGCCTTCGGCACGGTTATGCAGGCTGAGCTCCCCACCGTGCTGGTGTACCAGAGTACGGGCGATGGCAAGCCCCAGCCCCACGCTGCCGGATTCCGTGTTACGAGCCTCATCAAGCCGCACGAAGGGTTTGAACACATCCTCCAGCCGGCTCGGATCTATACCAGGTCCCCGATCGCAGACCCGAATAAACAACTCCCCCTCGCCTCGCTCCAGCGACACCTCGGCGCTGCCCGCGTACTTGATGGCGTTGCCGATGAGGTTTTGCAGCACCCGGCGCAGGGTATTGGCGCGGCAGGCATAGACCTGCTTGCCCTCGGCCAGGCAGGTGACCGGCTGGCCGGTGTCGGCATAGTCGTCACACAGGCTCTCCAGCAGGCTGACCAGATCCAGCTCCCGGGTCGCCTCCTGCTGCCCCTCCTCCCGGGCGAAGCTCAGGGTCGCCGCCAGCATCTGCTCCATCTGTTGCAGGGTCTGCTGGAATCGCTCCTTGTCCTCGCCGTCTGCCAGAAACTCGCTGCGCAGCCGCAGGCTGGTGATGGGGGTGCGCAGGTCATGGGAGATGGCGGCCAGCATCCGGGTCCTGTCCTGCACGAAGCGATCGAGCCGGGTGTGCATGCGGTTGAATGCCTGAATGGATTCACGGATCTCGGTCGGCCCCTCCTCCCGCAGCGGCTCGATATCCTCGCCACGCCCCAGCCTGTCCGCGTTGGCGGCCAGCTGCTTGAGCGGCTGGGTGGCGCGGCGGAACAACCAGATCATCAGGCCGATTACCAGGCTCGCCACCAGGATCAGGTTGAGGGTGGTCTGCCAGGACCAGCTGACGGACTCCTTGTCCACCAGAGAGCTGAACTGCAACCAGCCACCATTGGGCAGCTGGATGGAGCCATAGAGCCGCATGTCCTGGGGCGGCGGCATGCCGTTGCGATCCTTCATCATGCGGTTATGGTGCTGCCAGGCCCGGCTGCGCTGGATGTCCTGCTTCAGCTCGGCGCTGATCTCCACCGACAGGGACGACGGATACCCGAGCTTGGCGCGCACCAGCTTCTCGAAACGGGGGCTGCGGTTGTCCGGTTGCAGCGGCTCGTCGGCGAGGCGCAGCAGCAGGGTCTCGCTGCGGCTCGCCTTGAGGATCTCGTGATAGAGCGAGGGGGGCGAGAGGGTCAGCAGCCGCACCACTGAGACGATGCGCTGCATGGCATTGCGGCTGTTGACGTAACCGAGCGCCTCTTCTCGATCGGAGCGGTAGATCTGGATGCTGAGCAGCTGGATCAACACCAGCCCCGCCAGGGCAACCAGCACTATCTGGCCAGTCAGCCCCTTAGGCAACAGCCTGGCGCAGAGTCGCTTGATCATGGCCACAAGCTCACTCCTGGGTCACATCGGCGGCGAACAGGTAACCGCCGCCCCAGATGGTCTTGATCAGCTCAGGATTCTTGGGATCCCGCTCCAGCTTGCGGCGCAGGCGGCTCACCAGGGTATCGATGGCGCGATCGAAGGCCACCGTCTCACGGCCCCTGGCCAGATCCAGCAGCTGATCCCGGCTCAGCACCCGCTGCGGCCGCTCGAGGAACACCCGCAGCAGGTCGAATTCGGCGGTGGAGAGGCTCAGCCCCACCCCTTCCTCATCCACCAGTTCACGGCGGTTGATGTCGAGCAGCCAACGATCGAAGCGCAGATCCCGGGTCAGCGCCTCGGGCGCCGGCTGGGGATCGGCCTGAGTGCGGCGCATCACTGCCTTGATGCGGGCCAGCAGTTCGCGGGGATTGAACGGCTTGGCGAGATAGTCATCGGCCCCCATCTCCAGCCCTATGATGCGATCCGTCTCCTCGCCCATGGCGGTGAGCATGATGATGGGCAGCCTGGACTTCACCCTGAGCTCGCGGCACAGGGTCAGGCCATCCTCCCCCGGCATCATCAGATCCAGCACCAGCAGGTCGAACTCCCGCTCGTCCAGCAGCCGCTTCATCTCCTTGCCATCCCGGGCACAACTGACACGCATGCCATGTTGTTCCAGAAAGCGCTTCAGCAGATCGCGGATCTCGCTGTGGTCATCGACCACCAGAATATGGGGACTGCCTTGGTTCATCACTGTCTCTCCCGTTATCGAGCTGGGGCGATTATACGAAAATCAATCGGGCGGGTTGTGTCAAAGTGTGCCAGAGCGCCAAGATGCCACACTCTGCTACAAAATAGGCTTCAACTGGCAAAATTCAGACACTTCCACGGTGTTTACTGGATACCAAGGCGAAACAGCCTCTACCCGTATTCATCCGACAGGAGTTACCCATGAAAAAGCTGACCAAGACCCTGCTGACCGCCACCCTGATCCTCGGCCTGCCGCTCGGCGCCTACGCCGCCAGCGAAGCAGTGAGCACGGCCCAACCCACCGCCGCAGCGGCAGCGACCGGTTGCCCCATGGACGGCTCAGGCATGATGGGCGGCAAGCACCACGGTGGCCGTCACGACAAGATGGCCCGCATGCAGAACATGACCCCGGAGCAGATCCAGGCTCACCTGCAGCAGCGCTATGACAAGATCGAAGACCCGGCCAAGAAGGCCGAGTTCGTCAAGAATCTGGAGCTGAGGGCCGACGGCATGACCAAGCACGCCGAGGTGATGAAGCAGTTCGCCGAAGCCAACAAGTAAGCGGCTCCGGATACGAGAGAGGGTGGCCCAGGCCACCCTCTGCTATTGGTGTCGCCAGCCGACCCGGCAGTAGGGCTGGCAAGCGTCATCCACCTGCACGGTTCGTTGTCATCGCCAATCAAAAAGGGGCCACAGGGCCCCTTTCTCATGCACGGATGTCAGACTCACGCCTTGGCGTTGTCGGCCAGGCTCAGGGTCTTGACGGTCTCGCCTTCGAACTTGATGACGACGCTCTTCTGAGCGGCTTCGGCATCCTTGAACAGGGTCTTGGAAGTCTCCGCCAGCATGGGAGAAACCTTGTTCAGGGCGGTCAGATCATAGCTCCACACTTCCTGACCGGCTTCGGTCCTGGTGCTGGCCGGGGCGCCCAGCTTGTCCTTGATGGCCTGCTTGTTGGAGGCACCTTCCTTGATGTCCAACGCCTTCTTGATCGCTTCGTTGGAGGCGCTGTCCATGGCGCTGCCCGCCATCTCCTTGGCGCTGCTGGTGAGGCTGCTGGTCACGGTATCGGTCAGGGAATCCATCAGGCCGGCGTGGGCAACCAGAGGCAGGGCGGTCAGGGCAATCAGGAGGCACTTCTTCATTAAGATACATCTCACAGGAATGAAAGAGCGCGCATCAGACCAGTGCATAGAGTCGGAGTCAAGGTGATCCCTTGGTCAAGCCGCATCCGGGGGGATCCGTCAACATATCGCGGCCGGTGAGCACGGGCACCAGCCCTAGCCACAGAGCTGATTCTTGCCTGACAGCTTGGCCTGATAGAGCGCCCTGTCCACCCGCACCATCAGCTGGCTCTGGGATTCGCTCAGGTGATATTCCACCAGGCCGAAGCTCATGGTGATGCCCTCCTGCTCGCCCACGCTGAGCTGGCTCAACCGCTGGCGCAGCTTCTCGGCGACCACCTGGGCATCCGGCAACCGGGTATTGGGCAGGATCAGCATGAACTCGTCGCCCCCCCAGCGGGCGATCAGATCGATCTCGCGGATGTTGTCCCGCGCCAGCCGCACTATGTCGATCAGGGTCTGATCGCCGACCGCGTGGCCATAGCGATCGTTGATCCGCTTGAAGTCGTCCACGTCCATGGCGATGACGGAAAAATGATCCTTGAAGCGCTTGGCACGTTCGGACTCCAGCCTGATGACCTGCTCCAGCCGATAGCGGCTGGCGGCCCCGGTCAGGGAGTCCGTCTCCGCCAGCCGGCGATTCTCTTCGACCTGCCGCTGCAGCTCCCGATTGAGCCGCTGCAGCTCGGCGGTGCGCTCCGCGACTTGCTGCTCCAGCGAGCGATTCTGCAGTTCCAGCCGGGTATAGAGCAGCTTCTGGGCATGGATGTCGCGATGGGCCCCTATCATGCGAGCCACAGAGCCATCGGGGTTGCGAGCGATGATCCGGCCATAATCCTCGACCCAGGCGAAGTCGCCATCCCGGGTGCGGCAACGGTACTCGACCTTGTAGTGCGGCGCCTCCCCGCTCAGATAGGCATCGAAGCAGGCCATCACCCGCGTCAGATCATCGGGGTGGATCACGTTCTCCCAGGTGAACACCGTATTGCCGAGGGAGTGTGGCTCATACCCCAGCATCCGATACCAACCCGAGTTGCGGTAGACGAAACCCGTGTTGGCGTTCCAGTCCCAGACCCCTTCGCTGATCACCTCGAGGATGCCGTGTACCACCCCCTCGCTGACATCCGATATCTTGATCGTATCCGTATCTGGCAGCATAAAAGACTATCCTTGTCCTCTATCCCCATGACCATGGGGGCGCAAAGCTTGAGTGTAGAAGTCAGAACCCGGCAAGGCACTGTCCGCGCCTCATCCCGTTGCCGGTTCGCTCTGGGCCGGCCTGTCTGGTTATCGGCCCATTATGGCTCTGGATGAGTGGAATACCCACGCATCTGGTGCAGGATCTCAGAGTAGTCCGGATTTAAAGCCAGGATGATGCAAACTGCGATAATGGCTGGGGGCCAGCCCGTGCTGGCGCTTGAAGGCGGTGGAGAAGTGGTATTCGTTCTTGAAGCCGCACAACCTGGCCACCTCCTTGACTGGCTCACTTCGACTGGCGAGCAGCAGCGCGGCCCGTTGCAGCCGCAGCCGTTGCAGCAGCGCCATGGGCGCCAGCGCGAAGTGCTGCTGGCAGAGGCGATAGAGCTGACGCTCGGAGAGGTGCAGGGCCCCGGCCATCCGGCTGATGTCCCAGCACTCGCCGAGCGCCTCTTTCAGCAGCAGCTCGAGGCGCAGGGCCAGCCGCTCGCCACGTTTCTGTCCCTCCCCTTTTTGCAACAGGCGGCGCAGATAGAAGCCGAGCTGCTCCACCAGCAGCGCGCTGAGTAGCGGGTCCTGATGGCGCTCCTGCTCCGCGTAGAGGTTCTCCAGGGTATGCAGCAGGCTGGCCTGCTGGGAGGTGCAACCCAGTCTGGAGTGGCTTGCGAAGGCATCCCAGGGGGAGCCCTTGTGCAGCAGCAGCCACACCAGCTCCCACTGACCGCCAGTGGGCAGTTGCGGCTCCGGCAACTGCGTCTCTGCTAACCGGTAGCAGAGCGGCTGGCCCGCCGGGATCAGCGCCCACTCTCCGCTTACAAGCCGCTCATAGCACTCACCGATCAGCACTTCCCCCTCGCCGCCCAGGGTGATCAAGAAGCAGTGCACGTCCGCGAAACGGCGTTCGATCCGATAGTGGGTCTGCAGGCGGGAATGGCCCGCCAGCCACACCCGCTCCTGGGTCAGCGCCGGCAACAGGCTATCGCAGCAGATCTGCTCGCGGCAGTCGGGGGAGACTTCTATCACTTCCAGATTGGCAGTTTCAGACATCATCAAGACGGGCTCAGCCATGTCGGACCATAGCCGCCGAGCATAGCATGGAGGGCATCAACGCAAAGGAGACACACCATGCATATCCATCATGTCGCCATCTGGGCACAGGATCTGGACGCCCTCAAGAGCTTCTACTGCACCCTGTTTGGCGGCCAGGCGAATGAGCGCTACCACAACCCGGCCAAGCAGTTCAGCTCCCACTTTATCCGCTTCGAGGGGGGCGCCAGTCTGGAGCTGATGCACAGCCCCAACCTGTTTCCAGCTGATCTAACTCTGCCTCACCCGCTGCAGGGGCTGGCCCATATTGCCTTCGCCCTCGGCAGCGCGGAGGCGGTGGACAAGATGACAGCCCGCCTCAAGCTGCTCAAGGGCGCCGAGGTCAAACACCTGGACGGCCCCCGCTGGACCGGCGACGGCTATTACGAGAGCACCTTCCTGGATCCCGAAGGCAACCGGTTGGAGTTGACCATCTAGCCCCTGTATTGGCCCCTCACCCTGACCTTCTCCCAAAGGGAGAGGGGATAAAGCGGCACCGGGGATATGATCGCCAGCCACGCGAATTAAAATAATGAAGCGTAGTCGGAGGTGGTAAAGGCGATCTTTACCCCCTTCTCCCCTTGCGGGAGAAGGGCTGGAGATGAGGGGAAGGAAAAAAGAGATTACGCAGTAAACGTTGGGCTTCGCTACGTTCAGCCACAACTTATGTAACGGGTAGGTTGGTGCTGAGCCTGCGAAGCCCAACATACGAGATTATTTTGCCAGTTCAAGTCGATAAAAATCCGTCTCTTCGTGTTTTGGATTGGAACGCAAAAATGTCCAGCCCGAACGCCGGTAATGGTTCAGCGCCCGCAAATTGGTACGACTAACGGATAGCAACGCCCATTTGCAACCCGCCCCCAGCAACTGCTGGCGGATATATGCCTGCAACTCTGCGGCCAGGCCGGTGCCACGATACTCGGGGAACAGATAGATAAGCTGCACATAGCCGGTCTCGGGTTCATCGGAAAAGCTGCGAAATTCCAACTGACCCACCAGTTGTTCACCAGCCCAGACATGCAGGTAATGCCATTGCGCTTGCCCCAACCTTTCATGGATCCGCTCCCGATAGCCGCAGATAAAGTCGGCAAAGCCATTATGGGTATGAAAGCTGCAAAAATAGGCATCCCTGCGCGCCTGCACACAGAGTTCATAGTCCCGCTCCAGGTCGATAGTTTTAAATTCAAGTCGCAATGAATGACATCCAGTCGTAAGTATGTTGGGTGCAATAAGCGCAGCCCCTTATACCCTTTTGGCAGATAACACTTGGCGGTGCAATTCACTTCGTTCATTGCACCCTACGATTTGTTGCATTGTGCCAACCCGGCCCCCTAGCCCTCTCCCGATGGGGAGGCCCAGAATATGAGCGCCAGCCACCTAGGTTTGATTAGCGAAGCGTAATAGGACGATCTGTTTGCGCCCTTCTCCCCTTGTGGGAGAAGGGCTGGGGATGAGGGGTAGGAAAAGAAAGTATGTGGTAAACGTTGGACTTCGCCATACCCGCTCACAACCTTCTCAACTAATCATATTTTTGCCGAGCAAGCAAAAACCAGCATACAAGATTTAACGAAAAATACTTTCCACCCTACCTCAATAACCGATAGAAAATGGCGTAGGTTTATTCGAAACTCTAATGAAGTCCCCATTAGCATATACGTTGTGCCCAAACCCGCACTCACTTTTATCAGGATTTGTATCAAATTCAAGAATACCATTGTCTTTGTCGCTAAATTTTATAGAAATTTCACAATTACCCTCTTCACCAGTCAGCTTTATAATCCCTTTACCATCCTTCATAGTCACGACCTGAGATATGTCGCCAATATTAGGACCATAAGCCATTCCCCTTAGCCCAAAGTATAGTAGGTTCAAGGATATCAAGTAGTCATCATCATGTTTCTCTACAGAGGCAACATTCCAGCTTCCTAAACCGGCATACCCCCAATAGGTTCCCACCATATCATGTCCAACAGAGGCAGATATTTTTTTAAGCAGACTGTAGTTGAATTTAGACCTTTTATCGTTTGGAGCTAATGACAACCATGCCAGAGCCTTCAGTTTGTCCTCTTCTTTTATATAAGAAAGTGCAACATTATTATACGCTGTGATAATCGCAGTTTTATCTGGTTTGCCATAGGCATATCCACAACCTTCACTTAGCGAGACTTGCTCAGTAAAATAATCTCTTGCTTTATTATATTCCCCTACCCTGTATAATTCATTACCTTTTTTAATGACCGCTGGCAGTTTTGCACACATCTCTTTTTCAATATCAGAGTAAGACTCCGCTGAATTAGCAATGAAATTTGCACTAACATAAACAGTCAGTACCATCAGAATTAATTTCATATTTATACGATTCACTATCATTAGTTCCCCAACCTCTCCGCCAATCCGGAATATCGCTCGGTCTTTTTCCGCACGGCCTGTGCCAGCAGGGCGCGATCCCCGTAGAGATCGAGCCGGGCCTTGGCGCGGGTGATGCCGGTATAGACCAGCTCGCGGGTCAGCAGCGGGCTGGCGCTGTCCGGCAGCACCAGCACTGTGTGGGCAAACTCGGAGCCCTGTGACTTGTGGATGGTCATGGCATAGACGGTCTCATGGGGTGGCAGCCGGCTTGGCAACAGCGCGCGCAGGCTGCCATCCGGCTGCTCGAACCACACCTTCAGCCGACCGGTTTCATCGGGCAGGCAGAGCCCCATGTCGCCGTTGTAGAGGCCGACCCCGTGATCGTTGCGCACTACCATCACCGGCCGACCGGCATACCAGTCGCCGTCGCGCTGAATAAGGCCTGCCTTGGACAGGGCCAGTTCGAGTCGCTCGTTGAGCCCCAACACCCCGAAGGGGCCGTCCCGCAGGGCACAGAGGATCTGGAAGCCGTTGAACGCCTTGAACACGGCGGACGCCTCTTCTCCGGCGCGGGCCGCCTTGAGATAGCTGCCGTAACCGGCCACCCCCTGGGCGATCAGCCCTTCGTAGGCCTCGCCGACCCAGGGATGCAGGCTGATATCCTTGAAGCCCGCACCCCAGACCACCTCCACCGCCGCCGCGTCGCCCGCGTTGCAGGCGCGCGCCAGCTGGCCGATGCCGGAGTGCTTGTCGAAACGCCAACTCTTGCTGAGCAAGCAGAGGCTGTCACGTACCGGGGCGCCTGTAGGCGTGCCCTGCAGCCGATAGCCGGTCTGGCGCGAGAGCCAGGCCGCCTGCTCCGGGCTGATGCCCTGCTCGATAAAGCTGCAGATATCGCCGAGCACGGCCCCCGCCTCCACCGAGGCGAGCTGATCCTTGTCGCCGAGCAGGATGAGGCGGGCGTGGCTCGGCAGCGCATCGAGCAGGCGTGCCATCATGGGCAGGTCGACCATGGAGGCCTCGTCCACCACCAGCAAGTCGAGGTGCAGCGGGTTGCCCGCGTGGTGGCGGAACTGGCTGCGCCCCGGAATGACCCCGAGCAGCCGGTGCAGGGTACCCGCTTCGGTGGGGATGGCCTGGGCCCACTCGGGGGGCAAGTCGAGGGCCTGCAGGGCAGAGCCGATACTCTCGGTGAGGCGCGCCGCCGCCTTGCCGGTGGGGGCCACCAGCCGGATCGCCGGTGCCTTGCCTGCTTGCAGGCCTGTCTCCACCAGAATGGCCAGGAGCTTGGCGACAGTCGTGGTCTTGCCGGTGCCGGGGCCGCCGGAGATGACCGCGAAGGGGCGCGCCGCCGCGGTGGCCGCCGCCAGCTTCTGGCCGTTGCAGCAGAGCGCCTCGGGCACCAGGGCATCCAACGCACTCAGCTCGCTCGCCGCCTGGGCGCCGCTCAGCAGCGCCTCTATGGCAGGCCAATCCACTTCATTCGGAAAGACCAGATCCAGATACTTCTCGATAAAGTGGCGCGCCGAAAAATCGGGGGCGAGCCGCGCCTTGAGCAGGGCGGCGAAGATCAGGCCATAGTCGCGGGCAAACAGCCGCGCCAGCGCCGGGGCTATCTCCGGCCATTCGGCTCGCTCGCTCAGGGCGCGCAGGTGGCGGGCCACCCCCTGCTCGTGATCGTGGTAACGGGTGAGGTAGAGCCGCCCCTGCCAGAGCCGCAGCGGCCAGCGGGGGGCATAACCCTCGCTCCCTTCGTGACCCGCTTGCTCGGTGCCAACCAGGGGGCTCTCGGCAAACAGGCCAGGCCAGCGGCCAGGATCCGCAAGATCCGCCAGCAGATCCCGGCTCTGTTGCGGATCCAGCCCGAACGGGCGCAAGGCTCCCTGTCCGTTACCAGAATGCGCCAGCAGATCCAGCGGCAGGCAGACGTGGCCGCGACCCAGCTCGAAGCAGGTGAGCGCCGCCCCCAGCACCAGCTCGGGGCTGCCGCCAAGATCGGCCACCAGCTTGGCAAATTGCAGATCCAGCTGGCGGATGCGGCCCGCCAGCGCCAAGGTCTTCAGCCGTTCGATGATCATCCCGCTGCTCATGATTCAACCTCATTCCACTCTTGCGCACCGGCAGCGGGCTGCGCCGCGCCCTCGCTAAACAACTCGTCCAGCCCCAGCACCAGCTCGCGGCTGGGGCGGGTATGGAAGACCCCCCCTTGCGGCATGCCGCGCAGGAACAGATAGAAGACACCGCCAAAATGCTGGTCGAAGTCGTAGCCCGGCAGGCGCAGGGAGAGCAGCCGGTGCAGCGCCAGGGAGTAGAGCTGGTATTGCAGATCGTAGCGATGCTCCGCCATGGCCCGCTCCAGCGCCGGGCGGCCGTAATCCGCCGGACTCATGCCGAGGTGGTTGGATTTGTAGTCGAGCAGATACCAGCGCCCCTGCCACTCGAACACCAGATCGATGAAGCCCTTCAGCATGCCCTGCACCGCCGCAAAGCTGAGGGGCTTGTTGCCTCTCGACAGCGGATCGTGCCGCTGGCACAGCGCGGTCAGGGCCGGCGCCGTCACCCGCCCCATGGGCAGGAAAAACTCCAGCTCCACCTGCTTGTGGCGATCGGTAAGCTGGCGCAGCCGAACCGGCTCGCCGCCTTCGTCTTGTTGCAAGGGAAGCGGCAACTCGGTATCTAGCACCGCCTCCACCTGCTGTTGCAGCACCGGGGTCCAGGCTGCGTCGAAGCCATCCTGCACCAGCAGGGTGGCGATGTGCTGCGCCAGCTCGTCCCCGCCGGCGCTCGGGAAGTCGATGGTCTCGAACAGGCTGTGCAGCAGAGTGCCGGGGCGGGCGCCCTTGGGGAAGGTGAAGATGGAGGGCTGGGGCACCTCTGCCTCCTCCGGCAACGCGGCGGCCGCCTCGGGCGCCACCTCGTCATCGAAGCCGGGATTGGCCAGCACCCCCTTGCTATGGCCGTTGCCCTGAGCCGCCAGCCCGGAGTAGGAGCTGATCCACCAGTCCCGCTCGAGCTTACCGGTGAAGTGGCGCACCTGGGGCTCGCCCAACTGCACCAGCTCGGGTGCCAGCGGGGCCGGGCGGCGGAGCGAGGGCTCACCGACGGCCACTCCGGGTAGCGCCTGGGCCAGCTCCTGCAAGGCGGTGGCCAGGGTGCTGGCGTCGCCCGCCTCCCCCTTCTGCAGCAGGTAGCCGATGGCGGTGTGGTGCAGATCCGTGGTCTCGGACTTGCCGCTGCCCGAGCGCACCGGGGCCAGCCCTAGCCAGGTGGCGTAGACGCCCCGGGTCAGCGCCACATAGAGCAGCCGCAAGTCTTCGGCGAGCCGCTCCCTGTCCGCCTCGGCCAGAGAGCCTTCGGCGCCGGTCAGATCGAGAATGGTGTGATTACCCGCCTCATCCGCCTCGTGATAGAGCGGCGTCTCGGCGGCGCGATGGCTGCAGATGAAGGGCAGGAACACCAGCGGGTACTCCAGCCCCTTGGATTTGTGGATGGTGACTATCTGCACCAGCTTGCGCTCGGACTCGAGCCGCAGTACCTGCTCCGCCACCTGGCCGTTGGGGTGCGCGATCGCCTCCCCCAGCCAGCGCAGCAGGGCATACTCCCCGTCCAGCTCGCCGCTCGCCTGCTGCAGCAGCTCCCCCAGATGGAGGAAGTTGGTGAGGCGCCGCTCCCCGTAAGGGCTCGCCAGCAGGGAGGAGGCGAGATTGCGCCCGTGCAGCAGGGCCCGCAGCATGGCCAGCACGCCGCGGCGGTGCCAGATCTTGCGGTACTCCACGAACTCCTGCACCGTGCTCTCCCAGGCACGCTCGTCCGAGGCCAGGGTGTCGAGCGCCCTGGCATCGAGATCGAACAGGCCGGTGGCCAGCGCCGCCCGCAGGCTGCGCTCCTCGCTCGGGTTCTGGCAGGCGTGCAGGATGAGCAGGATCTCCCGCGCCTCCACCTGTGCCAGCACGCTCTCGCGATTGGACAGGTAGACGGACGCGATGGCGAGCCGCGCCAGCTCCTGTTGTACCAGCCGCCCCTCGGCGCCGGTGCGCACCAGCACGGCGATATCCCCCGCCTTGACCGGCTGGTCGCCGATCAAGGCCTGCTCCTCCCGGGCCAGACTCAGCAGCCGGTGGATCTCGGCCGCCGTGGCGCGGGCCATCAGGCTCTGGTAATCCCCCCGGTTGAAGGTGGGCTGACCGCCGAGCTGCCAGCAGTGCAGCACGGGAGCGGTTTCACCTGCCAGTCGCAGCGCCTTGCCCTTGCCCTGTGCCTCCACCGGCAGGAAGGGGATGTCCGCCTCGTAGATGAAGGGGTCTTTGGCCCGCTGGAACAGGCCGTTGACCGCCGCCACCAGGGCGCCGCTGGAGCGGTAGTTGCGACCCAGGGTGTAGTGGGCGCTCACATTTCGCCGCGCCTGGATGTAGGTGAAGATGTCGGCGCCGCGAAAACCGTAGATGGCCTGCTTGGGGTCACCGATCATCAGCAGCGCAGTGTCGCGCTGACCGCCATAGAGCCGATGGAAGATGCGGTACTGCTGGGGGTCGGTGTCCTGGAATTCATCGATCATGGCGACCCTGTAGCTGGCGCGAATGCGCTCGCACAGTCGGTCACCGAGGTTGGAGCCGAGCGCCCCGTCGAGATCCTTGAGCAGATCATCGAACGACAGCTGATGGGCCTGACGCTTGCTGATCCGCATCCGCTCGTGCACCACCCGCGCGGCCCGCTGCAGGATCAGATCCCGGATGCCGGGGCGGCTCGCGAGCAGTTCGTCGATCTGCGTGAACAGTGGCAGGGTCGGTAGCGCCTTGCCCTTGCTCAGCTTGGCTTCCAATGCCTCTTGACCGAAGCGCTCGAGATCCTTGGCCAAGGCGTAGCCAGTGGTCGGGTCTTGTGCCCAGTCGGTGATCTTGCCGAGCCAGCCTTCGTAGTTCTTGCCGGTATAGAGCTTGATCTGACCCTCGGTCTGGCGGCGGATCTCGTCAAGCTGACTGAGCCAGCCCTGCTTGATCGCCTCAATGCGGCTCATGGCTTGTTCATGACGCTCGGCCAGGGTCTCATCCCCCAGTTGAGGGCGTATCTCCAGCTCGCTGTTGTCCAGCCAGCCGCTCATGTCCCGCAGCAGGGCGGCGGGGCTCGGCCACTGCCGGCGCACCGCCCGGGCCAGCGCCTCGTCCACCGGATAGAACTCGGCGCGCCAGTAGTCGCTCACCGCCTGCAGCCTGAGCTGGCTGTCGTCGGTCAGAAATTCGGTTTCAAACAGGGCGCCAGATTCGAAGGCGTTCTGTTTCAGCATCCGCTGGCAGAAGCCGTGGATGGTGAACACCGCCGCCTCGTCCATCTGCCGCTCGGCGGCCAGCAGCCGGCGCGCCGCCTGCTCGTGATCCTCCACTTCCAGCAACAGCTGGGCCAGCAGCGGATCCGGACTCTCGCCGCGCAGGAAGGCGAGGCGTGCCTCGTGGATGCGGGCGCGGATCCGCCCCCGCAGCTCGGCGGTGGCGGCCTCGGTGAAGGTCACCACCAGGATCTCGGTCACCGACAGCGGCCGCTCGTGGGCGCTGGGCTGACCCGCCTCCTCCCCTTCCTCGATGAGCGGGCCGTGGCCCAGCAGCAGCCGCAGGTAGAGGCCGGCGATGGTGTAGGTCTTGCCGGTCCCGGCGGAGGCCTCGATCAGCCGCTCGCCATGGAGGGGGAAGCGCAGGGTATTGAGTGCTTGGGCCATTACTTCAGCTCCTCCAGGCAGTTGAGCAGCGGGGTCAGGTGCTCGCGGGCCAGTGCCTGCAACTGGTTCAGCACCTCCTCGTCGAGGGCGGGGAAACAGCGGGCGACATAGGGGTCTTCGCCCTCACCTATCAGTTGCCAGCCGCCCTGGAAGCGGGCCAGCGCCGCCTTGTCGGCGGCCTCCGGCTTGTCCGGATCCTTCTCGATGGCCTTGAGCCAGTCCCAGGCGGTGTTGGGGAAGAAGGGCAGCGGCCGCTTCATCCCCTGTTGCCAGAGCGCCACCAGCGCCGCCAGCCTGGGCCGCGCCTCGTCGGCGGACAGCGCGGGCAGTCGCCAGCCCAGCTTGGCATCGAGCAGCAGGGTGTCACCGGGGGCCTCGCTCAGGGCGAGGCAGAGGTGCTGAACCCAGCCCAGCAGCAGATCCTTGCCGTTGAAGCTGCCGGGCTTGACGATCAGCTGGCGACCCCGCTGGGTGTCGATCCAGCCCTGCAGCTGGCCCTGGGCCAGGGCGATGTCGATCTCCACCGCCTGCTTGCCGCCATCCTCTTCACCGGCGAGCCAGGGGCGCAGGCGCTCGGCCAGGCCGCCCATCTGCTCGTCCAGATCGTCGAGCAGCAGGTTGCCGAACCAGCCCTGCGGCAGTTGGCCGGAGAGCCGCAGCCGCTCGCGCCGCTTGTTCACACTATCGCTCCGCTCCGGACTGTTGCCCTCCCTGAGGTGGGCCTCTAGCAGCAGGCTCTTGAGCTGATAGTGCTGCAGGCCGTCCAGCTCGAACGGCTCGCTGTCCTCGATATTGGCCTCGTTCAACTCGAACCACACCTTGAGGCGGCGGTTGAGGAAGTAGCGGGCCGGCTGGCGATAGAAACGCAGCAGCTCGGCCAGCTCCAGCCCCTGCTCCTTGCCCCATTCGGGGGGCAGCGGCAGCTCGCCGCTCTGGAAGTTGCTCGCCCCCGGCACCGGATTGAGGGCCGGCAGCCAGTCGGTGGCATAGGTAAAGAGTCGCGACTCATGTTCAGAATCGGGCTCGGGGTAGAAGTAACTATGGCTATAGGGGGTGAGCGGGTGCTCGACCACCAGGTGCGCGAGCACCCGCTCGCCGGAGACCTCGTCGGGGAGCGCCTCGTCCCCCGCCAGCACGAAGCCCTGGCGCACATAGTCGACCAGCTCCGCCAGCAGCACCGAGGGCACCTTGGGACTGTTGTCCTCGGCGCTGAAGCCCTGATAGCTGATGTAGAGCCCCTGCTGGGCGCTGAGCAGCGCCTCGAGGAACAGATAGCGGTCATCGTCCCGGCGGGATCTGTCCCCGCGGCGGGAGGCCGTGGCCATCAGATCGAAGCCCATGGGGGCCAGGGTGCGCGGGTAGACGCCGTCGTTCATGCCGAGCAGGCAGACCTGCTTGAAGGGGATGGAGCGCATCGGCATCAGGGTGCAGAAGTTCACCTGACCGGCCAGGAAACGCTGGCTGGAACGCTGCTCGCCGAGCTGATTGCCGAGGTAGTCCTGCAGCAGCTCAGGGCTGATGGGGTGGTCGAAACGCGCCTCACCCAGCTGGGCCTGCCACTCGGCGAGCTGGCTGCGGATGAGTTGCAGCAACCGCTCCTCCTCTTCGTCCGCCAGATAGAAGCGATCCAGCAGCCCGTTGAGGCAGGCGACCCAGCCGGGCAGGCTCTGCGCCTGCTGCAGGCGGGGCAGGAACTCGGCGAGAGAATCCACAAACCAGGCCAGCTTGCCGAGCGCCAGCCCCTGCTGACCCTCGATGTCGGCGTAGGGCAGTATCCCCGCCACCGGCTCGCCGTCCCCCATGGCGAAGCCGAGCAGCATGCGGCGCAGGCCGAACAGCCAGCTGTTGCCGCTGAGCGGTGGCAAGTCGAAGCGCAGCGGATAGGCATCGTCCAGCCCCCAGCGGATGCCGGTCTCCTGCACCCAGACCCGCAGCTGGTTGAACTCGCCGTCATCCAGCTCGAAGCGGCGCAGCACGGCGGGCACCTCCAGGATGGCGAGCAGCTCCCCCGCCCCGAAGCGGGCATTGGGCAGCCGCAGCAGGGCGAGGAAGCTCTGCAGCAGCGGGCTCTCCTGACTCGCCGCCCGATCCGAGACCGCGAAGGGGATCTGGCCGCGAGCGCCGAACACCGCCTGGATGTAGGGGCCGTAGCTGTTCACATCCGGCATCATCACCACCACGTCCTTGGGGGTGAGGGTCGGATCCTGCTCGAACAGCCCTAACAGCCGATCGTGCAGCACTTCGAGTTCGCGCATCGGGCCGTGGCAGGCGTGGATCTGCAGGGATCCATCCGCCGGATCGAGCGGGCTCTTGTGCTGGCTGCCGTCCAGATCGAACCGACCGGCGCCCCGCTCTGCCAGCTCCAGCACATCCTTCTGGATGGCGCGCAGCAGCCTGACATTGCCCTTGGCATCGAGGTCGTCGATATCGACGAAGGCCTCTATTTGGGGCACCTCCAGCTCCATCAGCTGGTGCAGGTAGTCGCGCCCCAGCTTGCCCATGGAGGCGAGCAGCGGGTTGGCCGGCCCCTGCAGGGTCTCGATGTCGGTGCCGGGCTTGAGCTTGTTGGCCAGCCGGGCGAGCGTCTTGCGATCCAGCAGATCCCCCCAGTAGTAGCGGCAGGGGTTGGTGATGAACAGGTGCACCTCCACCCGGCTGCCGAGGGCCTGCAGCGCCTCCACATAGCGCGGCGGCAGCGCCGAGATGCCGAACACGAACACCCGCTCCGGCAACCTGCCCGGCAGCTCGGCGCTCTGTTGCAGCCCCTGGATAAACTCCTCATAGAGGTTGGCTCGGTGATAACCGCTCGGGCTCAGCGCCAGGGTGCGGGCCACCAGCTCGCGCCACAACTCGGGCTGCCAATCCTGGCCGCTCACCCCCGCCAGCTCCAGCCCCAGACCCTCACCCTCTTCCCAGCGGGCGATCCAGTCCGGCCGGTAGACCAGATACTGGTCGAACAGATCCGCGATCTTCTGGCACAGCTGCCACAGCCGCACCTGTTCGGGCTCCTGCCGGGGATCTGCCTGCGGATCCTGTTCCTCAGCGCCCCCCAGATAGGCGGCAAGGGGGGCGAAGGCGGGGCGCTCCAGCAGGGCCGGCAATATGGTCATCAGCTGCCAGCTCATGGAGCCCTTGTTGTAGGGGCTCTGGCGCGGCACATCCGCCAGCACCTGGGTGAACATCTCCCAGATGAAGCTGGCGGGCAGCG
>RCUJ01000850.1_pt1 | contig 17142 bp, 12 predicted proteins | sample 2166321 | NCBI WGS metagenome assembly RCUJ01 (sample SAMN09932808, study PRJNA488358) | compost metagenome | feature: garden; material: soil; isolation source: compost soil in an enriched community after 118 h of incubation | place: Germany: Experimental Botanical Garden Goettingen | collected... | reverse complement strand
TACTGGGGATAACATTTGATCGCTAGGTATATTATGAATTGAATGAATATTTACACCAAGATGCGTTTTTCTGAGTTCTTCTAAAAGATCACCGAATATAGTCATGGGTTTCTCTTGGCTGCCTAACAGTGATTAGACGGAGTTCTTCATTGTTGAATAACGCAGAGTTCAAGATAATTCCGCACGCAAGCTAACGCCGCCTTTCATAAAGGTCATGCACATCATGGTATTACCTGTGGATGCAGTAGTCGGTGCGTAATCGCGTGACCGCGTGTTTTCACGCAACCGATACGCTGTGGCTAAGCGTTGTCTGGCCAGTTTGCAGCTGGTGTGCGGCGGGAATAATGCGCAACGACGAGCAGAGGGGCTGGCGGGCGTCGGTGTCGCAAGCCTGGGCCATTCGGGCGAAGTGCAATGCATACCAAGCTCCCTTTGGTAACAGCGGGTGCGCAGGGTGGCACCGGGCCAGCCAAGGTGTTTCGACCTTATAGCATTTGCCGTATGGGCGGCAATCCGTCTTTCGCCCGCCCCGCTGCTTAGCTGGTATGTCCTGAAGGCTATCGCCGGTTCGGCCAGCGTCTCCGGGTGCCAGATAGCAGTTGCCTCGCCACCCGCAGGATGCTTCAGTACGACGATAACCAATAGGGCTGGCAGACCCGCCGGACGGCGGGATGACCAGCCTGGAGTCTTTGCCTTGTGGACAGCCGGTCATGAATGGATTGCGTGCGTTGTGCCTGTCGCTGCTGTTGCTACCGTTGGCTGTGGCGGGCGAAGCCCTGCGTCTGGTGGCCGACCCCTGGCCGCCGTTCACCGATCAGACCCTGCTGAATAACGGCGTGGCCTCGGATCTGGTGAGCAGCGCGCTGGATCGTGCCGGGTATGCCACGGCGTATGCCCAGGTGCCCTGGGCGCGGGCGGTGCGCGGGCTGCGGCGGGCCGACTACGATGTGCTGATCAATGCCTGGCACACCGATGAGCGCGCCCGTTTCGGTTATTTCTCCCAGCCCTATCTGATCAACCGCATCCGCCTGCTGCGGCGCAAGGGCAGCGCCATCCGGTTCGAGCAACTGGCCGATCTGTATATCCAGCGCATCGCGGTGGTGCGTGGCTATGCCTATTCCGCCGAGTTCGACAGCGACCCGCTGTTGCACAAGGTGGGCGTAGGCAGTTTCGCCAGCGCCGCGCGCATGCTGCAGGCCGGGCGGGTCGAGTTGACCCTGGAGGACGAGTTCGTCGCCCGCTATCACCTGGCTCGCGGGCTGAGCGATATTCGCGATGAGCTGGAGTTTATCGAGCGGCCATTGAGCGAGAACGGTCTGCATATCCTGGTGCGGCGCAGCCATCCGGATCACCGGCAGATTGCCGAGGCGTTCGACCGGGCCATGGCCGCCATGCGTGCCGATGGCAGCTATGCGGCGATTCTTGCGCGGCATGGCCTGTAGTGGGTCGTTGCCTCTTTGAGTGGCTGCCTACCCGGCAGGCATGGGTGTTTTGTCGGAGCGGCAGGGGGCGCTATCGATGGGTATCGCTGCACTCAACGCCATCCGACGAGGCATGGCCGTGCCGTGGCCGGTGCGCGGCGTCAGGCTGTCAGCCGATGCTGTTTGGTCGATTGATCGTTGCCTAGCTGTGCACGCTGCTGCAGCTTTCAGTCATCGGCGGGGCTTCAAAGCGTCAGGGTCAGGCGCCGGAGCAGGGCGCCGGGGAGCAGGGTCGAGTCGTGGTGGCGTTGCCGGTAGGTGCTGGTGGACAGGCTCAGCTCGCGCTCGCGGGTCAGGGCTTCGAGCTGGCTGCCGAGCAGGTCGTAGAGGCTGTCGTCGAAGCGCATGCTGGCCAGCGGGGCCTGCAGCTTGCCGTCCTCGACCCAGAAGCAGGCGAAGCGGGTCATGCCGGTGATGCGCGCGGCCGGGCGGTCGGAGTAGTTGAGGTACCAGAGGTTGCCGATGTACAGGCCGTCGCCGAGGCGGGCGAGGATTTCGTCCTGTTCCAGGCTGCCGGCGGCCATGGCCAGCGCTTGCGGGCTTTCCCAGGGGCTGGCGCCGTTGGCCGGCAGGCCGTATTCGGCGGCGCTGCGGGCGCTGACCAGGGTTTCGCCGGGCTGGCCGGCATGGATCAGCTGCAGGTCGCGGCGCGGGTAGCCTTCGCTGGAGAAGGCCGGGGTCAGCGAATCCGTGACCTGTTCCTGCAGGTGGAGCAGCGGGCTGAGGCTGGCGGCGCCGGCGTGCAGGCGTTGCAGCGGGCTGTCCTTGTCGGCCAGCGCCTGGGCGGAGAAGCCGCCCCAGCCGAGCAGTTCGATGATTTCCTGCAGGGCGGCGGGCGCCAGGTAGGCGCGGTAGCTGCCGGGCGCCAGGGTGCGTACTGGCTGACCCAAATAGCTCAGTTGCTCGCGCGCCTGCTGCATGCGCCGGGCGAAGGCGTCGGCCTGCCAGGTCTGGCCGGCGTACTGCGCCTTGAGCGCCTGGCCGTTGGCGTGAAACAGGCTCCAGTCGAAATTGAAGCTGCTCGCCTGGTGCCAGCCGAAGGCCCCGCTGGAGCTGGCGAAGCCACGGCTGAGCGGGCCGGCGGCGTAGAAGCCGACCAGATCCAGGCCCTGGGCGGCCTGGCCGATCTGCTCGACCACCGCGGCGCTGTCCGGCAGCGGCTGGAGTTGCACCACCCGGCTGTGCCAGGCCTCGCGGTTGAGCTGCAGGTAAGGATCGGGCGACAGCAGCGGCAGGGTCTGGCGCAAGTGCTGCAGGGCGTCGGCCAGGCGCTGGCGGTCGACCTGCGGCGCGCCGCCGAGGCTGAGCTGCAGCTCGGCATGGCGGCCGTCGCGGATCAGTTGCAGGCTCAGGCTGGCCTGCTGCACATGGCCGGCCTGGCGCACCCTGGCCTGGTTGAAGCGGATGAACTCGGAGGATTCGGCGCTGTAGCCGAGGCTGAATTCCTCGCCCGGGTTTAGCGCGCCGCGCAGCCACGCGGCCAGGGTCTCGAACTGGGCCAGGCTGTCCATCAGGAAGCCCCGCCGAAGACGTCGACCCGGCTGAATACGCAGGCCGGGGTGGCGTGGCCGACGCGGATCACCTGGTTCGGCTCGCCCTTGCCGCAATGCGGGGTGCCGAGTACCTCGCGGGTGCTGGCGTCGCCGACGGCCGCCAGCGAGCGCCAGAACCGGCTGGAGATGCCGCGGTAGTTGGGGTTCTTGACCACGCTACGCAGTTGGCCGTGCTCGATCAGCTGGCCCCATTCGCAGCCGAACTGGAACTTGTTGCGCGCGTCGTCGATCGACCAGGAGCGGTTGCTGGCCATCAGGATGCCGTGCTCGATGCCGGCGATCAGTTGCGCCAGGCTGTGGCTGCCCGGTTCGATGTTGAGGTTGGCCATGCGGTCGATCGGCGGGCGGTTCCAGTTGCTGGCGCGGCTGCTGGCCACTCCCGCCAGGCCGCTGCGCCACTGCGACAGGGCGCCACCGAGGGGGCGCAGCAGCAGGCCGTCGCGGATCAGGTATTCGCGCCGCGCCGGGCTGCCGTCGTCGTCATGGGCGTAGCTGGCCAGCTCCGCGGGGATCTGCGGGTCGAAGGTCACGTTGAGCAGGCTGGAGCCGTATTGCAGGTGGCCGAAGTCGCCGGTCTTGACGAAGCTGGTGCCGGCGAAGTTGCGCTCGTCGCCGAGGATGCGGTCCAGCTCCAGCGGGTGGCCGATGGATTCGTGCAGCTGCAGGATCATCTGGTCCGGCATCAGCAGCAGGTCGCGCGGACCGCTCGGCGCGTTGGCCGCCAGCAGCAGTTGCAGGGCCTGGTCGGCGACCTGCGGCGCGGCGCCGATCAGGCCCAGGCGCTCGATCACTTCGGCACCGCCCTGCTGGCCGAGATGGGCGCCGCCGAGGTTGCGGGTCTGGCTGTCCTGGCCGTCGTAGGCGGTGACGCTGAGGTGCGGGTAGACGAAGCGTTGGGCCTGGCGCAACTCGGCGCCGCTGTTGTTGAGGTAGAGCTGCGCGCTGCTGGTCAGGTCGAGGCCGACCCGCCAGTTGACCAGGCGCGGGTCGTGGGGCACGGCGGCGGACTCGGCGGCGAGCAACTGGTAGCAGGCGGCGAGCGAGGGGAAGGCCTGCTCCAGGCCGGGCGAGCGGTACTCGCCGCGTGCGCTGGAGGGCGCCAGCGTGCGCAGGTCGAGCAAGGCCTGCGGGGCGATCCGTCGGGCCAGCGCAGTGGCCCGCTCCAGCGCGGCCTGCAGGCCCTGGCGCGACAGGTCGCTGGTCGCCGCGTAGGCCTCGACCCCGGCCACTCGCACGCTGAGCATCGCGCCCTGATCACGGCTGAAGCGCGGCGGCTCGGCCACCCGCTTGCGCATCGCCAGGTGCTGGTGGTCTTCGCGCACATAGCGCAGCGACCAGTATTCGGCGTCGCTGTGCAGGGCGGCGAAGTGCCGCTTGAGTGTGGCGAAGGCCTCGAACATATGGCGGCTCCTGTGTTGCGGCGCCCGCGCTAAGCGAGGCAAGAGGATGCTCAAGCGTCATGATTGCCCAGGGCGGGGTTTGCGACAAGCGGGTGGGCGGGTTGCTGGATCAGCGAGCAAAGGCAAAGGCATCGCCCCGAGGTCGGGCCTCCTACAGGTACGTGGGTATCGCCGGGCTGTTGTGGGAGGCGCGTCCCGCGGCGAATGCAGGCCGCGGGGCTGCTGCTTTGGGGCAGAGAGCAAGGCAAGAGCATCGCCCCGAGGTCGGGCCTCCTACAGGTACGTGGGTATCGCCGGGCTGTTGTGGGAGGCGCGTCCCGCGGCGAATGCAGGCCGCAGGGCTGCCCTCAAGGCCAAAGCTATCGCCACGGCGCGCCGTGGCGAGTGCCTTACAGGGTGCGCACGCGCAGCGAGCGGCCTTTGATCTTGCCTTCGCTCAGGCGTTTCAGGGCCTGTTTGGCCATGCTGCGTTCGACCGCGACATAGGCCTGGAAGTCGAAGATGGCGATCTTGCCGACCTGGCTGCCGGGGATGCCGGCATCGCCGGTGAGGGCGCCGAGGATGTCGCCGGGGCGAACCTTGTCCTTGCGCCCGCCGCCGATGCACAGGGTGATCATCGGCGGTTGCAGGGGTTCGCCGGCCTTGGCCTTGAGGCTGCTGAGCGGGTGCCAGTTGAGCGGGCTCTTCTGCAGGGCTTCGATGGCCTGGGCGCGATGGCCTTCGGCGGGGGCGACCAGGCTCATGGCCATGCCTTTCTCGCCGGCGCGGCCGGTGCGGCCGACGCGGTGGATGTGGATTTCCGAGTCGCGTGCCAGTTCGACGTTGATCACCATGTCCAGGGCGTCGATGTCCAGGCCGCGGGCGGCCACGTCGGTGGCCACCAGCACCGACAGGCTGCGGTTGGCGAACATCGCCAGCACCTGATCGCGGTCGCGCTGTTCCAGGTCGCCATTCAGCGCCGCGGCGGAGATGCCGTTGGCGGCCAGGTGGTCGACCACTTCCTGGCACTGCTGCTTGGTGAAGCAGAAGGCCACGCAGGACTGCGGGCGGAAGCTGGCGAGCAGCTTGACCACCGCGTCCATGCGTTGCTCCGGGTCGATCTCGTAGAAGCGCTGCTCGATCTGCGCGTCGTCGTGCAGGGCCTCGGCCTTGACCTGCTGCGGGTCGCGCATGAAGGCCGCGGACAGCTGCTTGATCCCGGCCGGGTAGGTGGCGGAGAACAGCAGGGTCTGCCGCTTGCCCGGGGTCTGGCCGATGATCTCGGCGATGCTGTCGTAGAAGCCCATGTCGAGCATGCGGTCGGCTTCGTCGAGCACCAGGGTGTTGAGGCCGTCGAGCTTCAGGGTGCCCTTGGCCAGGTGCTGCTGGATGCGTCCCGGGGTGCCGACGATGATCTGCGCGCCGTGTTCCAGCGAGCCGATCTGCGGGCCGAAAGGCACGCCGCCACACAGGGTCAGGACCTTGATGTTGTCGGCGCCGCGGGCCAGACGGCGGATTTCCTTGGCCACCTGGTCGGCCAGTTCGCGGGTCGGGCACAGCACCAGCGCCTGACAACCGAAGTAGCGCGGATTGAGCGGATTGAGCAGGCCGATGCCGAAGGCCGCGGTCTTGCCGCTGCCGGTCTTGGCCTGGGCGATCAGGTCCATGCCCTTGAGCATCACCGGCAGGCTCTGCGCCTGGATCGGCGTCATCGCGGTGTAGCCGAGCGACTCGAGGTTGGCCAGCATGGCGGCGGACAGCGGCAGTGAGGAGAAAGCGGTGTGGGTCACGGTTCAGGCCTGCAAATCGAAATGGCGCGCAGTGTAGCAGGCGGGGGCGCCGGCGTTACTGTTGGTGCGACCGGGGGCAGGTCGCCTCAACCGGCCTCGGGGCCGTGCCGGCCGACAGCCGGTCGAACCATCCGCCGTTGGGCCGGTCGGAGTTCCTGACGTTTTTACGGAGCACTGACAGGTTATGAAGATTGTTGCTGCACTCCTGGCCCTGGTCGCTTTGCCGGCGCTGGCCAATCAGCCGACGCTCTACGGGCGCTACGAATACATCGAGTTGCCGCAGGTCGGCCAGACCCTGAAAGCCAAGATGGATACCGGCGCGGTGACCGCCTCGCTGTCGGCCAAGGACATCGAGCAGTTCCAGCGCGACGGTGAGGATTGGGTGCGTTTCCGCCTGGCCACCGAGAAGGCCGACGACACCCTGTTCGAGCAGCCGCTGGCGCGGATCAGCAAGATCAAGAGCCGCGCCGAAGAGCAGGGGGCAGCCAGCAGCCCGGCGCTGGCCAAGCGCCCGGTGGTGGATATGCAACTCTGCCTGGGTAACCAGCTGCGCACCGTCGAGGTCAACCTCACCGACCGCAGCCACTTCGATTATCCGCTGCTGATCGGCACCAGCGCCTTGCGTGAGTTCGACGTGGCGATCAATCCGGCGCAGCGCTATACCGCCAATCAGCCGCAGTGCTGAAACGATGCGGCAAGCAGCCGTCCGTGCTGCTTGCCTGAGCTGAGAGTAGCCCGGCGCAGTTCTTGCTAGATGATGTTCTTTGTCACACCTGTTGCCAGGTGTGACTGGACTCGTTGAGGTGTCGTTATGACTGGAGTACTCAAGCCGGGTGTGCGCGTACTGGAGCGGTTCAGCTTCGCGCGTAAATTTCAGCTGCTGTTCGTCTTGTTCGTCCTGCCGTTGGGCTATGCGCTGTGGGTGATCACCAGCGATCACCTGGCCCGCCTGAGCCTGATAGACCACGAGCTGGAGGGCATGCACGGGGTGCAGGCGCTGGGCTCGGTGCAGCGTGAGGTGATCGCCCAGCGCACCTTGTTGGCGCGCTGGAAGGGCACCGACCAGCCGGCCAAGGCGCTCCTGGAACAACGCGCGAGCGCTCTCGATCAGGCGCTGGAGCAGGCCGCGACGCAGCTGGCGAATGCCCCGTCGAGCCCCCAGGCGCGTGCGCAATTGACGGCCCTGCAAGGGCTGCGCGCCGAGCTGAGTGTGGCGGCGCTGGGCAAGATGGCGCTACCGGATGCCCTGGAGCGTTACCAAAAGACCCTGTTGCAACTGATGGCGCTACGCGAGCAGGTGGCCACCGACAGCGGTTTGATTCTCGATCCGCACCTCGACACCTACCTGATGATGGAGCAGCTGACCTTCACCCTGCCGCGCCTGCAGGAGAGCCTCGGCAGCTTCGCCAGCCAGGGCTATGGCGCGGTGTTCTCGCAGCATTTCACCCTGCAAAGCCGGGTGCTGATCCGCGATCTGCGCCGCAGCCTGGACGAGTCGCGCGGCCAGTTGATCAAGGCGCGTGCGACCCTCGGCCAGCAGACGGCGTCGTCGTTGGGCGAGCTGCAGGCCGCGTTTGCCGAGGCCGAGCAAGGTTTCGACAGGTTTCTTCTGGAGATCGACCGCGACATGTTCGAGGCCAGCCCCATGGCCTTGAGCCCGCAACAGTTCATCGAGCGGGTCGACGCCTTGCAGGCGCAGCTGACGGACCTGCAGCAGGCGTTAAACCAGCAGTTCGCCTTGAGCATGGGCGACTACCGCCAGCAGGCGCAGCGCGAAATGTGGCAGGTGATCGCCGTGTTCGGCGTGCTGACCCTGCTGGCGCTCTACGTGCTGTTGTGCCTGAATGCCTCGATCCGGCGCAGCACCGCCGGCATCATCGCCGCCGCGCAGGGCCTGCGTGACGGCGACTTGCGCGTGCACATGCAGGTGCATGGCGCAGACGATCTGGCGAGTATTGCCACCGCGCTGAATGCCGCGGTCGCCCAGTTGCGCGGCTCGCTGCAGGGCGTCGATCGGGAAAGCCAGAGCCTCGGCGGCACCGTACAGCTGCTCAGCCGCCAGGCGCAGAGCGCACTGGCGGCGGTGGAGCAGCAGCAGGGGCAGATGAGCCAGATCGCCACCGCCGCCACGCAGATGGCCGCCACCGCGCAAAGCGTGGCGCAAAGCTGCGAGGAGGCCGCGGTGGAAGCCGGGCAAACCCGCGAAATCGCCAACCAGAGCAACCAGCGCAGCGTGCGTACCAGCGCCAGCATGCGCCAGCTCGGCAGCCGCCTGGGCGACAGCGCCGCGACCCTGCAGCAACTGCGCATGCAGACCGAGCAGATCACCCGGGTGGTCGATGTGATCAAGGGCATCGCCGAACAGACCAACCTGCTGGCGCTCAATGCCGCCATCGAGGCGGCGCGCGCCGGCGAGCAGGGCCGCGGCTTCGCCGTGGTCGCCGACGAGGTGCGCTCGCTGTCGCAACGCACGCAGAACTCCACCGCGGAAATCGCCCAGACCGTGGCCGACCTGCACCGGGTGGTCGGCCAGTCGGTCAGTCTGATGGAAGCGGCCGTGCTGCAGGCCGAGGGCGATGTCGGCAGCGTGCTGGCCATGGGCGAGGACCTGGCCGGGATCGTCGAGTCGGTGCAGCGGGTCAGCGACCGCCTGGCGCAGATCGCCACCGCCGCCGAACAACAGGCGGCCACCGCGGACGAGGTCAGCGGTAATATCCAGCAGGTCGACCAGGGCGCCAGCGCCATGCTCGACGGCGCCCAGGCGGTGAGCGAAGCCGCCGAGCACCTGCGCCGCGGCAGTCAGGGGCTGGCGCAGAATACCGGGCGCTTCAAGCTGGACTGAATACCCCGTGACCGCCCTGTCGCCTGTCGCCCGTGACCGGCCACCAGCAGGGGCGTCCATGGCGCATATTTTCGGACGGCATACCCACGCGGAGCGTGGGGACGAGCAATGTTCAGTTTGTGATCGCTGCAGCGGATTGGCGACCGGGCCGGTCCGCGCGCTATCCTCAATGTCCGACAAGCCGCAGAGCGGGAGCCACTGCATGAAAACCGTTGCCGAGATACTTAGAGCCAAGGCGCAGGCCGCCGTCCATAGCGTCAGCCCCGATACTCCGGTGCTCGACGCGGTCAAGCTGCTGGCCGAGAAGGGGATAGGCGCCTTGCTGGTGCTGAAACAGGGCCGCCTGGTGGGAATCGTCAGCGAGCGCGACTATGTGCGCAAGATCGAGTTGCTGCAGCACTCGGCCTTCGGCAGCAAAATCAGCGAGATCATGACCAGCGAGGTGGTCACGGTCGGGCCGCGGGACAGTTTGCAGTTTTGCATGCAACTGATGACCGACCGCCATCTGCGTCATCTGCCGGTAGTGGCCGAGGGCGAGCTGATCGGCCTGCTGTCGATCGGTGACCTGGTCAAGCACACCATCACCGAGCAGGCCGGCCTGATCCAGCAACTGGAGCAGTACATTCGCGGCGAACACCCTTAGCAGACCGTCGAAAAACTACCTGCGTTGGCCCTCTTGATAAAAGAGAGGAGCGTTAAAAACGGCCACGCGTGCGAGCCCAGTGCGCTTGATTCGCGACGCTCACCCTACGGGCCAGCCGTTGGCTGTTACTTCGCTGCGCTACGTTTCTCGGCCGTTTTTGCGGGGACGCCTAGTTCTTGTCTTGCCTGCCTCGCCTACGTTTTTCAACGGCCGGCTCGGCGTCCCCCTGGCTCCTGCGCAGAATGGTTGCAGCGACCGGCTGCCAGGCTCAAACCGGTGGCTGGGTCGCCTGCATCGATGGCAACTGGCTGACCTCGGCATACCAGGCCGCCAGTTGCGGGAAGCGTTCGCGCCAGCCCAGTTGCGGCTGACGCAGATCCAGGTAGCCGAGGGCGCAGGCGACGCCGATCGCGGCGATATCGAAGTGGCAGGCCAGCTCGGCGATCGCCTCGTCCTCGAACTGCCGCAGGGCGCGCTCGATCTTCGCCTGCTGGCCTTGCTGCCACAGTTCCCAGCGCTTGTCCGGCGGGCGCAGAAAGCTTTCGTAGCGGATCAGCACGGCGGCGTCGAGGATTGCATCGGCCAGCGCGGCGAGAGTCAGGCGCCGCCAGCGCGCCGGCCCCTGCAACGGGATCAGCGGGTCGCCGACGTGCTGCTGGTCGAGGTAGTCGAGGATCACCCGGCTGTCGTACAGCACGCTGCCGTCGGCCAGAAGCAGCGCGGGGATCTTGCCGGCCGGGTTGTGCGCGTTGAGCGCCGCGCTCGGGCTGGTCGGGCTCAGTTGCACCTCCTGCAGGGCGACCCGCTCGAGCTGGCCGGTCTCGTGCAGCAGCACCATGACCTTGCGCACGAAGGGCGAGCTGGGCGAGTGGAACAGGGTCATGCTTGGGCTGGACATGCGGCCTCCTTGAATCAGGGTCGTCGAAAGAGTACTGCCTTCGCCCGGCGGTTGCATGGCTCAATAACGAATGACCACCAGCCGGTCGTTGCCCGACTCGGCGCCCCAGACCTCGCCCGGACGGCCGAGCATCTGCCGCACGTTGGCGTTGGGGCGGTCGCTGGGGAAACTCTGGAAGCGTTCCCTGGCCGGATCGAAATGCACGATGGCATTGGCCGCGAAATCGGTCAGCCAGACCTGATCCCGCTCATCGACATACACCGAGTAGGCGCGCGGCGCGTGGCCCGGCAGTTTCCAGCTCTGCCAGCTGCGCGCCTCAGGGTCGTAGCGACTGACCTGGCCGCTGTTCCATTCGCTGATCCACAGACGCCCGTGCGAGTCGCTCCAGATCCGCCGCGCGCCCTGGCCCTCGGTGGGCGGCTGGACCACCGTGGCCATGCCGCTGAGGGGCTCGATGCGGGCGATGTGGCTGGCGGCCAGCGAGGCGTACCAGATGCTGCCGTCCGGGGTCGCGGCGATGCCATAGGGGCCGCGGCCGAGCGGCGCCGGCCAGATCTCGATCTGCCGGGTGGCCGGGTCGAGGCGGCCGTAGAAGCCGTTCTGCCCGGTAAACCAGAGGCGCCCCTGCGCATCGAATGCGGCGGTATTCAGGTTGGCCCGGGCTGCGCTGGGCGGCAGGGGAAAGACCTCGATGGCGAGGCTGGCGCCATCGACCCGGACGATGGCGTTGAGGCCGCTGTCGGTGACCCAGGCCGCCCCCTGGCCATCGACGATCACCCCATGCGGCGCCGAGCCCGGACCCAATGGCAGCTGTTCGGTCGCCCCGCTTTGCGGGTCGAGGCGACCCAGGGCGCCCTGGCGTTGCGCGCTGTACCAGACCCGGCCATCCGCGGCCGGCGCCACGTCATGCGGGCCGGCGCCCGCTGGCAGCGGGTAGTACTGCACCTGTGCGGCCTGGACCGCGCTGGCGCAGAGGCTGAGCAGGAGGATCAGGCCGAGGAGGATGGGACGGTTCATGGCGGGCTCCCGAGGCAGAGGTGCATAGCTGTATGGACCCGAAAACCGGCCGAAGGTTACCGGTTGCCGGCGCAGCCGCTACGGCAGCCGTCGTTTTGCCCGCCAATCCCGGACTTGAGCGGCTGCCGTGCATTCGACCTTGGTAGGGGCGCCAGTCTCAGGCTGACCGGGTTGTGTGGCTGAATGTCGCGCCAATGGGGGCTTGTCCGCGGTCTGCAAGTGGCAGGGCGGGGGCACTCGACCAAAGTCTCACTGGCGGTCACCACTGGTACTGCTAAGTTGCAAGGGTCAAAACAACAAAAACGAGGAGTTCCTCACATGTCCGTATCCAAGCAAGAGGCCGCCAAGGCCTACTGGAAAGATAACCTGCGACTGATGTTGATCCTGCTGGCCATCTGGTTCGCAGTGTCATTCGGTGCAGGGATTCTGTTCGTCGACCAGCTCAATGCCATTCAGTTCTTCGGCTTCCCTCTGGGCTTCTGGTTTGCCCAGCAGGGGTCAATCTATGTGTTTGTCCTAATGATTTTCTTCTACGTGTGGAAGATGAATCAGTACGACCGCAAACACGACGTCCACGAAGAATAAGGCGCCGAGCATGGATACCCAAACTCTGATCTATCTGTTCGTCGGCGCGACCTTCGCGCTCTATATCGGCATCGCGCTCTATACCCGTGCCGGTTCCACCAGCGAGTACTACATCGCCAGCAAGGGCGTGCACCCGATCGCCAACGGTATGGCGACAGGGGCCGACTGGATGTCGGCGGCCTCGTTCATCTCCATGGCGGGGATCATCTCCTTCGTCGGCCTCGACGGTAGCGTGTACCTGATGGGCTGGACCGGCGGTTACGTGCTGTTGGCGATGTGCCTGGCGCCCTACCTGCGCAAATTCGGCAAGTTCACCGTGCCGGACTTCATCGGCGAGCGTTACTACTCGCAGACGGCGCGGCTGGTGGCCGTGGTGTGCGTGATCTTCATCTCCTTCACCTATGTGGCCGGGCAGATGCGCGGCGTCGGTATCGTCTTCTCCCGTTACCTGGAAATCAGTATCGAGAGCGGCGTGATCATCGGTATGGCCATCGTGTTCTTCTACTCCGTGCTTGGCGGCATGAAGGGCATCACCTACACCCAGGTGGCGCAGTACTGCGTGATGATCTTCGCCTACATGGTGCCGGCGATCTACATCTCGATGATGATCACCGGCAACCCGATCCCGCAGCTGGGCTTCGGCAGCGACGTGATCGGCACCAACCAGTCGGTACTCGAACGCCTCAATGGCCTGAGCACCGAACTGGGCTTCAACACCTACACCGATGGCAGCAAGTCGACTATCGACGTGTTCTTCATCACCATGGCGTTGATGGTCGGTACTGCCGGTCTGCCGCACGTAATCGTCCGCTTCTTCACCACCCCGACCGTGCGTGCAGCGCGTCTGTCTGCCGGTTATGCCCTGCTGTTCATCGCCATCCTCTACACCACTGCTCCGGCTATCGCCGCCTTTGCCCGGATCAACCTGCTCAGCAGCATTCCGGAAGCCAGCTACAGCGAAGCACCGCAGTGGGTGAAGAACTGGGAAAAATCAGGCCTGATCGCCTGGATGGACAAGAACGGCGACGGCAAGATCCAGTACGGCCCGGGCGCTCCATTCGTGGGTACTCCAACCTTCTCCGCCGAGAAAGGGGTGAGCGGTGAGCGCGTGGTAACCAACGCCGCGACTCCGGCTGCCACCGAGCTGTACGTTGATCGCGACATCATGGTGCTGGCCAACCCGGAAATCGCCAACCTGCCTGGTTGGGTAATCGCCCTGATCGCTGCTGGTGGCCTGGCGGCTGCACTGTCGACTGCCGCCGGTCTGCTGCTGGTGATCTCCACGTCGATCTCGCATGACCTGCTCAAGAGCAGCCTGATGCCCAATATCGGCGAGAAGCAGGAGCTGTTGGCTGCACGTCTCGCCGCCGGTGTGGCGGTGGTGGTGGCGGGGTTGTTCGGGATCTACCCGCCGGCCTTCGTGGCGCAGGTAGTGGCGTTTGCCTTCGGCCTTGCCGCGGCCTCGTTCTTCCCGGCCATCGTCATGGGGATTTTCTCCAAGAAGATGAACAAGGAAGGCGCGATTGCCGGCATGGTGGTCGGTCTGGCCTTCACCTTCAGCTACATCGTCTACTTCAAGTTCGTCAATCCAGCGATAGATAACGCGGAACACTGGTGGTTCGGCGTCTCCGCCGAAGGCATCGGTACCCTGGGCATGCTCCTCAACTTCGCAGTTGCGGTCCTCGTCGCCAAGGTCACCGCTGCACCGCCGGAGCATATCCAGCACATCATCGAAGACATCCGCATCCCCCGTGGTGCAGGTGCTGCGATCGATCACTGAGTGCTAAAGCGCTAAACACAACGCCCCGGAAACGGGGCGTTTTGCTGTCTGCGCGATTCCGGCTTTTTATAGATGCAGATCAAGGCCGGGCGGCCGCCACCCCCCTAAAATCGCGACCCCTGGATTTTCGAGTGCGCGGCATATGGCCTCTTCACCCCGTTACCCCGAACTGCTGTCCCCGGCCGGCACCCTGAAGAACATGCGCTACGCCTTTGCCTACGGTGCCGATGCGGTCTATGCCGGGCAGCCGCGGTACAGCCTGCGGGTGCGCAACAACGAATTCGACCACGCCAACCTGGCCCTGGGTATCGCCGAGGCCCATGCCCAGGGCAAGCAGTTCTACGTGGTGGTCAATATCGCGCCGCACAACGCCAAGCTGAAGACCTTCCTCAGGGACCTGCTGCCGGTGGTGTTGATGGGCCCGGATGCGCTGATCATGTCCGACCCCGGGCTGATCATGCTGGTGCGCGAACACTTCCCGCAGATACCGATCCACCTGTCGGTGCAGGCCAATGCGGTGAACTGGGCCAGCGTCAAGTTCTGGCAGCAGCAGGGCTTGAGTCGGGTGATCCTGTCGCGCGAGCTGTCGCTGGAGGAGATCGGCGAGATCCGCGGCGAAGTGCCGGGCATGGAACTCGAAGTGTTCGTCCACGGCGCGCTGTGCATGGCCTATTCCGGGCGCTGCCTGCTGTCCGGCTACATCAACAAGCGCGACCCCAACCAGGGCAGTTGCACCAACGCCTGCCGCTGGCAGTACAAGGCCGAAACGGCGCAGGAGAACGAGCTGGGCGAGATAGTGCGCCTCGTCGAACCGACCCTGGGCGCCGGCGCGCCGACCGATCAGCTGTTCCTGCTCGAGGATGCCAGCCGCCCCGGCGAGCAGATGGCCGCCTACGAGGACGAGCACGGCACCTACATCATGAACTCCAAGGACCTGCGCGCGGTGCAGCATGTCGAGCGCCTGGTGCAGATGGGCGTGCACTCGCTGAAGATCGAGGGCCGGACCAAGTCCCACTACTATGTGGCGCGCACCGCCCAGGTCTACCGCAAGGCGATCGACGATGCCGTGGCCGGCAGGCCGTTCGACAAGTCGTTGCTGGGCACCCTGGAATCCCTGGCCCATCGTGGCTACACCGAAGGCTTTCTGCGCCGTCACGTGCATGACGAATACCAGAACTACCAGCGCGGCAGCTCGGTGTCCGAACAGCAGCAGTTCGTCGGCGAGCTGACCGGCGAACGCCGTGGCGAGCTGGCCGAGGTGCGGGTGAAGAACCGCTTCGCCCTCGGCGATGGCCTGGAATTGATGACGCCCCAGGGTAACCTGCGCTTCAGCCTCGATCACCTGGAGAACAGCCAGGGCCAGGGCATGCAGGTCGCCCCCGGCGACGGCCATGTGCTCTATCTGCCGCTGCCGGCCGAGGTGCAGTTGCAGTACGGCTTGCTGATGCGCGATTTGTAGGCCGGATGCGTCCAGGGTGGATGAAAAAGGCGTCATCCACCCTACATGGCTGCGGTGCGCGCGGCGCACCCGGTGCGGCTGAGTGCCAGGTAGGGTGCGCCATGCGCACCAATGACTGTGCGCTGGTCAGGCCTTACAGCGAATGCGCGCAGGCGTCGCTGCCAGTCGCTCGATATTTCCACAACCGCAGACTCATAGCTGGTACCTCAGGGCCAGGCTGCTTTGCAGGCGCTGGGCCTGGCGGAAGGCTTCGCGCAGGATGCGTCGGTCCAGCTGGTTGAGGCTGTCGGGATCGATGCGGTTGGAGTAGGGGCGCTCCTGCTGGGCTTGCAGCTGATGCTGTTGCATGCGCGTCTGCTGGATGAAGTGGTAGGCCTCTTCATAGGCGGCGCCGTCGAGCGGCTCGATCACGCCCTTGGCGATCAGCTCGCGCAGGCGCTCCAGGGTGTTGCAGGTTCCGATGCCGTGGGCCAGGGCCAGCAGGCGGGCGCCGTCGACGAAGGGGGTCAGGCCTTGCACCTTGAGGTCGAGGGTGTCTTTCTCGGCGCCCTTGCGGGCCACCACGAAATCGCGGAAACGCCCGACCGGCGGGCGCTGGCGCAGGGCGTTTTCGGCCATCATGCGCTGGAACAGGCTGTTGCCGGCGATCTGCTTGAGCAGCCCCTGGCGCAGCAGGTCACAGCCGTGGGCATCGCCCCAGACCACCCGCAGGTCGAAGTAGATGCTCGATTTGAGCAGGTTCTCCGGGGTCGCCTCATCGATAAAGCTGTTGAAGCGCCGTGTCCACTCGTGGCGCGACAGGCACAGTTCCGGGTTGCCGGCCATGATGTTGCCCTTGCACAGGGTGAAGCCGCATTGGGCCAGGCGCTGGTTGATCTCGACGGCCAGCGGCAGCAGGCGTCGGCGCATGTCGGCGGCGCTCACCGAGTCGGCGGCCTCGAACAGGATGCCGTTGTCCTGGTCGGTGTGCAGGGTCTGTTCGCGGCGGCCCTCGCTGCCGAAGCACAGCCAGGTGAAGGGCACGCCGGGATCGCCGAGGTCTTCCAGGGTCAGCTCGATTACCCGGCACACGCTGTGGTCGTTGAACAGGGTGATGATGTGGGTGATCTGGGTCGAGCTGGCGCCGTGGGCGAGCATGCGCTCGACCAGTTGCTGGATGTCGCTGCGCAGCGCGGCCAGGGTCTCGACCGTGCCGGCATGACGGATGGTGCGGGCCAGGTGGACCAGGTCGACCCGCTGCAGGCTGAACAGGTCGCGTTCGGAGACTACGCCGCACAGGCGTTCGTGCTCGACCAGGCAGATGTGGGCGATATGCCGCTCGGTCATGGCGATCGCCGCCTCGAAGGCGCTGGCGTCGGGCGGCAGGTAGAAGGGCTCGAGCGTCATCAGGCTGTCGATCGGCTGATCCAGCGAGCTGCCGTCGGCGATCACCCGGCGCAGGTCGCGCAGGGTGAAGATGCCCAGGGGTTTGAGCGCCGGGTCGACGATGACGATGCAGCCGACGTGCTGCTCGTGCATCAGTTGTACGGCCTTGCGCAGCGGGGTGTCGGGCGGGCAACTGATCGGCTGGCGCATGGCCAGTTCAGCCAGGCGGGTGTCCAGCGAATATTGCGCGCCCAGGCTTTCCACCGCGCGCATCTGTACCTGCTGGTTGACCTGATCGAGCAGGCTGCTGACCCCGCGCAGGGCGAAGTCGCGAAACGGGTTGGACAGCG
>RCUJ01000847.1_pt1 | contig 17232 bp, 12 predicted proteins | sample 2166321 | NCBI WGS metagenome assembly RCUJ01 (sample SAMN09932808, study PRJNA488358) | compost metagenome | feature: garden; material: soil; isolation source: compost soil in an enriched community after 118 h of incubation | place: Germany: Experimental Botanical Garden Goettingen | collected... | reverse complement strand
AACGCTGGACGCAACGCCCCGAAGGATCCACCTGGGGCGACTTCGGCCCGGACGATGAACTGGGCCGGCTGAACCTGCTGACCGAGGAAAAGGTGTTGCAGGCCGTGCGTGAAGTGCAGGCGGGCAAGGTGTTCTGCCTGTCGCTGCCGCTGGATCTGCCGGGCGGCAACGTGCTCAACCCCCGCCGCCACGCGCCCACCCTCAAGCCCACCTTCCGCGAGGGCACGCCCTACCTGAACTTTGCAATGTCGCAAGTGCAGCCCGAGGCCGTCGACGTGCTGTCCGACGACCAGGTGACGCTGTCGATGCAGTATTCCACGCAGTGGGACGGCCTGTGCCACGTGGGCGCGCTGTTCGACATCCAGGGCGACGGCGAGGCCCGCCGCGTGTACTACAACGGTTATGCCGCCGGGGTGGACGTGTTTGGCGGCGCCGACCCCGACACGTCGCCGCAGGCCTGCTGCCCGCCCGGCGGCTCGTATGCGCGCAAGCTCAGCGTCAGCCGCTATGCCGAAAAAGGCATGCAGGGACGCGGCGTGCTGGTGGACCTGGAGCGCGCCTTCGGCCCCGGCCGCACGCTGGTGGGGCATGAACAGTTGCAAGCCGCCATGCGCGAACAGAACGTGGTGGTGGAAACCGGCGACATGCTGGTGTTGCGCACCGGCTTTGCCGAGCGCGTGGTTGAAATGAACGGGCAGCCAGACACGCACGCGCTGGAGCAGACCGGCGCGGTGCTGGATGGCGCCGACAGCGCCCTGCTGGACTGGATTTCCGCCAGCGGCGTGGCCGCCATCTGCGCCGACAACTACGCGGTGGAATCCTACCCGGCGCGCACCTCCGGCCCCGGCCATTCGATCCTGCCGCTGCACCACCATTGCCTGTTCAAACTGGGCGTGCCCCTGGCCGAGCTGTGGTATTTGAAGGACCTGGCCGACTGGCTGCATGCCAACGGACGCAACCGCTTCCTGTTGACCGCCCCGCCCTTGCGCATGCCCGGCGCGGTGGGTTCGCCCGTGACGCCCATCGCCACGGTGTAAGCCATGACCTTGCCGTACTCGACCTTCGCCGAACATCTGGACGCGCTGACGACCCATCGTCCCGACGCCACCCTGCTGATCGATCAAGACCAGCCCATCAGCGCCGCGCGCTTGCGCGCCCAGAGCCGCGCCTTGGCCTCGGGACTGGCACGCATCGGCGTGCGTCCCGGCCACCGCGTGGCGGTCTGGCTGCCCAACTGCGCCGCCTGGGTGGAATCATTCCTGGCCTGCGCGCATCTGGGCGCGCTGGTGCTGGCCGTCAACACGCGCTTTCGCGCGCTGGAGGTTGCCGACATCCTGGGGCGTGGCCAAGCCGACTGGCTGGTGTTCTGGCCGGGCTTCAAGGGTATCGACTTCGCGGGCATCCTGGCCGCCGTCCCGGCGTCGGAACTGACGCGCCTGCAAGGCGTGATCGCCGTTGCCACGCCGGATCCGAATGACGTCACCCCGAGCGACGCCACCGCGCCGCCCACCGCATTCATCCCGGGCAAACCGACCCATCGCTACGCCGACCTGATGGCAAGCCAGCAACCGCCCCCGGCCGCGCAGGGCAACGCCGGGGTGCTGTGCTTCACCACTTCGGGCACCACGTCCAAACCCAAATTCGTGCTGCATGACCAGCAAACCCTGCTGCGGCACGGCGCCACGGTGGCGCAAGCGTTTGGCTATGACGACCACAGTTGCGTGCTGGCCAGCGCGCCGTTTTGCGGCGCATTCGGCTTTGCGACGCTGGCGGGCGGCCTGGCGCAAGGCGTGCCCGTGGTCTGCGCGCCGGTGTTCAACGCCGCCGAATCGGCCGACGCGATAGCACGCTACAAAGTCACGCACACCTATGCCAACAACGAGGCGCTGGTGGGCATGATGCAGACTGCGCCCGCCAGTGCCTTCTCCTCGGCGCGGCTGTTCGGTTTTGCCAGCTTCACGCCGGCGCTGGACAACATGCTGGACCTGGCGCGCGAAGCCGGCGTGCCGCTGACCGGCCTGTACGGCTCCAGCGAATTGATCGCGCTGGTGGCGGGCCAGCCCCGCGATCCGGCCGACGGCGACGTGTCCGCCCGCCACCAACCCGGCGGCACGCTGATCTACCCCGAGGCCCGCGTACGCGCCCGCGACCCGGAGTCCGGCCAGGTGCTGCGGCACGGCCAATCAGGCGAAATTGAAATCCTGTCGCCCAGCCTGATGCAAGGCTATCTGGACAACCCCGAGGCCACCCGCAACGCCGTCACCGATGACGGCTATTTCAAGACGGGCGACCTGGGCTACACGCTGACCGAGCGGCAGTTTGTGTTCCAGACCCGCATGGGCGATTCCCTGCGCCTGTCCGGCTTTCTGGTGAACCCCGTGGAAATCGAACAGGTGGTCGAAACCCTGCCCGGCGTGCGCGCCTGCCAGGTGGTGGGCGCCACCCGCGACGGCAAGATCGTGCCCTACGCCTTTGTGCTGCTGCACGAAGGCGCCCAAGCCGACCCCGCCGGCTGGACCGCCGCCTGCAAGGCCGCCATGGCCGGTTTCAAGGCGCCGGTGGGCTTCACCGTGCTGGACGCCTTTCCGTCGGTGGAAAGCGCCAATTCGGTCAAGATCCAGAAACACCGGCTGCGCGACATGGCTGAGGCTATGCTCTCGGATCCTTCCTTACCGCCCACGCCCTGACCCATGCCCGCCCGCAAGCTCTTTTCGCGCAGCCCCCAGCCGCTTTACCTGCAAGCGGCGGCGCTGTTCCGCAGCCATATCCAGAACCGCACGTGGCGGCCGGGGCAACAGATCCCGCCGCTTGAGTCGCTGATGGAAACCTATGGCATCTCGCGGGCCACCATCCGCCAGGCGTTCGGTTTGTTGGAGCAAGACGGGCTGATCCGGCGCTCGCGCGGGTCGGGCACGTTCGTGAACGCGGAGCTGCCGGAAACGCCCACGCTGCTGATCCCCAAGACCTGGGCCGAAACCGTGGAACTGAGCAATCAACTGGGCACGGTGTCCTTGGTGGAATCCAGCGCGGATTCCCCGCTGCCCGACACGCTGGGCATGCCTTGCGAGGCGGACCGGGGTGGCTTGTTCCAGTACCTGCGGCGCGTGCACACCACGGACGCCGGCCCTTTCTGCTACAGCGAAGTGTTCCTGGAAAGCGGGCTGTTTCGCAAGCATCGCACCCGCATCCAGAAAAGCACGGTGGCGCCCGTGCTGGACCAGTTCTACGGCACCCGCATCACCGAAGCGCGCCAGGTGCTGAACGTGATCGAAGCCGGCCAGGAATCGGCCGAGTCCTTGCAGATTCCCGTGTCGTCGCCCGTGGCCGAGCTGCGCCGCTATGCCTGCATTGACGGCCGCGTGGTGTATTTCGCGCGGCTGGAATTTCCGTTTCGAAAAGTGCGGATGGAGTTCGACCTGCTGGCGCAACGCTGATCCGGCAACGCCTCGGCATCATCAATCCCATCGCCCCCATCTCCCAAGGAGCCCATCCCACCACCCACGCCACTTTCGCGGCCAGCCCCCAAACCAGAGCGCCATCAAGGCGCCGGCAGTATTCAACATGATCCGGCACAAGAGGAGACAAACCATGGCTTACGCCAACACGCCCCGGATTTCCATGCAATGCCGCAGCACGATTACCCGTCTATTCGCCGCGTCCGCCCTGTTGGCGGCAGCGGCCACCCCCGCCTGGGCGCAGCAGCCCGCCGCCGTCTCTGACGACGTCGTCCGGCTGGGCCTGATCCTGGACATGAGCGGCGTCTACGCCGACGTGACCGGCAAGGGCAGCGCCACCGCGGCCGAGATGGCCATCGCCGATTTCGGCGGCACGGTGCTGGGCAAGAAGGTCGACCTGATGGTGGTAGACCACCAGAACAAGGCCGATATCGCCGCCGCCAAGGCGCGCGAGTGGTACGACACGCAGAAGGTGGACGCCATCATGGACGTGGCCGGGTCCGCGCCCGCGCTGGCCGTGCTGGAAGTGGCCCGCGAAAAGAAGAAGATCGTGGTGTTCAGCGGCCCCGGCACCGAGCGCATCACCAACGATCTGTGCTCGCCCTATTCCGTGCACTACACCTACGACACCTGGTCACTGGCCAACACCACGGCGCGCGCCACCGTCGAGAAAGGCGGCAAGACCTGGTACTTCCTGACGGCCGACTACGCTTTCGGCCACACGCTGCAAGCATCCGCCACCGACGTGGTCAAGGCCAACGGCGGCACGGTGCTGGGCGCCTCGCGCCATCCGCTGGGTTCCAGCGACTTCGCGTCCTACCTGCTGCAAGCTCAGGCCAGCAAGGCGCAGGTGGTGGGCCTGGCCAACGCGGGCGGCGACACGGTCAACGCCATCAAGGCGGCCAGCGAATTCGGCCTGACCAAGGGCGGCCAGAAGATGGCCGGCTTGCTGTTGTATATCAATGACATCCACGCCATCGGCCTGGACGCCGCGGCCGGCCTGACGCTGACCGAAGCGTTCTACTGGGACATGAACGACCAGACGCGCGCCTGGTCGCAGCGCTACTACGACAAGCTGAAGAAAATGCCCAACATGAGCCAGGCGGGCACCTATTCGTCGGTCATGCACTACTTGAAAGCGGTGCAGGCGGCCGGCACCGACGCGCCCGAGGCCGTGATGAAGCAGATGAAGTCCATGCCCATCAACGACTTCTTCGCCACCAACGGCCGCATTCGCGAAGACGGCCGCATGGTGCACGACATGTACCTGTTCGAGGTCAAGCAGCCGTCTGAATCCAAACGGCCGTGGGACTACTACAAACTGGTCGCGACCCTGCCGGGCGACCAGGCCTTCATGCCCTTGTCCAAATCCACCTGCCCGCTGGTGAAGAAGTAAGCGCCTGGGGGTGGCCTCGCGCGATACGTTAGGATGAGCGCCACCCCTTGGAGATTTCCGCATGACCTCCCCCGCCGCCGCGCCGGGCCCGCTGTCAGGCCCCATCGCTGCCTCCAACACACCCAAAGCAGCCCCCGCCGCAGCCCCCATTGCCGCCACCATTGCCGCCGTCATCCGCGACGGCCATGTGCTGCTGGTGCGCCGCGCGAACCCGCCCGACGAAAACTGCTGGGCCTTTCCGGGCGGCAAGATCAACGCCGGTGAACCCCTCGAAGCGGCGACGGCACGCGAATTGCTGGAAGAAACCGGCGTCGTGGCCGAGCCGCTGCACGTGTTCGACGCGGTGGACGTCTTCGACCGCGACGACACCGGCGCCCTGCGCCGTCATTTCATCTTGATCGCCATGCTGTGCCGCTGGCAGTCCGGCGAACCGGTCGCCGGCGACGACGCGCGCGACGCACGCTGGATCGCGCTTGCCGACCTGGAAGGCCACGAGCTTGCCACGAGCTTCGGCGTAGCGCGCCTGGCCCGCAAGGCTGCGGCGCTGATGGCCGCGTCGTAATGGCGTATAAGTCGGCGCACTACGTCTGCGTAGCAATCGGCGTAATCAGTCTGCGTTCTATGTCACCGTAGTCAATCACCGTAACAAGGGAGCCCCCCCAATGTTCGACGCCTACCTGTCGCGCTGGAACCTCGTGCCCGACGGCGCGCCTATCCAGACGCATGCCGCCCGACTGCTGCCCGTGATGCACCAGGGCGCGCCCGCCATGCTGAAGATTGCCGAGCAAGAAGATGAACGCCAGGGCGGCGTGTTGATGCAGTGGTGGGACGGAGACGGCGCGGCCCGCGTGCTGGCGCACGACGACGACGCCATCCTGCTGGAACGCGCAACGGGCACGCGCTCCTTGGCCGCCTATGCCCGCACCGGCCGCGACGACGAAGCCACCCGCATTCTTTGCAACGTGCTCAAGGCGCTGCACGCCCCGCGCGCCAAGCCGCTGCCCGCGCTGCGCGGCCTGGAGGAATGGTTTACGGACCTGTGGCCCATGGCCCAATCGCACGGCGGCATCCTGGCCCAAAGCGCCCGCTACGCCCGCGCCCTGCTGGACGACCCGCGCGAGGTCACCGTGCTGCATGGCGACATGCATCACGACAACGTGCTGGATTTCGGCGAACGCGGCTGGCTGGTCATCGACCCCAAGCGCCTGAACGGCGAACGCACGTTCGACTACGCCAATATTTTCTGCAACCCGGATCTGTCCGACCCGGTGCCGCCCGTGGCCACCGTGCCCGGCTGCTTTGAACGCCGGCTGCAAATTATCGTGGAAGAATCCGGCCTGGACCGGCGCCGCCTGCTGCAATGGGTGGTGGCCTGGTGCGGCCTGTCGGCCGCCTGGTACCTGGGCGACGGCGACGACGCCGCGGTCGACCTGAACATCGCCCACCAGGCCTTTGCACTGCTGCGCGCCTGAACCGAGCCGAGCCGCATCACATCACGTCGCGTCACGTCGCGCCGCTTTTCCGCCCCTTTCCGCCCCCTCCCGCCCCACCCCGCATGATCAGGTAAGGTGTAGCCCCCTGCACCCCTTATCTCTTCATTCCTGGAGTCGTGAATGACCGGATTGTTTATCGTGGTGGCGGCGCTGGCGTTCCTGATGCTGGCGGCGTATCGAGGCTATAGCGTCATCTTGTGCGCACCCATCGCCGCCATGGGCGCGGTGTTGTTGACGGATCCGTCCGCGCTGGCCCCCGTGTTCTCGGGCATCTTCATGGAGCGCATGGCGGGCTTCGCCAAACTGTATTTCCCCGTGTTCCTGTTGGGCGCCGTGTTCGGCAAGCTGATCGAGCTGTCCGGATTTTCACGGGCCATCGTGCAAGCGGTGCTGCGCATGATCGGCGCCGAGCGCGCCATCCTGGCCATCGTGATGGTGTGCGCGGTGCTGACCTACGGCGGCGTATCGCTGTTTGTGGTGGTGTTCGCCGTCTACCCCTTCGCGGCCGAGATGTTCCGCCAGGGCGGCATTCCCAAGCGGCTGATGCCCGGCGCTATCGCGCTGGGCGCGTTCACCTTCACGATGACGGCATTGCCCGGCACGCCGCAGATCCAGAACATCATCCCCACCACGTTCTTTGAGACCACCACCTGGGCCGCGCCCTGGCTGGGACTGATCGGCGCGGCGTTCACGCTGACCATGGGCATCACGTATCTGGAATGGCGGCGCAAGCGCGCGGCGGCGGCGGGCGAAACCTATGGCACCGAACTGCGCAACGAACCCACTACCCCGACTACCGAACGCAATCACCATCCGCTGATCGCGCTGCTGCCGCTGGTGGTCGTAGGGGTGGTGAATTTCCTGCTGACCCGCTGGATTCCCGGCTGGTATCCGGCGGGCGCCGAAGTGGACCTGCCCGGCCTGGCCCAGCCCCTGCCCGTCAATGCCGCCGACCAGGTGGCGCTGTGGGCCGTGATGGGCGCGTTGATCGCGGGCATCGCAACCATCCTGCTGTTTTCGTTTTCCGCCATCAAGGCGCACTTTGCCGAAGGCAGCAAAAGCGCCGTGTCGGGCGCGTTGCTGGCGTCCATGAACACGGCGGCCGAATACGGTTTTGGCGGCGTCATTGCCGCGCTGCCGGGATTTTTGCTGGTGGCCGACGCGCTCAAGGCCATTCCCGATCCCCTGATCGGCGAAGCCGTGGCGGTGACGTCGCTGGCGGGCATCACCGGGTCGGCCTCGGGCGGCATGAGCATCGCGCTGGCCGCGATGGCGCAGACCTTTATCGACGGCGCGGTGGCGGCCGGCATTCCCATGGAGGTGCTGCACCGCATTGCCGCCATGGCCAGCGGCGGCATGGACACGCTGCCGCACAACGGCGCGGTCATCACGCTGCTGGCCGTCACCGGCCTGACGCATCGCCAGTCGTATGGCGACATCTTCGCCATCACGCTGATTTCAACGCTGTCGGTGTTCGTGGTGATTGCGGTGTACTACCTGACCGGCATCGTCTGATCGAACGCGGTGGCGAATACCTGGGCGAGCCACTGCGTAAACACGCGCACCCGCGCCGACACCTGCCGGTTCTGCGGATACAGCACCGAGACCGGCATGGGCGCGGGCGGCAGATCCGGCAGCACGACGCGCAGATGCCCGGCCGCCAGTTCGCGCTCGACGCGATAGCGCGGCACCTGCACCAGCCCCAGGCCGGCCAGCGCCGCGCTGGTGTAGAGCTCGGCGCCCGTCACGCTGACCACCGACGCCGGCCGCGCCGTGACGTTGCGCCCGTCCACCATGAAGTCCAGGGGCATGGCGCGGCCCGTGGCGCTTGAGATGTAGTCCACGGCCCGGTGGCCGGCCAGATCGTCCAGGCCGGTGGGTTCGCCAAAGCGCGCCAGATACGCGGGGCTGGCCACCGTCACCTGCGGCATCAAGGCGATCTGCCTGCCCGCCAGGGATGAATCCTGCAAGGTGCCCGAGCGCAGCACGCAGTCCACACCTTCACGAACAAGGTCCACCAGCCGGTCGTCTTCGCCCAGATGCAGGACGATGTCGGGATAGCGTTCCAGAAAACCGGGCAAGCCGGGCATGAGGAAATATTTGGCCAGCGTGCCCTGCGGATTGACCCGCAGCAAGCCCTTGGGCGCCGTGTTCAGGAAGGCGCCGTCGGCCTCTTCCAGGTCCGCCAACAGCCGCACGCAGCGCTGGTAATAGGCCTCGCCGTCGTGCGTCAAGCGCACCTGGCGGGTGGTGCGTTCAAGCAGCCGCGCGCCCAGGCGCTTTTCCATGCGCTTGATCAGGTTGGTGACCGTGGCGCGCGGGATGCGCAAGTCTTCCGCCGCTTGCGAAAAACTGCGCCGCTCGGCGATGCGGACGAATACCTGCATTTCCTGGAAACGGTCCATGGGCGCCTTTGCGCATTATTAATGCAAATGAAATTATGTTAGCGAATATAGGGTAATTATTTTCAGTTTGGAATAGTTCATGATCCGTTTCATGCAGGGTTGCTTCCTGCTTTGCCTTCCCCTTTCACTGGAGCCGTCACATGAATACGCAAGCCCTTGATCACGCATCGCAGCGCGTCGCCCTGGTTACCGGCGGGTCGCGCGGTATTGGCGCCGCTATCGTGCGCCGCCTGGCGCACGATGGTTATGCCGTCGCCATCAACTACGCGGCCAGCGCCACGCACGCCGAGGCCTTGGCCGACGAGATCCGCCAGGCCGGCGGCCGTGCCTTGGCGGTGCGGGCCGACGTGGCCAAGCCCGCCGAGGTGCGCGCCCTGTTCGACAAGGTGGAATCGGAATTGGGCCGCATCAGCGCGCTGGTCAACAGCGCAGGCGTACTGAAGGTGCAGCCGCTGGCGCAGACCAGCGACGAAGACTACGACCAGACCTTCAACATCAATACCCGCGGCACCTTCAACACGCTGCGCGAAGCCGCCACGCGCCTGGCCGACGGCGGCAGCATCGTCAACGTGTCCAGCACCACCGTGGCGACCAACCTGCCGGGCTACGCCATCTACATCGCCAGCAAGGCCGCGGTGGAAAGCCTGACGCACGTGTTCGCCAAGGAACTGCGCGGGCGCCGCATCACGGTCAACGCCGTGGCGCCCGGCCCGGTGGCCACCGAGCTGTTCCTGAAGGGCAAGAGCCCCGAACTGATCGAGCACTTTGCCAAGATGCCGCCGTTGGAACGGCTGGGCCAGCCGGAAGACATCTCCGGCATCGTGTCCTTCCTGGCCGGCCCCGACAGCGGCTGGGTCAACGGCCAGGTGCTGCGCGCCAATGGCGGCATGGCCTGAGCGCCGTATCAGAACCGGTATTGCGCCGTGGCCACCACGGTGCGCGGCTCGCCCACCTGGATCTGCCCGGCGCTGGTGGCCGAGCCGTAGTAGGTCTTGTCGGTGATGTTGCGCATGGCCAGGCGCCAGTCCCACTTGCCGGTGCGATAACCCACCAGCGCGTCCCACCGCGCATAGCCCGGCAGCGTCGTCAGGTTGGTGTTGTCGGCATAGCGTTCGCCCACGAAGGTCAGCCCGGTTTCACCATACAGGCCCTCGGCCGGCTTGTAGGTCAGGAACACGCTGCCGTTGCGCCGCGCCACGTTGCTGACGCGGTTGCCCGCCATGCCGTTGTTGTCTTCGATGATGGCGGCGTTTTGCAGGCCGATCCCGCCCCGCAGATACCAGTTGCCCGTCAGCCGGCCGGCGGCGGTCAGCTCGATGCCGCGTGAGCGCTGCTTGCCGGTCAGCAGCACCAGCGTGGGGTCGTTGGGGTCGGTGGTGCGGCGGTTATAGAGCTCAAGCTGGTACAGCGACAGCGTGGTGCTCAACTGCCCGTCCAGCCAATCGCTCTTGACGCCCACTTCCGTCTGGCGCGTGTGTTCCGGGTCCAGTTCGTTGGTGTTGCCGCGCGCGTTCGGCGTGATGCCGATGGTGCCGCCGCCGGTGGGTGAAAACGTCTTGCTGTACGACGCATAAAAGGAATGGTCGCGCAGCGGCGACCACACCAGGCCCACGCGCGGGCTGACGCCGCTGCTGTCGTGCGACGCCGAGGCGTCCAGCAGGCGGTTGGTGGAATCAATGTTGAAGCGGTCCATGCGCACGCCCAGCAATACCTGCCAGGCGTCGTTCAGCCGGATCTGATCCTGCACGTAGTAGCCCTGGCTCTTGACCTTGTGGCGCGCATCGCTGCTAAGCGCCATGGTGCCGTTGTGCTGCCGGGACAAGTCCGGGTCGTAGAGATCCAGGGCCGGCACGGGCTGCGCGCCCGGCCCGCGCGTGGCGGCGGAATATAAAGTGGGCGACCGGTCCTGGTGCGCCAGTTCCACCCCGAACAGCACGCGGTGCTCGATGCCGCCGGTATGGAACACCCCTTCGGTTTCCAGGTTGTTGGTGATGTTGCGCGTGCTGAGGTCCTGCTGCCAGCGCGTGCGCGTGACCTTGCCGGTGGCGGCGTTGTAGCCCGTCAGGTAGGTGTTGTCGAAATTGCTGTCCAGCTTGAACACGCCCAGCGTGTAGCGCAGTTGCCAATCGGGCGCCAGCGTGTAGGCCAGCCGCGAGCGGAAGGATTGCGCACGGTCGTCGATGTAGTCGCGATCAGGGTCGCCGTAGACAGTGCTGCGGCCCACGTCGGCGGGCCGGCCGTTGACGCTGGGGATGCCGCGATCGGGCGTGCGGTCGTAGCGGCTGTATTCGTACTGCACCAGCCAGTCCAGGTTGGGCGTGATGCGCCAGTTGATGGCGGGCGCCACCAGTTGGCGCGTGCCGCCGATCTTGTGGCGGAAGCTGTTGCTGTCTTCCTGGCCCACGTTCAGGCGCACGCTGACGTTTTCACCCGGGTCGGCGCTCAGGTCGCCGTACACGCTGCGCAGGTCCCAACTGCCGGTCTGCGCTTCGATGCTGGATTCCCGGCCGGGCTGCGGCGCCTTGCTGACGCGGTTGACGATACCGCCCTGGCTGCCCCGTCCGTACAGCACGGCGGCCGGCCCCTTCAGCACTTCGATGCGTTCAATGTTGTGCAGGTCGCGCACGTACTGGCTGTCGTCGCGGATGCCGTCCAGATAGAAATCATTACTGGCGTCAAAGCCGCGTATGCGCACCGAGTCGAAGCGGGTGTCTTGCGCGCTGGACACGTTGGGCATGCCCGACAGCGCGTCGCTGATCGTCGTGACGCCGTAGTTCTGCACGTTTTCGACCTTCACGGTGTCGATGGTCTGCGGCACGTAGCGGGCCGGCGTCTGCGTGCGCGTGGCGGTGGTGACTTCCGGCACACGCGGGTCGTCGGCGTTGGCCCCTTCGACACTGATGGCGGGCAATTGGGCGGTCTGGGCCATTGCCTGCGGCAAGGCGGATGACAGGGCGAACGCTACCGCCAAAGAGAGGGAGCGTGGGACAAACGGCGGATACATCGCAAGACCTTTACGTCGATTCAGGAAAATGAAAGGCGCGATGCTATCGAGAATTGATTCTATTTACAAATGAGACTCAATCTTGTTGCAGTGCTGCAACATCCTCATCCGAACGCATGACGGCATGCGGACCAGAAGCGCTTTGGCGCCCTGCCCGCAAGGTCGCGAATTTGCGAGCTTGGTCATCCGTTGCGGCGATGCGCGTCTCGCCCGAGAGGCCGAGACCTTGCATCGGTTGGCAAGACTTTCTCTTTAATCACTCGGCGGTTCGACCTACGGCCAAGTCTGGCCAGTCGGACGAGGTTTGCATGAGACGGCACCCGGAAGCTCTGGTTTAGGCTGACCCGGCAGTACTCCGACTCACCTTGATCGATTGGACGAAAGCAAATGAATCAACTCATTCATACAGACTGCCACCCCTTCACCGCCGCGGGCAACATGAAGCAGATCTCGGCCTTTTATGAGGAGGGACGCCGAGTCATGTGGATGATGCTGCGCGCACAACCGCGGCCGTGCTTTAACCACGAACTCATCGACGAAATCATGACCCTGGCGCGCGCCGCCAAGGACTCGGGCCTGCCCATCGACTTCTGGGTTACCGGTTCGCTGGTGCCGCAGATCTACAACGTGGGCGGCGACTTGAACTTCTTCGCCGAAGCCATCCGCAACGGCAAGCGCGAAGCGCTGCGGGCCTATGCACGCGCTTGCGTGGACTGCGTGCACGCGGCCTCGCGCGGCTTCGATACCGGGGCGATCTCGTTGGCCATGATCGAGGGCACGGCGCTGGGCGGCGGCTTTGAAGCCGCGCTGGCGCACCACTTCGTGCTGGCGCAGAACAATGCGCGCATGGGCTTTCCGGAGATGGCGTTCAACCTGTTCCCGGGCATGGGCGGCTATTCGCTGGTGGCGCGCCGTTCGGGCATGAAACTGGCTGAAGAGCTGATCAGCTCGGGCGAGTCGCATACGGCGGAATGGTTCCACGGCAAGGGGCTGGTGGACGCTCTGTTCGAACCGGGCGAGGCGTACCGGGCGACGCGCACCTTCATCGATGTGATGCGGCCCAAGCTCAACGGCATGCGCGCGATGCTGCGCGCCCGCCAGCGCGTGCTGAACCTGTCGCGCTCCGAACTGATGGACATCACCGAGGACTGGGTCGATGCCGCGTTCTCGATCGATCCGAAAGACCGCGCCTACATGGAACGCCTGGTCCTGGCGCAGAACCGCCGCAGCGCCGTCAGCAGCGAAGCCGTGCAGGAAGCCACCATGCACTGAGCGCGCCCGCGCATCGCGCTGGCTGCATCAGGCGATCAGATGCAGCCGGCGTCGCTGGGCCAGCCAGGCAACGAACTCGGTCGCGGGCATGGGCTTGGCGTACAGATAGCCCTGCTTGGCGTCCACACCCAGCGTATCCAGGAAGGCGGTTTCCTCAAGCGTTTCCACGCCTTCCGCAATCACCTTCAATTCCAGCGTGCGCGCCACGGCCACGATGGCGCGGGCCAGCGCTTGCGACACCGGGTTCTCGTTCACGCCGCGCACAAAGCTGGCGTCCAGCTTGATGGCGTCCAGCGGAATGCGCGCCAGTTGCGACAACGACGAATAGCCGGTGCCGAAGTCGTCCAGGTGCACGCGCGCGCCCAATTGGCGGAACTGTTTGATGAGGTCGATGGCGGCGCCCTCGTCATCGATCAGGCAACTTTCGGTGAGCTCGATATCCAGCATGCAAGGCTCGAGCCCCGCATCGCCGATGGCGCGCATGAAGTCGCTGACCACTCCCTTGTCGTCCAACTGCCGCGCCGACATGTTGATGGCAATGCGGATGTTCAGGCCGTCGCGCTTCCAGGCTGCGGCCTGGCGGGCGGCTTCGCGCATCACCCAGACGCCCAGCGGCGAGATCAGACCCGACTCTTCGGCATAAGGAATGAAGGTGCCGGGGCAGACCATGCCGCGTTCGGGCGAGCGCCAGCGCAACAGGGCTTCGACGCTGTGGACTTCACCGGTGCGGCCCACCAGCTTGGGCTGGTAATACAGCATCAGGTGGTTCTCGGACAAGGCCTTGCGCAGGTTGGTGTCCAGCCACACGTAGTCGGCGTTGCGGCGGTCCATGTCGGGCTGGAACACGCGGTAGGTATGCCGCCCTGCTTCCTTGGCCACATACATGGCGATGTCGGCGCTGCGCACCACGCTGTCCAGGTCGGCGCCGTGGTCGGGGTACATGGCGATGCCGATCGAGCAACTGGTGTAGACCTCGATCAAGCCCTGGCGGAACGGCTCGCGCAGCCGTTCGATGATGCGTTCAGCGGTGGCTTCCAGTTCCCAGGCCTGCGCCTGTTCCTGCAACACGATGAATTCGTCGCCGCCCAGGCGGGCCAGTGTCTGGCCGGGCGACAGGCAGGTTGAAATCGCCACCGAGACTGCCTTGAGCAGGCGGTCGCCGAAGCCGTGGCCATAGTGATCGTTGATGCGCTTGAAGTTGTCCAGATCCAGAAACAGCACGCCGCCGCGCCCGTCTAGCCCCGCCGCCAACGCCGCCTTCAGGCGCGACGTGATGGCATGCCGGTTGGGCAGGTTGGTCAGCATGTCGGTATTGGCAAGCACGCGCAGCCGTTCCTGCGCCTGGCGTTCTTCGGTGATGTCGGTACCCGAGCAGATCAGGTAGACGCGCTTTTCACCGCTGCCGCTGGTGACGAATTTGTTGCGGAACAGAAAGAGCCGGGGGCCCTTGACCGTGTTGATCAGCCGTTCGACTTCATACGACTGCCCGCGCTTGTAGAACTCGGCGATATTGCGGCGCGAGGCAATGGCCTCTTCGCGCGTCATGAACATTTCGAACACGCTGCGTCCGACGATGTCTTGTTCGCGCTTGCCCGTGTATTCCTCGCTGAGCTTGTTGAAGCGCTGCACGCGGCCGTTCTGGTCCACGATGACGATCACCGAATTGGCTTCGGACACCACCGTCTCGGCAAACGACAGGCCTTCGACCAGGTCCTTGGCGACGGATTCGGTATCGGAATAGGCGGACGCGGTGCCGGCCCATTCGTTCGGATTGATCTTGCGGCCCACCAGATGCAAGCGCAGCAGATCGCCATACAGCAAGATGTCGATGCGCACGCTGGAGGTAATCCCTGTCAGCGATCGAACCGTGTCAGCCTGATCCGGCCGCAGCGCCAATGCGATGTTGGTCGCCCCCTTGATGGCGGCCAACTGTATGGCGTCGCTATCGGCCGCCAGACGCCAATAAGGGCTGTGCGTACCGAAGTGCGTGTACAGGATCGACTTTTCGTCTTGATTCTCTGTCATCGTGGTATCCCCCCACTGTCCTAGGCTGGACCGAAAAGTAAAGTACGGCCTAGTCCTGACAGGGTCAATACCCGTTTGCAGTGCACCAAACACTGTATTACGGATTATTGCATCGGAAGGTTGGGACCTTAGGATGCCCACCGGCTTCCCCCGCGCCCTTTAGTGCGCCGTATTCCCCCGCCACGAACGTCTTGTTGCGCCGCCCCTTTTGGCGTTGCACAAAAAATAACGCCGAAGACTTCGCACGGAAATCTTCGGCGTGTGGCTTAAATGGTTCAGCCGGACTATCAGGCGACGAACATTAGTCGGCCTTCACCCCTGCTTCGTCGATCACCTTGGTCCAGCGGGCAACTTCCGCCGACACCCGCTTGCTTGCATCGGCCGGGGTGGTCCAGGTGGCGATGGCGCCCTGGTTCAGCAACGACGCCTGCACCTGCGGCTTGGCCAGGATCTTCTTCAATTCGCCATTCAAACGTTCGATCACCGGCGCCGGGGTATTGGCGGGCGCCACGATGCCGAACATGGAGCTGACCTCGAAATCCTTCAGGCCCGCTTCGGCCGCGGTCGGCACGTCGGGCAGCGCGTCCACGCGCGTGGGAGACGTCACCGCCAACGCGCGCAGCTTGCCCGCCTTGATGTTGCCCTGCGCGGCCGGCACGGTTTCGATCATGCTCAACACCTGGCCGCCCATCAGGTCGGTCATGGCGGGGCCGCTGCCCTTGTAGGGCACGTGCAGGATGTCGACGCCAGCCGCGCGCTTGAACATTTCGCCCGCCAGATGCTGCGGCGAACCGTTGCCGGCCGACGCCATGGTGAAGTAACCCGGCTTGGACTTGGCCAAGGCAATGAACTCGGACAAGGTCTTGGCCTGCACCGACGGGTTCACCACGAACACCAGCGGCACCGTGCCCACGATGGACACCGGCGCGAAGCTCTTTTCCACGTCATACGTGACGCGGCCCCGGTACAAGGCGGCATTGATGGAGTGGCTGGTCAGCGCGCCCATCAGCAAGGTGTAGCCATCCGGCTGCGCCTTGGCGACCTGGTCGGCGCCGATGTTGCCCGCCGCGCCCGCGCGGTTTTCCACGATCACCGACTGGCCCAGCGCGCCCGTCAGTTCCTGCGCCAGCACGCGGCCGATCACATCGGTTGCGCCACCGGGCGGGTACGGCACGATCAGGCGGATGGGCTTGTCCGGGTACGCATCGGCGGACATGGCCGGGGCGGACACGCCGGCACACAAGGCCAGCAGGGATAGCAGGACGGCACGGCGCGGCCGCAGACGCAGGTCTGACATAAGGTCTCTCCAGCCGGGATGAGTATAGGAATGGACGGACGCCCGGCTCGTCAACCGCGCCAGTTTAGGAGCGTGTTCTTGATAGAAGAATCAAAATTTTTCTATCGACTGATCGTTAATTCAGATCAATATTCGCGCACGTAGAAACCGCTTGCCGCCGCTTTCAAAGGCTGGATATGATCTTGGGCGACGATTATCAATAATATTATCGGGACTGAAAATGACGGACGAGACCAAGGGCAACAAGCCCGCGATGGGCCCTTTTGATAGCGACAGCGCCACCGCGCAGGGCGTGGCGCGCGGGCTCACGAACTACGGCGACAAGGGCTTTTCGCTGTTCTTGCGCAAGGCGTTCATCAAGGGCGCCGGCTTGTCCGACGACGCCCTGGCCCGTCCGATCATCGGCATCGTCAACACGGGCAGCAGCTACAACCCCTGCCACGGCAACGCGCCGCAACTGATCGAAGCCGTCAAGCGCGGCGTCATGTTGGCGGGCGGCCTGCCCATGGACTTCCCGACCATTTCGGTGCACGAGAGCTTCTCGCAACCCACCAGCATGTACCTGCGCAACCTCATGTCCATGGACACCGAGGAAATGATCCGCGCGCAGCCCATGGACGCCGTGGTGCTGATCGGCGGCTGCGACAAGACCGTGCCCGCGCAACTGATGGGCGCGGCGTCCGCCGGCGTGCCCGCCATTCAATTGGTCACCGGGTCGATGCTGACCGGCTCGCACCGTGGCGAACGGGTCGGCGCCTGCACCGACTGCCGTCGCTACTGGGGCCGCTACCGCGCCGACGAGATCGACGCGCCCGAGATCGCCGACGTCAACAACCAACTGGTCGCCAGCGTGGGCACCTGTTCGGTGATGGGCACGGCCAGCAC
>RCUJ01000845.1_pt1 | contig 17269 bp, 12 predicted proteins | sample 2166321 | NCBI WGS metagenome assembly RCUJ01 (sample SAMN09932808, study PRJNA488358) | compost metagenome | feature: garden; material: soil; isolation source: compost soil in an enriched community after 118 h of incubation | place: Germany: Experimental Botanical Garden Goettingen | collected... | reverse complement strand
TTGATTCCCACCACCATCTTCCGGCTCTGATATCTTCACCAGGGAAAATTGCTCTAGTACAAGGCGCGCAACCAATACTTACGAAACCTTGTTTGTGTAAAGCATTTTGAGGAACATTATTTTCTGACAAATACGTTTCAACTTCTTCTAAAGTCCATTTTAATAACGGATTGAATTTTATGATTTCGAAGTTTCCATCGTATTCAAACAAACTTAAATCATGTCTGTTCTCTGATTGTTCAGCTCTTAAGCCCGTAATCCAAACTGAGTTTCCTGCCAAAGCTTTTCTTAACGGAACCACTTTTCGGATAAAACAGCACTCTTTTCTGTTTTCAACTGAATCGTAAAAGCTGTTTGGTCCTTTTTCCTGCAACAGTTTTTCTACTGATGCCGCTTCCGGAAAATAAACCTCAATTGGTCTTTTGTATTTTTTTAATGTTTTATGAAAAACATCATACGTTTCCTGAAACAATCTTCCTGTGTCTAAAGTAAAGACGGTAATATCAGTATTGCTTTTCGCAATAAAATCAGTAATTACCTGATCTTCCTGACCGAAAGAAGTTGAGAAAATTACTTTTCCCGGAAATTCTTTTGCTAAAAAAACTAAGGTTTCGTCAAGCGAAAGAGCTGCAGTTTTCTCTAATAATTCTTGTACAATAATCGCACTCATAATCTCTCCTTTCTAAAATTATCTTTTACAATAATTTAGATAATGTTTTTATACTCAATAATATAATTAAAACTCCAACCGCAATCATCATTGGTTTTCTTTTGATTCTATTTACCAAATAAGCTGCTATTGGCGCTGAAATAACTCCTCCGAAAATCAAACCGAAAATTATTTGCCAGCCGTGAATTCCGCCAAAAAGCATGAAAGTAATTCCGCTTGCAAACGAAATGGCAAACTCGGCCGCGTTCACAGAACCTATGGTATATTTCGGGTTTCTTCCTCTTCCTAATAATGTTGAAGTCACAATAGGACCCCAGCCTCCTCCTCCAACAGAATCCATAAAACCTCCAAACACTGCTAAAGCACCTAGTTTTTTAGTTTTCTTTTTTACCACGCTTTTTCTCAAAGCTTTTCTGATAATTACAACCGCCAGAATAATCATGTAAACCGCAATAAATGGCTTAATAATATCTCCGTCAATAACATCTGATAATAAATAAGCTCCTGTAATAGATCCTAAAACTCCTGGAATCAATAAATGTTTTACCAGTTTTTTATTGATGTTTCCAAAGCGGTGGTGCGAAAGCGCCGATGCTCCAGTTGTAAACATCTCTGAAACGTGAACTGCCGTACTACTCAAAACTGGCGAAACTCCGTAAGCCAATAAAAATGACGTAGAAGTTGCTCCATATCCCATTCCTAAAGCGCCATCTACTAATTGAGCAAAAACACCAATCAAGAAAAACGCTAAAAGATTTTCATCAAATCCTTGAACAAAACCATCCCACGAAAATTCAGCATGATGATTATAAATTAATGTAACTGCCAAACCCAACAACAAAATAACAGGTATTACAACCCATAATCTTTCCTTTAATAAAGAATCAGACTTTACTATAGTGTTGTTTAACTTAAGTTCATTTTCCATATTTTAAGAATTGTTTTTTGTTCTTAAAAATCCTTTACCCTATCGGCTTAGTAGATTACTTTGCAAAAGTACTATATATTTCGAAATATCAAAACAATATATTTACTTTTTTACATAACCTATCATCTTATAAACCAAGTTAAAAGAGATTTAAAAAAGAATTAGTAACTATTTTAACAAATTAAACGTTGCCTTTTAATATTATAACAACGCACTCCTATTTTGTGATCCGTAAAAATACACATTTAATCTCTACAAAATCTATAGGATAATTATAAAATTGTTATTATTTTAGCGGCAAATAATTTTTCATGGATTTTCAGATTGGTCTTGTAATAGCAGGTTTAGCAGTTGGTTTTATTGTTGGGTTAACAGGTGTTGGAGGAGGTTCTTTAATGACTCCAATTTTATTGTATTTTGGTATTCCGCCCACAAAAGCTGTTGGAACCGACTTACTTTACGCTGCATTTACCAAAGCCGGAGGAATATTTGTGCACAATAAAAAAGGCAACATCAACTGGAAAATTACAGGCTGGCTAACCCTTGGAAGTGTTCCAGCCGCTTTATTGACCTTATGGATATTAAATAGCATTAAAACAGATATTGAAACCATAAATCGAGTTATTAAATACAGTTTAGGATGGGCTTTATTATTTACTTCAGTAGCGATAATATTCAAAAAGAAACTTTTGGTTTTTTCTCAAAAACACGCCGGAGATAAATTTCATAGCGAAAGCACGACACAAAATATGCTTACAATCGGAATTGGAGTTTTATTAGGAGCAACCGTAACCTTAACTTCTATTGGTGCCGGAGCACTTGGAACCGTAACTTTGTTTTTCCTTTATCCGCTTTTACCAACTCCTCGTTTAGTAGGAACCGAAATTGCACACGCTGTTCCTTTAACTCTTGTTGCGGGTCTTGGACATGCTTCTATGGGGAATTTAGACTTAGGTTTACTTGGTCAATTACTAATGGGATCACTTCCCGGAATATATTGCGGAAGCATGTTAAGCGGAAAAGTGCCTGATCAGTTTCTTAGAAATGCGATTGCTGTAATGCTTTTCTTAGCAGGTTATAAATTGATATTTTAATCACAAACAGAAATAAAAAAAGACCATTTTTCGATTTGAAAATGGTCTTTTTTTATGCATTAAAGTAAATTTTAAAACGCAATATCGGCCAAAGAATTACTTTCTAATATTTTAAGTGTATTATCACGGACCTCAGTCATTAAACGTCGCGCTGCACAAGTTGATTCGTCGTCACAGTCATCGCATCGCTCATAAAAATTATGACTTGCACATGGAAGCAGTGCGATTGGCCCTTCTAAAATTCTATAAACCTTTGCCATGCTGATATCTTTCGGATCTTTTATCAAATAATATCCGCCGCCTTTTCCTTTTTTCGCTCCAAGAAATCCTGAGTTTCTTAACAGCAGTAAAATACTTTCTAAAAATTTAATTGAAATATGTTCGCTTTTCGCAATTTCGGCAATCTGTACTGGTTCGTTATTTTCGCGTCTTGCTAAATAAGTCAAAGCTTTGATTCCGTATTTTGTCTTTTTTGAAAGCATCTTTATGTTTTAGATTTCAGCTTTTCAAGAGTTAACTGATTGCTGCAAATTATTAAACAACAAAAATATGCTTTTTGTTTGAACTATCACAAAGAATAAAGTTAAATTCTACTAAATCTATCAAATTACTTCTTTAAATGCATTTCAAACACACAAAAATAGGCTTTTTATATAAACCCGAAAAAAAAAGACGATTTTCAACAGTAAAACGTACTATCAAAAATCGTCTCTATATATTAGAAATTGAAAATCTAAAATCTTAAGTCTAAAATCTAAAATTAAGAAAGCGCTTGCTTTAAATCTGCAATTACATCTTCAACAGTTTCTAAACCAACAGAAACACGAACTAAACCTTGTGTGATTCCAACTGCTAATTGATCTTCTTCAGATAATTTGCTGTGTGTTGTAGAAGCTGGATGCGTAACAATTGTTCTTGTATCTCCAATGTTTGCCGATAGCGAGCAAAGTTGAATTGAATTCAAGAATTTTCTTCCTGCTTCGATTCCTCCTTTAATTTCAAATGCAATGATGTTTCCACCAGCTTTCATCTGTTTTTTAGCAATTTCATATTGTGGATGCGATTTCAAGAACGGATATTTTACGCTATTTACATTTGGATGGCTTTCTAAAAACTCAGCTACTTTTAGTGCATTTTCGCAGTGTCTGTCAACACGTACCGCTAAAGTTTCTAAACTTTTTGAAAGAACCCAAGCATTAAATGGAGATAAAGCTGGTCCTGTATTTCTTGAAAACAAATAAATCTGTCTGATTAATTCTGCATCTCCAACTGTTACTCCACCTAAAACACGACCTTGCCCATCAATTAATTTTGTTGCTGAATGGATAACCAAATGTGCTCCAAATTTAATTGGCTGCTGTAAATATGGCGTTGCAAAACAGTTATCGATTATCAAAATCAAATTGTGTTTTTTAGCAATATTTCCTAACAATTCTAAGTCGATAACATCAACTCCTGGATTTGTTGGAGATTCGGCGTATAATATTTTTGTGTTTGGCTTAATGAAACTTTCGATTGTTTCTGGCTTATTGATTTCAAAATAAGAAGTTTCGATATTCCATTTTGGAAAATAAGTCATAAACAAAGCATGAGTCGAACCAAAAACACTGCTTGCAGAAACAATATGATCTCCAGAATTCAATAACGCTGCAAAAGTAGAATATACCGCCGCCATTCCTGTTGCAAAAGCATAACCAGAATCAGCTCCTTCCATTTTGCAGATCTTGTCTACAAATTCCGAAGTGTTTGGATTGCTGAAACGGCTGTAAATATTTCTTTCTTTTTCTTCTGTAAAAGAAGCTCTCATATCTTCAGCATCTTCAAAAACGAAGCTTGATGAAAGGTACAAAGGCACCGAATGTTCTAAATATTGAGATCTTTCTAATTGTGTTCTGATGGCTTGTGTTTCAAAACCAAATTCTTCTGTATTCATTGTGTTGTTTTGTTGTTTTGTTTTTTTGTTTTAACACGAATTGCACTAATTAGCACTAATTCTATTTTTATATAAATTTCACAGAGACTCTCAAAGGAAACATAAAGCTTCACTAAGAACCAAAGCGAATTTCATCTTAAGAAGTCAAAAGAATTATCTAATTTTCTAATTATCCAATTCTCTAATTAACTAATTTATAAAGCTTCGTTGTTCAAGACAACTTTGTATTTAATTGTCGCTGTTGGTTCAACCGTTTTAGCAACTGAACAGTATTTCTCGAAAGAAAGTTGTGCTGCTTTTTTTGCTTTTTCTGGATTGATTTCTCCTTCTAAATAGAAAACCACATCGATTTCTTTAAAAGGTTTTGCTTCTTCAATCTGTACACGAGTTCCTTCAACCTCAGCATTAAAAGAAGTAATTTCCTGACGTTGTTTTTTTAAGATCGAAATCATATCAATAGCGCTGCATCCTGCAACTCCCATTAATACTAACTCCATTGGACTTGCACCTAAATCGCTTCCGCCAAATTCGGCTCTGCTGTCAACGTCAACTACGTGTCCGCGTTCATTTTTTACTTTAAAATGAAATGCGTCATTTACTCTGTTTAAAGTTACTTTCATTGTGTTGTTATTTTTTTGTTTTTTATTCTATTCAATTTTGTCATTTCGACTGAAAGGAGAAATCGCACTAGAAATTCCGCAAAGAATATCGCCAATCTTTATCGAGTTCCGAGTGCGATTTCTCGTTCCTCGAAATGACAAACTAGGTTTGCAAATCTTAAATCTAAACTCTAAAATCTGCAATCTAAAATCGTCTTATCCTTTATCAGATAATCTCAAAATATCTCCGAAAACCCCTCTCGCTGTTACTGCAGAACCTGCACCAGCTCCCTGAATAACGATTGGGCGATCTCCGTAAGATTCTGTGTAAATCTCAAAGAAAGAATCAGAACCTTTTAAACCGCCAAGAGCAGTATCTGAAGGAACAGAAACTAATTTAACTTCTAGATTTCCTTTATCATTCTGCAAATCTCCAGACAATTCACCAATATATCTCAAAACGTGATTTGGCTGTTGTTCTGCTTTTATTTTAGCATAAATTGGATCGAATTCTTTTAATTTCGTCAAGAAATCTGCAGCACTTCCTTCACGTAAGTGTTCTGGAATTAAATTCTGAATTGAGATTTCTTCAAACTCATTTTGCAAATCTAATTCTCTAGCTAAAATTAATAATTTTCTACCAACGTCATTTCCGCATAAATCCTCACGCGGATCTGGTTCTGTATATCCGTTATCAATTGCTTCTTGCAAGATTTCGCTAAAAGGAGCATCTTTCGCAGAGAAATTATTGAATAAATAACTTAATGTTCCAGAGAAAACTCCTTTAATTTTAGTGATGTTTTCACCAGAAAGGTGTAATAATTTTATGGTATCAATTAATGGCAATCCTGCACCAACATTCGTTTCATACAAATAATTCTTTTGATTTTCTGCCAATGCTTTCCTTAGTTCTTTATAAAAACCATACGTCAAGGTATTAGCCACTTTATTCGAAGAAATCAAATCGAAACTGCTTTCTACAAGCGGAATATAATTCTCAACGAAAGTCGCACTTGCTGTATTGTCAATTGCAATTAAGTTCTCTAAATGATGTTCATTCGCATAAGCGATAATATCTTTTATAGTGTAAGCCTCGCCTTTAGTCGCAATTTCGTTTTTCCAATTGCTATTAACACCGTATTTGTTTAAAAGCAGTTTTTTAGAATTCGCGATAGCGAAAACATTCAACTTAATGTCTTTACGCTTTTCAATTGCAGCAGCCGATTCTAAAATTTGATTGATTAAAGTTCCACCAACTAATCCGTGGCCGAAAATCGCAATGTTAATCTTTTTAGAAACTCCAAAAATCTCTCCGTGAATTACATTTAAAGCTTTGTTTAATTCTTCTTTTTTAACAACTAAACTCACGTTTTTACCCGTTACAGTATTGTTGAATAAAATCGGAACAATTTTATTTTTGATTAAAGCGGTATATGGTTTATGAAAAGTACTCAAATCCTGTCCGATAATCGAAATTACCGATACATTATCTGTAACCGTAATCTGATTTACGTCTTTAGAATAAAAGTCATTTTCAAATTCTTTTTCCAATTCTACCATCGCAAGAGTAGCTTTTTCAGTTGCCACAACCAATCCGATTCCTCTTTCTGAAGAACCTTGCGAAATAATACTCACACTGATATTATGATCGCCCATTACTTTAAAAATTCGAGCATCAACTCCCGCTTTTCCAAGTAATCCGCGTCCTTCAAGATTTACAAGAGATACATTTTCTAAAACAGAAAGCGTTTTAATTCCTTCTTTAGAAGAATCTGAAGTGATTAAAGTTCCGCGATTCTCGTGATTGAAAGTATTTAAAATTCGTAATGGAATATTTTTTTCCAACAAAGGAATAATCGTCTTCGCATGAAGAATCGTTGCTCCAAAATTTGCCAGCTCATTTGCTTCATTAAACGATAAATATTCGATTTTTTTAGCATCTGCAACCAAGTCAGGATTTGCAGTATAGATTCCGTCTACGTGCGTGAAGTTTTGTAATTCTTCAGCATTTAAATAATTTGCGATTAACGAAGCGGTATAGTTACTGCCATTTCTACCTAAAGTAGTTGTGTCGTTGTTGTTATTAGATCCAATGAAACCTGTAACTATATTAACCGTTTCTCCGTTATGTTCTTTAAAATAATTTACTACGTTTTTCTTTGAAAGCTGCTCTAAAGGCTGTGCATCACCAAATTTAGAGTCGGTTTTCAGCAAATCTCTTGTATCTACAAAATTGGCTGGAATTCCTTTTTCCAATAAAATAGCCGTCAATAATTTAGCCGAAAGCAATTCTCCTTTTGACAAAATCTGATCTTTGATTTTCTTGCTGTAATCGCCAATCAAACTTACACCTTCAAAAAGTTTGTCTAAAACATTAAACTCTTCAGACAAATCAACTTGCGGGTAATCTGATATTTGATATTTTTTGAAATTCTCTAATAATTCTTTATAACTGCCATTTTTAGCAGCAATGCTTAAGATAAATTCTAATTCATCAGTAGCGTTTCCGCGTGCAGAAACTACAACGGCAATTTTTTCACCTTGACTTACTTTATCAGAAATGATTGAAACAACTTTATTAAGTCCTTCTCCGTTTGCTAACGATTTACCTCCAAATTTTAATACTTTCATTTTATTTCTTTATTGTTTCTGCCTTAAAAATGTCGGCAAGTAAATGATCTAATTGTTTGTACTCGATTAAAAAAGCGTCATGTCCGTGAACCGAATCAATTTCGCTATAGAAAACATTATCTTTAAACTTCTTCAATTCTTCGTAGGTTTCTACGTTTTCTTTTGCTGTAAAAAACAAATCCGAATTGATTCCGACAATATGAATTGAAGCTTTTGTTTTAGACATTAAGTTTTCAAAACTTTCACTATTTCTAGTAATATCAATTGTTTTAAGCAACTGATTCATTAATTTATAAGAAGACAACTGGAATCTTTTCTGCAATTTCTTGCCGTGATGTGCCAGCCAGCTTTCGATATTAAAAATCAAAAGATCTTGGTTGATCGTACGCTGAAATTTTTCTTTGAATGATTCTGGCGAGCGGTAACAAAGCATTGCATGTATTCTTGCATCTTCGATTGGTCTTGAAGAATTGTTTAGAATTTGCTCTTGCAAGAAGCAATTTGCGATAAGCCAATCAGTAGATTTCCAGTCGCTCGCAATCGGAATAAGATTTTCTGTAATATTTGGTGCTAAAGCTAAAATTTCCCAAGCAATTCCGCCACCAACAGAACCTCCAATAACTGCAAAAAGCTTTTCGATATTTAGAGTTTTTACGCCTTCGATAAAAATTCTTGCAATGTCTCTGGCTGTAAAATCAAGATAATTTTCGATTAAGAAAGAATTGCTTCCGTTTCCGGGAATATCAAAAGCTAAAATGGTATACACAGCAGTATCGATGGTTTTACCTTGACCAATTAAATCATTCCACCAGCCATTTTCGCCAGTAACTTGTGAATTTCCAGTTAAAGCATGATTAACCAAAACAATAGGCGCACTGTGCAAAGGCTGTCCTGCAAGCGTAAAACTTAATGGTATAGAATGATAAGTTGCACCACTTTCTGTGATGAAATCTTGAATTATAATGGGATTTGGTATATTTTCCAATTTCAAATCTGTTGTATTATTGATTTGTATATGGAAATATTAGAAAGAAAAACTAGGTTTAACTAGAAAAAATCTTGTTGTTATCTTTCCACGTTTGGCGTGGTAGAATGTAGCACCTTCTTCGTTTTACCGAAGGGTTGCTAAGGCTTCATCGGGTCTAATCCCTCGTCCTTTCTTTATAACATTTCAATATTTGTTTGAACTTAACGAGTGCAAATTAACTACTATTTTCTCTAACAAACAAATTTTATCTAAAAGTGTTTGTTAAATTTCTGAGACTTACTTTAGCAAAAACTATTAAACGCAAAAATTTACCGAACAAAAATGCCCAGTAAAATTAAGCAGGTTTTACCCTAGTTTATGATGCTTCTTCCGTTTAGATAAAAAGCGTGTCATTTTCTTTTGAATACATCAAAAACAATAAAGAGTTTGGTGCTTTTTTCTCAGTACCTTTACCTTCTTCTGTTGCTCCAGCCTCTGTTATTCCGAATCTTGGGTGAGCCAATTCGTTTGTTGGTGGCGGATTATTTTTTCTAGTCCTTCTGTTTTTCAAATTTGAAATTTTTTCTGCTAAGTAGTTCAATGTGCTCATGATATTAAGTTTTAGTTAAGTTGTGTTTTATAATCTTTATTTCTCGTTTATCTTTTTGTTAATTCATTTTCTGGAATAAAAAAACCCTTTTGGATTTTTAGATACCAAAAGGGTTTAAGTTTTTACACTCATATATGCTTTTAGTATCAACAGACGTATGCGCAAATAAGCGCGACAGTAAACATCTTGTTCATCTGTAAGGATTTATTCATCTGTGATTTATATTGTATTTTATTTAAATTCTGCATTTCTGTTAAATTAAAAAGCCTCCTAATATTTCTATCGGAGGCTCTTACTATATTATTATTGTATTCTTACAATTTTTTTAAGCAATAGACACCCCAGCCTCGGTCTTAACCGAAATGGCACAAAACATTTTGTTGACTTTTAAGTTCATTTGATTTCTAGTAGTTTTTGGGTATAACAAATATGCAAATATTTTTTTTATTACACAAATTAAATTCAAGAATTTAATTACAAAATTCGTTGAAAATGTGTTTTTTAACGACAAAAAACATCTTACAAAAACGAAAACGAAATAATACAAGTAAAAAACTTACAAAATAGACTAATTTTTCTTCATAACTCCATTTGACAAATCAATTTATCAAAGAACTTTTTTCTCTTTTTTCTCTTTTTAACTAAAAAACTAAAGCCAAACAGCTTCTTTACTCCTAATTCGCTCCACGATTTTCAGAATATCGGCAATAATTCCTCTAGAAATTGCTTGTTTACATGGCGGAGCGCTCTGAATTACAATCGGAATATCGGCATAAGATTTCGTGAAAATTTCAAAAATGGCATCAGAACCTTTTAATTGTCCAATTGGAGAATCTATTGGTTCCGAAATCAATTTGACTTCTAGAGTGCCTTTTTCTACATCAAACTCGCCCACATATCGAAGTACATGATTTTCTGCTTGAGTAATCTTGGCGATTTTAAAAGATTTATCGACAGCGTCTTTATTCAATACCCCATTTTTTTCCAAATGTTCTTCGGTTATAAATGGTTTGATTTTAATGTCTGAAAACTCAAAATCTTTTCCTATTTCTCTGGCCAATATCAAAAGTTTTCTTGCTGTATCGTTTCCTGACAGATCTTCTTTAAAGTTTGATTTCATTAATCCCAAAAGGCTAGCATCTTTTAAAACAGATGAAAAAGAAACTTCTTCTGATGAAAATCGATTGAAAACATAACTCAGATTATCAGAGAAAACACCTCTAATTTTCGTGATTTTTTCTCCAGAATAATATAGATCTCTTAAGGTTTGCAAAACAGGAATTCCAGTTTCGACCGAGGTTTCATACAAAAACTCTTTGTCGTACTTTTTAAGATCTGCTCGCAGTTCTTTATATAAGTCAATCGGAAGCGTGTTGGCTTTTTTGTTTACTGCTACAATATTGAATCCGTTTTTGATTAACGTATTGTAATGCTTCACCAATTCATCGCTGGCCGTTGCATCTACGGCAATCAAGTTTTCGAATTCATTTTCTTGTGCAAATTCGACAATATCTTCTACTTTAAAAGGAACTGCTAATTGTCTAAAATTGGTTTCCCAAGCATATCCAACGCCTTCTTTCTCAAAAAAAGCAACTGTCGAATTGGTTATTATTGGAAAATGAAAATCGACATTTTTACTTTCAAGAAAAAACTCCTGACTTTCGACAATCTGATTAATCAAAGTACTTCCGATATTTCCAATTCCGAAAAGGATAATGTTTATTTTAAGCTTTGACATAATTTCTAACATTTTAATTTTTTAAAACCATATAAGTGATGTAAGTTCATTTAACATTCCAACTTTTATCAAGGTAGACGCACTGCAGTGCGTCTCTACAAAATGCACTTAGATTTCTTATATGGTTTAATTTATAAAGGTGCTTTTCATAAAAAATTACCTTTAGCAAAACCACTCGCTAAAGGCAATTTTTCAAACAAAAAACAAAAAAACCTAATTTTTATTGATGCTGAATTGAGAAAGCGAAACGCTCTCAAAAACAGTTTGCAGATCTGCGATTAAATCTTCGATATCTTCAATTCCAACAGACAGACGAATCAAATCTTTAGAAACTCCTGTTTCTATTTGTTCCGCTTCTGTTAATTGCTGATGTGTAGTGCTTGCAGGGTGAATAATAAGTGATTTTGTGTCACCTATATTAGCCAGCAGAGAGAACAATTTCGTATCATCTACCACTTTTTTAGCCGCATCAAAACCTCCTTTTAATCCGAAAGTGATAATACCACTTTGTCCTTCAGGAAGATATTCTTTAGCCAGATTATAATATTTATTTGATTTTAAACCTGGATAATTTACCCAAACCACCTCATCTTGTTTTTCTAACCATTCGGCTAGAGCCAAAGCATTTTCACTGTGTTTCTTGATTCGGATTGGAAGTGTTTCTAGTCCCTGAATAATCTGAAAAGCATTAAATGGACTCAAAGCAGCACCAAAATCACGCAGTCCTTCAATTCGCGCTTTTGCAATAAAAGCTGCATTTCCTAAGGCTTCATGATATACTAATCCGTGGTATCCTGCAGATGGCTCGGTAAATTCTGGGAATTTTCCGTTTGCCCAATCAAAGTTTCCAGCATCAATGATAACGCCTCCTAATGAAGTTCCGTTTCCTGCGATATATTTTGTTAAGGAGTGAATTACAATATCGGCACCATATTTAATTGGGTTTAATAAATAAGGTGTCGCAACTGTATTGTCTACTATAAATGGTACTTTGAATGCTTTGGCTTCTGCCGAAATTGCTTTTAAGTCTAGTACGTCTAATTTTGGGTTTCCAAGAGACTCAACAAAGAAAGCTCTTGTATTTTCTTTTGCTGCTTTGGTAAAATTTTCAGGTTTTGAAGGATCTACAAATGTGGTAGTAATTCCTAATCTTGGCAAGGTAACTTTTAATAGATTGTAAGTTCCTCCATATAGACTATTTGATGCAACAATATGATCTCCCGCTTTTAGCAAAGTCAATAAAGTTGTCGAAATTGCCGATGCTCCAGAAGCCGTAACAACAGCTCCAATTCCGCCTTCAAGAGCTGCAAGACGCTGTTCTAAAATATCGTTTGTCGGGTTGTTTAATCTCGTGTAGATAAATCCAGCTTCGGCAAGACCAAATAAATTAGCTGCATGATCTGCATTATTAAATACATATGATGATGTCTGATAAATTGGCACGGCTCTAGTTCCTGCATTTTTAGTTACGTCGTGTCCTGCGTGTAATGCGTTTGTTGCAAATTTTTGTGTACTCATGATTTCTTAGTTTTTTAGGTATTTTTAATACGTTTATATATTGTTATATGTAATTGATATTGATATTGCAATTGAAATTGCTTTTTGAAATTGCTATTAAATCTTATTGATTTAAGCTAAAATATCTTCAGCTTCTTCTTCAAGATTATATAGATGAAACAGTAATGATTTCTCCGTTTTTCTCTGCTGTGCGGGATCATATTTTGGAGTTTCAGTTGATGATTCTTCCGAATTATTGTTTCTTAATAAGTATTGAAATGCGATTGTATTTATATCTAGTGTATTCATGATTTAAAATTTAAAATGTTGGAAATAAAAAAGCCCTTTCGGATGGCGACCAAAAGGGCTTATAGTTTAACTATAACAAAGATTGTCTCTTTCACTTTTGGCAACAGCAAATTGGGATGCACATTTGCATCATCTTACAACACATCATATTTCCTTTTGCTATTGTTTTCATTTTATTTAAAATTTGAATTCGACTATTTTTTAAATTCGACTAATTCGATAGAGTAAATGTAGTAAGTATTTTTTTAACGACCAAATTAAAATTGAAATTTTATATTATTTTTTTTTAAATTTCTTTCAAGCCTTTTAAACAAAGACTTGAAAGAAATTATTTTAATTAAAATTTAAAGCTCAAACGGGCAAAACCAAATCTTCCGTTTAATCCAAATTGAGAAACTGCTCTGGAATACGCAAACTGATTCGCATTTGTCAAATCTGTACTTGGGGCTGGCGACAAAGTTGGAGTTGTGTTTGTAAAAGCTGGAGTTGCAGGATTATTTCTGTCTGGATAAACATCTCCTATATTATTAACTCCAATTGTAGCTCTCAAATGCTCGTTGATTTGATATCCTAAAGACAAATCGGTAACCAATTTTGCACTGTATTCAGGATGTTCGTATACAGAAGAGAATCCGTCTAGATTAACATCTGTTGCTCCTGGATCTGTAACTTTTCCGAAATAGCTGTTTCTTAAATATATATCCAGTTTTTTAATATTGAAAGTAGTCATCAAATTGGCTTTCAATTTCGGAATCGCTTCTTCCAAATATACTCGGCTCGATTCTGGAAAGAAAGAATAAATGTAAGGTTCTCCTCCTGCATTAACGATTGATTGTGGAATATGCAGATCGCCCACTCTTTTGGTTTCATTAAAACTTAATGCAAAATCATTTCTAATTGTGAAATCCTGAATTACATCGTATTTCTGAGAAATTACCAGATCAATTCCTTTTGTTTCAGAATCGATTCCGTTTGTCCAGAACGAAGCTCTTTCTACTCCTTTCAAGTCAAATGCCTGTTGAAACAAAGTCAGCGCTTCTGCCTGTTCTGGCGAAGTTGCCGCTGCGATCTGCGCATCTGTTGGTCTAGAATATTGTCCAGACAATACAATTCTGTCGTTGATTCTTGTAAAATAAGCATCAGTTGCAATGGTTATGTTAGCTTCAGGAATTTTGAATGTAAATCCTGTACTGATGCTTTTTGATTTTTCTGGTTTTAAACTTTCAATTCCAATGCTTTTTGCAGCTTGCGAATCGTTTGTAAAATAACCCACTTGGTATGGAGAGCCGTTTATAAACTGAGTAGAACTTGACTCAAAATATCTTTGCTGCAAAGAAGGCGCTCTAAAACCAGTTTGTCCAGAAATTCTCCAATTGATGTTATCATTTAATTTTAAAAGAGAAGCTAGTTTAAACGTAACCGTGTTTCCAAAATCTGAATAGTTTTCATAACGCGCAGCTCCATTTATAAGCCATTTTTCAGTGGCATTCAATTCTAAATCAACATAAGCGGCACCACTTTTTCTGTCTTTTTCTTTAGCATCTGAAGGCTGAAATCCTGAAAATCCTTGTGCTCCCGCTCCACGTTTGTTTCCGAAAAAGTCAGTTACAATTAATGGTGAATTGCTTGGCAAGATTCCAGAAACTAAATTTCCGTTTACATCATACAATCCGTAAGAAGCTTCTTCTCCTGCTTTTATTTGATAGTTTTCATATCTGAATTCACCTCCAAAAGCAACGTTCAGCCCAGAAAGAACATCCAGTTTTTTGCTAAAGTCCAAATTGGTAGTGCTTTGTAAAAAAGAAACTTTTCCAGCATCAAAACTAAAAGGAGAATTGGTTCCTAAAGTGGCGTTGATGGAATTATTCACATCATAATTAAAAGAGTTTGTTCCTAAATTGGTGCTTAAATCAGTATCAAACCCCAATAATTGCGTATTTATTCCAACTGCTCCAGAAGCATCCAAAATTTTTGATTCAATTTCTGGCAAGAATCCATTTTCATACACTTGCGTGAAAGTTCCAGAACCGTTTGGTAATCTGTTGAATGCATACGATTTACCTCCTCTATAAGAAACTCCTCCAAAAGAATACAAAGAAGTGGTTTCGCTCAAAGGATATTTAGCATTAAAATACAATTGCCCTGCTGCCAATTCTGACTGTCCAACACTCATATTATAGTCACTTCTCTGCTGGCCTCTGTAAGCTAGTTCATTATTTGTCACATCAAAATTCAAAGCCGTCTGCATTTGCGCAATTGTCGAAGCTGACGCAATAGCATTTTGTTGTGCCGTTGTAAAATAACTTACTTGCGGCGCATATTGTTTTAATGACGATAAAATCTGAGCCGAGTTTGCAGTCGTATTAATATTGCTAAACAAAGAGTTGATTTCTACTCCATCTTGCGCTGCTCTATTTTCAACCGCATTGTAAGCATTAAAAATTGCATTACTTCTAATTCCTGCTCTACTTGTTGCTTGTCTCGTTACCGCAGTTCCTGTAATATTTAAGAAACTTCCAGGCTTACCTAATGAAGTTCCGTAGTTTAAATCGATTTGGGCAGTTTGTCCGTCTGCTCCTCCTTCAAAATTATTTGATCCCGAAGATAGATTGGCCCCATATTGAATTCCTCCTGTCAAATAATTAGCATTTTTCTTTAGAACAATATTAATCACTCCCGCAATCGCATCAGAACCATATTGTGCGGCAGCTCCATCTCTTAAAACTTCTATTCTTTCTATTGCAAAAGACGGAATTGCATTTAAGTCTGTTCCTACAGATCCTCTTCCTGGCGATCCGTTTATGTTTACTAAAGCACTTGTGTGTCTTCTTTTTCCATTTACTAAAATTAGAACCTGATCGGGTCCTAATCCTCTTAATTGTGCAGGATCAACGTGGTCTGTTGCATCTGCTGTAGATGTTGGGTTACTCGTAAACGACGGCGCAACATAATTTAAAATTTGAGTTACGCTGGTTTGTGGTGCTCCTTTTGTTATTTCTGATACGTTAAAAACATCAACCGGAACTGGCACATCTGTTTTAACTCTGTTTTTACTTCTTGATCCAATAATAGTAACTTCAGACAGTTCATTGTTTTTTAAACTATCCTGCTCTTTTTTATTATCCTGAGCATAAAGTCCTGAAAATGTCACAAGACCTAAAACGATTAGTACATTTTTCTTCATTTTCTTCTTTACTGATTAATTATTGTTTTTGGCTTAAAAAAAATCTTACAGGTTTCATTTTGAAATAAAAAAAACCTCTGCGGTTCAGCAGAGGTTCTATTTATATTTTATTGAAAAATAACTACAATAGCGTCTCTGCGGATAACTCCGGCATCTTACAAGACATCATATTGCAAACTGTAAATTTCATTTGTTTCTTTTGTTTTAACGGGGCAAAGTTGCGAACTATTTTTTAATCAGCCAAACAAAAAACAAAATATTTTCTATTACCCTATCAAAATAGTATGCTACTGTTAAATTTCTGCTATAAAAAATAAAAAAAGTTGAACTTTAATTTGCAAATCAAAATGGTTTCATACCTTTGCACCCGAAATAGAGGAAAAATTTGAACTGATTGCAACCTCTTCATAATGAAATGATTTCGTTATGAATGCTGAGAAATTAATTTCAGTAGTAAAAAATGCTAAAGCAGATACTCTCCTTTAGCCCTTTTTAGCAATCATTTCCTCGCTTAAATTTAAAATTAATACATTTTTATTACATTATTATGGCTTATTTATTTACGTCAGAATCTGTTAGTGAAGGGCATCCAGACAAAGTTGCAGATCAAATTTCGGATGCATTAATTGACAACTTTTTGGCATTTGACGCTGATTCAAAAGTAGCTTGTGAAACTTTAGTTACTACAGGTCAGGTTATTTTAGCAGGTGAAGTAAAATCGAATACTTATCTTGATGTTCAGCAAATCGCTCGCGAAGTAATCCGTAAAATTGGATATACTAAAAGTGAATATATGTTTGAAGCGAATTCTTGTGGAATTCTTTCAGCTATTCATGAGCAATCTGCAGATATTAACCAAGGTGTTGACAGAGCTAAGCCAGAAGAGCAAGGTGCAGGTGACCAAGGAATGATGTTTGGTTACGCTACAAACGAAACTGAAAACTACATGCCTTTGGCATTAGATTTATCTCATAAATTATTACAAGAGTTAGCTATTTTAAGACGTGAAAACAAAGAAATCACGTATTTACGTCCAGATGCTAAATCTCAAGTAACTTTAGAATACAGCGACGATAACAAACCAACTCGTATTGATGCGATTGTTATCT
>RCUJ01000844.1_pt1 | contig 17269 bp, 13 predicted proteins | sample 2166321 | NCBI WGS metagenome assembly RCUJ01 (sample SAMN09932808, study PRJNA488358) | compost metagenome | feature: garden; material: soil; isolation source: compost soil in an enriched community after 118 h of incubation | place: Germany: Experimental Botanical Garden Goettingen | collected... | reverse complement strand
TCGAAGGCGTTGATGCCCCAGATCGCGCTCTGGGCGAACACCTTGTGCTCGTACATCGCCACCAGGGCGCCCAGGCGGCGCGGGCTGATGCGTTCGAGCACCAGGGTGTTGCTCGGCCGGTTGCCGGGGATCACCTTGTGTGGCGCCAGGCGCTGCACCTCGCTATCGCTCAGACCCTGAGCCCGCAGTTCGGCCTCGGCCTCTTCGCGGGTCTTGCCGAGCATCAGCGCCTGGCTCTGCGACAGGCAGTTGGCGTACAGCCACTGGTGGTGGTCGGCAACCGGGTTGTAGCTGACCACCGGGACGATGAAGTCCGCCGGAATCAACTGGGTGCCCTGGTGCAGCAGCTGGTGATAGGCATGTTGGCCGTTGCAGCCGACCCCGCCCCAGATTACCGGCCCGGTGGCGCACTGTACCGGCCTGCCGTCCTGCAGCACGCTCTTGCCGTTGGATTCCATGTCCAGTTGCTGCAGGTGCTTGGTGATGTTGCGCAGGTAATGGTCGTACGGCAGGATCGCCTGGCTCTGCGCGCCCCAGAAGTTGCCGTACCAGATGCCCAGCAGGGCCAGCAGCACCGGCATGTTCTGTTCGAAGGGGGCGCTCTGGAAGTGCTGGTCCATGCTGTAGGCGCCGGACAGCAGCTCCTTGAAATTGGACATGCCGATCGACATGGCGATCGGCAGGCCGATGGCCGACCACAGCGAATAGCGCCCGCCGACCCAGTCCCACATCGGGAAAATGTTCTCTTCGTGGATACCGAAGGCCACTGCCGCCCGGGTGTTGCTCGATACTGCAATGAAGTGCCGATACAGCTCGGCCTCGGAGCCACCCTGGGCCAGGTACCAGCTACGCGCGGCCTGGGCGTTCTTCAGGGTCTCCAGGGTGCTGAAGGATTTCGACGAGACGATGAACAGGGTGGTTTCGGCGCGCAGCTTGGCGGCCAGTTCGTGGAACGAGCTGCCATCGATATTGGCCAGGTAATGGCAGCGCACGCCACGCTGGGCGAACGGCAGCAGGGCTTCGGAGACCAGTTGCGGGCCGAGGAAGGAACCGCCGATGCCGATATTCACCACGTCGGTGATCGGCTTCTCGCTGTAGCCGCGCCACAGGCCGTCGTGCACCCGCCCGACCAGTTCGGTCATCTGGTGCAGCACCCGCTGCACCTCGGGCATCACGTCGACGCCATCGACCAGCACCTTGTCGCCGATCGGCCGGCGCAACGCGGTGTGCAGGGCCGGGCGGGCCTCGGAGGCATTGATCGGCTCACCGTCGAACTGCGCCCGAATGGCCTGCTCCAGTCCGCATTCCTTGGCCAGGCTGACCAGCAGGTCGCGGGTTTCCAGGGTGATCAGGTTTTTCGAGTAGTCGAGAAACAGGCCGCAGCTACTCAACGAAAGGTGCTCGAAACGCTGCGCGTCCATGTTAAACGCCTCGCGCATGCTGAAGCTCTGCAGGCTGGCGCGGTGTTCCTGGAGGGCCTGCCAGCTGGGCAGGGCGGTGACATCGAGGGGATGCTGGTAGTACGCCATGTGGGGTGGCTTCCTTGTGCTTGAGCGATCTTTGCTGAATCGACGCCGCGGCAACGACGGGGCCGTATGCCTATTGCGTTGTACCTATTGATTGTTGCTGTAGTTGAATGCGCCGTCTGCAGGAGCGGCGTCGCGCTTCAGGCGCAAACGCCTCCAGGCGCCGCCCAGGCAGCGCGGCGGAAAACGCGGCCACCCTGCAGCAGTTCCTGAGAAAAAGCGCAAAAAAAGCCGGGCAGGCAGGGCCTTAGTGTAGCTGGCGCGAACCCGGATTAGGCAAGTGGTAGCGCAATCGCGTTAACCCTGCGGCTCGACGTCGACCAGCCGGCTTTCATGATGCGGCAAGCGTCGATCAAGCCGTGGCGTCGAGGTCGAGGGTCAGGTTGTCGATCAGCCGGGTACTGCCGAGAAAAGCCGCGGCCAGAATCACCAGCTGACGATCCGCGGTGGTTGCCGGACGCAAGCTGTTCGCCTCGCGAATTTCCAGGTAATCCGGGCGCAAGCCGGCGGCCAATTGTTGCTGGCGGGCCGCCTCGACCAGCTTGGCGAAGTCGCGCTCACCGCCGCCAAGTGCAGTGGCGACCTGTTGCAGGCTGCGGTACAGGGTCGGCGCGGCGGCGCGTTGTTCGGCGTTCAGGTAGCCGTTGCGCGAGGATAATGCCAGGCCATCGTCGGCGCGGATGGTCGGCTCGCCGAAAATCTGCACCGGCATGTTCAGGTCGTGCACCAGGGTGCGAATCACCGCCAGTTGCTGGAAGTCCTTCTGGCCGAATACGGCGAGGTCGGGTTGCACCAGGTTGAACAGTTTGGTCACCACGGTGGCGACGCCGTCGAAATGGCCGGGCCGACTGGCGCCGCACAGGCCTTCGGAGACCCCTTGCACGCTGACCCGGGTCTGGCCGGCCATGCCGCCGGGGTACATCTCGTCCACCTCCGGATGGAACAGCAGGTGACAGCCGGCATCGAGGAGTTTCTCCTGGTCGGCGGCCAGGGTGCGCGGGTAGCTGCCCAGGTCTTCGCCGGGGCCGAACTGCAACGGATTGACGAAGATGCTGGCGACCACGAAATCGGCGCGCTGGGCGGCTTTCTCGATCAGGGCAATATGCCCGGCGTGCAGGTTGCCCATGGTCGGGACGAAGCCGACCTGCTTGCCCTCGGCGCGGGCCAGGGCGACGGCTGCGCGCAGTTCGCGGATGGTTTTAACCGTGTTCATGCGGAGAATCCGTGTTCGGTTGCAGGAAAACTGCTGTCTTTAACTGCCTTGACATAGGCGCTGAGCGCGTTCTGGATGCTGCTTTGGCCGGCCATGAAGTTCTTCACGAACTTGGCCGTGCGACCGCTCAGGGACAGGCCGAGCATGTCGTGCATGACCAGCACCTGACCATCGGTGGCGCCGCCGGCGCCTATGCCGATTACCGGGATCTTCACCGCCTGGCTGATTTCCGCGGCCAGTTCGCTGGGCACACACTCGAGCAGCAGCATGGCCGCGCCGGCTTGTTCCAGGGCCATGGCGTCGGCGCGCATCTGCCGCGCCTGGGCTTCCTGACGGCCCTGGACCTTGTAGCCGCCGAGGATATTCACCGCTTGCGGGGTCAGGCCCAGGTGCGCGCAGACCGGTACGCCGCGCTCGGCCAGCAGACGAATCGGTTCGGCCAGCCAGGCCGCGCCCTCGAGCTTGACCATGTGCGCGCCGGCTTGCATCAGTGTCGCGCAGTTGTGCAGTGTCTGTTCGCTGGTGGCATAGGCCATGAAGGGCAGGTCGACGAGGATCAGGGCGCCCTGGTTGCCGCGTTTCACGCACGCGGTGTGGTAGGCCATGTCGGCGACACTGACCGGCAAGGTGCTGTCGTGACCTTGCAACACCATGCCCAGGGAGTCGCCGACCAACAGCACTTCGACCCCGGCCTGGCAGGCAGCCTGGGCGAAGGTGGCGTCGTAGCAGGTCAGCATGGCGATTTTCTCGCCGCTCTGCTTGAGGCTTTGCAGGGTGGTCAGGGTAACGTCAGGCATAACAATCGTCCTCACTCAGGCGTTCGGCGAGCAGTCAATCGCTGCTTCAAAGTGGCCTGCATTGGCCTCGGTGGCACCGGTGCGGGGCAACGGGACGCCTATAGTCCTGATGGGGCGACGCGAAGTCAATTACGGGTGTTACCGATCTGTTACTGGCGTTACCGTCTGTGTGCTCGCGTAGAGTCGGGGCTGGAGTGCTGGTGCGGGTCGTAGGTTGGGTTAGCGGCGGCTGCACTCCCGCGCTAGTCACAGATTCGAGGCGCCGCGTAACCCAACAGGGCGTCAGCAGGTACGCCGCAATGATGGGTTACGCCGCGCAGAAAATGCGGTCTTGCCGGGCATCGCCTGAGCGGCTAACCCATCCTACGGACCGTCAGACAGACGTTCTAAGCCTTCGAAGGGGCAGGCAGCGAGCAGGTCCTGCAAGGCGCGGCCGTCGGGCAGGCGCAGCTCGGGGGCCAGCTCGGCCAGCGGGTAGAGCGCGAAGGCCCGGGCGTGCATGTGGTAATGCGGCACGTGCAGGCGTGGCTCGTTCAGTATCAGGTCGCCGAATAGCAGGATATCCAGATCGAGGGTGCGTGGCCCCCAGCGTTCGGCTTTGCGCTCACGGCCCTGATTCAGCTCGATGGCTTGCAGGGCATCGAGCAGTTGCAGAGGTTCCAGCGCGGTATCCAGCGCCGCCACGGCGTTGACATAGCGCGGCTGATCGGTCGGGCCGAGCGGGTCGCTGGCATAGAAGGAGGAGGTGCCGGCTAGCTGCGAGCGCGGCAGCGCGGCCAGCGCCTTGAGGGCGCCGCGCAGTTGCGCGAGCGGCTCGGCAAGGTTGCTGCCGAGGCCGAGATACACACGCTGCATTATTCGCCGGCAGCAGGCTTGGGCGCACCGCTGGCGCCGGGCGCGCGTTTGCGCTTGCTGCCGCTGCGCCGCCGTTTGCGCGGTGCGCCGCTGCTGTCGTCCTGGCTGCTGAGGTCGCGAATCATGCCGCGCCTTTCACTGTCGCTGGCGTCCTGATAGTCCGTCCACCAGTCGCCGAGGCCGCCAGTCTCCTCGCCGGCGCTCTCGCGCAGCAGGAGGAAGTCGTAACCGGCGCGAAACCGCGGGTTTTCCAGGAGCAGATCGGAGCGCTTGCCACTGCGCCGGGGCAGGCGTTCCTGCATATCCCAGATCTCGCGGATCGGCAGGGTGAAACGCTTGGGTACGGCGATCAACTGGCACTGTTCGCTGATCAGCTCCTGGGCCGCTTCCTGCATCGCCGGGATCGCCGGCAGGCCACGCTCCTGCAGCTTGATGACGCGTGCCGGCAGCGCCGGCCAGAGCAGGGCGGCGAAGAGGAACGCGGGCGTCACCGTCTTGCCCTGCTGGATGCGCAGGTCGGTGTTGGCTAGGGCGTTGCGGATCAGACAGTCGGTGTAGTCCGGGTTGTGCTTGAGTGCCGCGGCGCTGGCGGGGAACAGTTGGCCGAACAGGCCGTAGTCGACCAGCAGTTCATAGGTATAGACCGCGTAACCGGCAAGGAACAGCTTGAGCACTTCGTCGAACAGGCGTGCGGAAGGGATATCGCGCAGCATCGGTGCCAGCTTGTAGATAGGCGCGGCGCTGTGCTTCTCGATGTCGAAGTCCAGCTTGGCGGCGAAGCGCACGGCCCGCAGCATGCGTACCGGGTCTTCCTGATAGCGCTGGGTCGGGTCGCCGATCAGGCGGATCAGGTGGTTGCGGATGTCGTGCACGCCATTGGCGTAATCGAGAATGCGTTCGGTGGCCGGATCGTAGTACAGGGCATTGATCGTGAAGTCGCGGCGCTGGGCGTCGTTCTCCAGGCTGCCGTAGACGTTGTCGCGCAGGATGCGTCCGCTCTCGTTGCGCGAAGACAGGTTGCTGTTCTCTTCCTCGTCGCCCTCGGGGTGATTGGCGCGGAAGGTGGCGACTTCGATGATTTCCCGACCGAAGTGCACATGCACCAGCTTGAACCGCCGGCCGATCACCCGGGCATTGCGGAATTCGGCGCGGACCTGCTCGGGGGTGGCGCTGGTGGCTACGTCGAAATCCTTGGGGTCGATGTCGAGCAGCAGGTCGCGCACGCAGCCGCCGACCAGATAGGCCTGGTAGCCGGCATGTTGCAGGCGCTCGACCACGCTGATGGCGTAGCGGCTGATTTCCCCGCGGTTGATCGGGTGCTGGCTACTGTTCAGCACTTCGGGGGTGCTGTGCGGATGTTTGCCGCGGCGCAGCGGGGAACGGAAAGACTTGAACAGCTTTTTCAGCATGGGATGCACTGTTTGACGAAATGACAGGCCAGGATAAACGCTGACCACAGGAATGGCGCGGATTCTAGCATTGTGTCGGGAGATGGTGTAGGAAGCAGCGGAAGAGAGGTGTTTCGCGGAAGCTACTGGGGGAGCCGAAGCTCCCCCCCAAGTAGGTGCGTGCTTTGTTTTTATTATTATGGCGGGCTTGTTGTTTTTGTTGAGTTGCCCGTTCCATCGAGTCAAGGACCCTCTGAAAGCCTCCCAAGCCAGGAGTTAATAGCAAACGGATTGTTTTGAATGCTGACGCTGCCATGATCAGTGCGTGACCCAACCAGTACGGGAGCTGCCTCGAGGCAGTTTTGTTGTTCTCTGTCTGGTTGTGGGGCAAGCCCCAAAGGCAATTCCTTTCCAAAAGAATCAGTTAGCTGCGCCTCCGCGGTGTTGTTTTTATTGTGCTGGAGTCGATACGTCTTGTTTTTATTGTCTGGGCAGTGCTTGTTATTGTTGTTGTGCCAGAGATATAGCATGAGCCGTGCCAGTTTTTTTGAATCCTTTTAAAACAAAGGCTTAGGGTGATTTATGGGTGAGCGTTCGCCATGAAAAAGCCATGCGTTCGTTACCATAAGCCCCGGACTTTGTTACGAGGTGTTGAATCGGTAACAGCGAGGGGAACCTTGTGCCCGGCAATCTGTCACCTTGCTTTGGCGGGCAGGTCGGCGACAGTGCGCTGCAGTCTTTTTCACGCCGGAGCGACACCCCATGGCTCGCGGATTGTTCGAGGTAATGGGGCGGCGTAGCGCGATCGGGCTTTTGTAGGATGAGCGCAGCGCGGTTGAGCGTAGCGATACCCATCGATCGGTTGCATAACCGCCGGGCTTGTTGATTGGCCGCCCATCGTTGTGATGGCTATCGCTGCGCTCCTACGGTTGGCGGCCGCAGGGTTTTTGCAGGATGTGGAGCGGAACCCAGGTCGGTTCTGGCGGCGTTTCGTTCGGAGCCTAGGCGCCTGGAAGCGGTCGCAGTAGGCAGGGATCTCGTTTTGCGACCGCTCTGTGCTTGACCTGCTAGTCGGCGGTCGCGCCGGTCTTGCGCCGTGGAATACCCAGACGCTGACGGCGTTCCCACAGGCATTTGCGGCTGATGCCGAGTTTGCGTGCCAGTTCGGTTTCGGTCATGTGATCCTGATGTTCGAGGACGAAGTGCTGGAAATAGTCTTCCAGCGACAGATCCTCAGTCGGCTCGAGGCTCGTGCTGCTGGCCTGTGTCGCCAGGCCGGGGAAGTCGTCGTCATCCAGGTCGTCCAGTTCGATGTCGATGCCCAGCAGCTCGGCCGAGATAGCCGTGTTTTCGCAGAGGATAACCGCGCGCTCGATGGCGTTCTCCAGTTCGCGCACGTTGCCCGGCCAGGCGTAATGCCGAATGGCCTGTTCGGCATCCGCGGCGAAATGCAGGCCGTCGCGACCCATGCGTGTGCATTGACGCAGGAGGAAGGCGCGGGCGATTTCGCTCACGTCGCTGCCACGCTCGCGCAGTGCCGGCAGTTTCAGGGCGATGACATGCAGGCGGTAGTAGAGGTCTTCGCGGAACTGGCCGACCTTGGCCAGGCTCTTCAGGTCGCGGTGGGTCGCCGCGATCAGGCGTACATCGACTTTTTGCGACTGTACCGAGCCGACCCGGCGAATTTCGCCTTCCTGCAGTACGCGCAGCAGGCGGGCCTGGGCTTCCAGCGGCAGCTCGCCGATCTCGTCGAGGAACAGGGTGCCGCCATCGGCGGCCTCGACCAGACCGGCGCGGCCGGCGCTGGCGCCGGTGAAGGCGCCTTTCTCGTGGCCGAACAGTTCGGACTCGATCAGGCTTTCCGGGATGGCCGCGCAGTTCACCGAAATCAGCGGTGCCTTGGCGCGCCTGGACAGGTTGTGCAGGGCGCGCGCAACCAGTTCCTTGCCGGTGCCGGACTCGCCCTGGATCAGTACATTGGAGTCGGTCGGCGCGACCTTGCGGATCTTGCTGTACAGCTCCTGCATGGCCGGACAGGAGCCGATGATGCCGATCTCGCCATTGCTGTTGTCGACGGTTTTTTCGCTGCCGCGGCCCGTTGTGCTGGCGGGTGTACTCGGCGCCTGTCGGGCCTCCTGGCGTTCGCGCAGGATGCGCGACACGGCCTGCAGCATCTCGTCATGGTCGAAGGGTTTGGCGATGTAATCGACCGCGCCCATCTTCATCGAGTCGACGGCAGAACGCAGGCTGGCGTAGCTGGTCATGATCAGCACCGGCTTGCCTTGGGCGAGCTTGATCAATTCGGTGCCCGGTGCGCCGGGCAGGCGCAGGTCGCTGACGATCAGGTCAAAGCCGGGAATGCTGAAGCGTTCTTGCGCTTCCTGCACCGAGCCGGCTTCGCTGACCTGGTACTGGTTGCGTTCGAGCAGGCGGCGCAGGGCAGAGCGGATAATGGTTTCGTCTTCGACGATCAGAATATGGGGCATTAATTCGGTCTCTCGACGGTCTCAGGTCGCTGGTTCAATTCGCTTTGGACGTCGCTTCGACATGCCGCGGCAGCGTCACCCGGATGCGGGTGCCGCGTTGGTGCTCGGGGTCAGCCGGGCTGTCGATTATTATTTGGCCATAATGCTCTTCCACGATGGAATAGACCAGCGCGAGGCCAAGCCCCGTGCCTTTGCCTGGGTCTTTGGTGGTGAAGAAAGGTTCGAACAGACGGTCGATGATCGCCTTGGGAATGCCACTGCCTTCATCCTCCACGATCAGGTCGACGGTGTGTTCCGAGGCTTCGGTTCTGACCCGGATCGCCGCACCGGGTGGCGAGGCGTCGCGGGCGTTGGACAGCAGGTTGATCAATACCTGGGCCAGGCGCTGCGGGTCGCCGTCCACCCAGTGATCGGCGTCGCACAGATTGAAGAACTCCACTTCGACGCTGCGTTTATTGAGTGACAGCAGGCCGATGGCGTCTTGCGCCACCTGGGCCAGGCATACCGGTTCGTCGGCCTGTTGATGGCCGCCCGAATGGGCGAAGCTCATCAGCGAGTGGAGGATGCGCGAGACCCGCTTGGTCTGCTCGAGAATCTGCGCGCTGATCTCGGTCAGCTCGCCATCGCCTTCGCGTTCCTCGCGCAGGTTCTGCGCCAGGCAGGCGATGCCGGTGATCGGGTTGCCGATCTCGTGGGCCACCCCGGCAGCCAGGCGACCGATACTGGCCAGGCGCTCGGAGTGCACCAGCTTGTCTTCCAGGTACTGGGTTTCGGTGAGGTCCTCGACCAGCAGGACCAGGCCGCTGTTACCCGGGGTCAGTGGCTCGTCGATTGCCGCCTTGTGCAGGTTGAGCCAGCGGGTCTGGCCGTCCAGGCCCAGGCGCTGCTTGTGCAGGTGCTGGTCGGGCAGTTCGATGAAGTGCTGCAGCAGTTCGCGCCAGGGTTCGCCGAGCGCCGACAGGCGCGAGCCGACGATGCGATGCGCCGGGATCTCGGTGAGTTCCTCCATGGCCTTGTTCCACATCAGGATCTCCTGGTCCTTGGCCAGCGAGCAGACGCCCATCGGCAGTTCCTGCAGGGTCTGGCGGTGGTAACGGCGCAGTGCATCGAGCTCCGCGGCCAGGCCGGTGAGGCGCGAGTGGTAATCCTCCAGGCGGTTCTCGATGAAGTGGATGTCCTCGGTGACGAAGGTTTCGCTGCCGGCCTTATACGGCAGGAAGGTCTCGGCTATGTCCTGGGCCACGCTCGGCCCCATCAAGCCGGAGAGGTTGGCTTCGATGCGGTCGCGCAGGCGGCGCAGGGCATAGGGGCGGCTTTCGTCGAAGGGCAGGTGCAGGTCGCGCAGGGCCTGCTCGACCTCGCGCTGGGCGGTCTTGGCGCCGAGCGGTTTGGCCAGTTGGGTGGCGAACTCCTGTGGCGACTGGGCCAGCAGTTCGCGCCGTTGCGGGCGCCGCACGTTGTCCACAGCGCAGGCTTCGGCGGCACTCTTCTCCTCGGGACTGGCCTCGGTAAACAGCGAGACCAGGGTGAACACCAGCACGTTGGCCGCCAGCGAGCCGATCGCCGCGAAATGCCAGCTGCTGTCGTCCAGCACATAGACCAGGTTGAACAGCGGGATGTAGAAGCCTTGCAGATTGCCCAGCATCGGCAGCAGCATGCTCACTGTCCAGACGCTGATGCCTGCCAGCAGCCCGGCGATATAGCCGCGGCGGTTGGCCGTCGGCCAGTACAGTACCGAGAGCACGCCGGGGAGGAACTGCAGGGTGGCGACGAAGGCGACAATGCCCAGATTGGCCAGATCCTGCTCGGCGCCGAGCAACAGATAGAAGCCGTAACCGGCCAGGATGATGGCGACGATCAGCGCCCGGCGGGTCCACTTCAGCCAGCGATAGATATTGCCTTCGGTGGGTGGCTGATAGAGCGGCAATACCAGGTGGTTGAGGACCATGCCGGACAGCGCCAGGGTGGTGACGATGATCAGTCCGCTGGAAGCCGAGAGGCCGCCGACGTAGGCGATCAGTGCCAGGGTCTGGTTGTTGACCGCAATGCCCAGGCCGAGGGTGAAGTATTCCGGGTTGGTGGTGGCACCCAGCTTGAGGCCTGCCCAGAGAATCAGGGGCACCGCCAGGCTCATCAACAGCAGGAACAAGGGCAGGCCCCAACTGGCGCTGACCATTGCCCGCGGGTTGAGGTTTTCGGTAAAGGTCATGTGGTACATGTGCGGCATGACGATGGCCGAGGCGAAGAACACCAGCAGCAGGGTGCGCCAGGGGCCTTCCTGCAGTGGCGTATGCAGGCTGGCCAGGGCCGCCTGGTTCTGCACCAGCCAGCGTTCCAGATCCTGCGGCCCATCGAATACGCCATACAGCGCATAGATGCCGATGATACCGATGGCGGTCAGCTTGACCACCGACTCGAAGGCGATGGCGAATACCAGGCCTTCGTGTTTCTCGCGGGTGGCGATATGGCGGGCGCCGAACAGGATGGTGAAGAGGATGATCAGCCCGCAGTAGGCCAGAGCCACCCGTTCCTTCACCGGTTCGCGGGTGAGGATGCCGATGGAGTCGGCCACCGCCTGGAACTGCAGAGCGAGCAAGGGCAGCACGCCGATCAGCATGAACACGGTGGTCAGGGCGCCGGCCCAGGTGCTGCGAAAGCGGAAGGCGAACAGGTCGGCCAGCGACGATAACTGGTAGGTGCGGGTAATGCGCAGGATCGGATAGAGCAGCACCGGCGCCAGCAGGAAGGCCCCGGACACCCCGAGGTAGCTGGCGAGAAAGCCGTAGCCGTACTGATAGGCCAGGCCCACCGTGCCGTAGAAGGCCCAGGCACTGGCATAGACGCCGAGCGACAGGGTGTAGGTCAGCGGGTGGCGAATGATCGCACGCGGGATCAGCCCGTGTTCGCTGACCCAGGCGACGCCGAACAGCACCAGCAGGTAGGCGGCACTGATCAGGATCAGCTGGCTAAGGCTAAAGCTCGTCAGCATCACGTTGACTCTGCGAATAAAGATACAAGGGCGGTCACCGGGGGCTTTCGCCGGTACGGATCAGAGTTCATCGGCATCACGCTGGCTCTGCGAAGAATGATAAAGGGTGGTCACCAGGTTTCGCCGCCATGCCTCAGAGTTCATCGGCATCATGCTGACTCTGCGAAGAATGATAAAGGGCGGTCACCGGGGGCTTTCGCCGGTACGAATCAGAGTTCATCGGCATCATGCTGACTCTGCAGGATAAAGGTCACCACGATCAGGATCAGCCAGAGCGAGTAGGGCCGGTACCAGGCGCCGCTGGGATCGATCCACCAGTCCATGATCGCCGGAGAGAACAGGTAGATCCCCACTACCAGGATCAGAACCAATCGATAGATATACATGCCGCATCTCTTTTCGTGAGTGGCGCGATGGTAACGGATGCGCGCCGGCCTGCGTAGGTCGAGGCCGCTTGTCTGGGCAAGATTGCCGCCGGCGTTCAAGGGAAACAGGGGCTGTGCGCAGCTTGCACTGATGAACCGCTGGGGTAATATCTTGGCCACTGCAGTGGCTGGCGCCTGCGAGAATCCTCGTTGCCCTTCATGCACACTGCTTATGCCCGCCAAGGAAAGGCCACTATGTCATCCAAAGAACAGCAGCTCTGCGAACTCCTCGCCCTCAACTCGCGCAGCCTCACCCACCTGACCGCCGCGATAACCACCCTGTCGTTCGACCTGATGCGCAGCGCCGACCCCAGCGTGCGTGGTGCCGGCTCACGGATGATCGTCAGGCTGGAAGCGGTTAGCAAGGAGCTCGATCAGCAGTGGGCGCTGATCAGCGAACTGACCGGTGTGGTGCAGCCGGCGCGTGACGATGCCGTGGTGGAAGTCCAGCTGCATTCTGCGGGTTAGCCGCCGAAGTCAGGTTCGCGCTCCACCCATTTGGGGGCGGCGCTCGGCTGCCAGTCACGCAACAGCTGCAGCAGTTCATGCGGCGATTCGCCGAGTTGCAGCATGGCGCGGTGCTGGGAACGCACGAAAGCTTCGCTGACCAGATGGTCGAGGAATTCGCCGAGCTTGCTGTAGAACCCGCCCGCATCGAGCAGGCCGAGCGGCTTGCGGTGATAGCCGAGTTGTCCCCAGGTCCACGCCTCGAACAGCTCTTCCAGGGTGCCGAGCCCGCCGGGCAGGGCGATGAAGGCGTCGCTGAGCTCGGCCATGCGGGCCTTGCGCGCATGCATGCCGTCGACCACTTCCAGGCGGGTCAGGCCTGGATGGCCGATTTCGGCGCGCTTCAGGCTCTGCGGGATGATGCCGATGACCTCGCCGCCCGCGGCCAGAGCCGCATCCGCCACCACTCCCATCAGACCAACCGCGCCGCCACCGTAAATCAGACGCAGACCTTGTTCGGCGAGATGACGGCCGAGGTTTTCCGCCGCCTGGCGATAGAGCGGCCGAGCGCCGGGGCTGGCGCCGCAGAACACGCAAATTGAACGCAAGGTCATGCTCGCTTCCTGACTGCCGGGGGCTCACAGAGTAACCAGTCTGCGGGCGTCTACCAAGCGCTCATGCTGCCACTGGCGCCAGCGGCATAGGCGGCGAGCAGGCTGCGTAACAGGTCATCCGGGGGCATGGGTTCTCTCCTGTTGCCTGGCGTTCAGGCTACAACCCGGGTGCCGTTCGAGCGGGTTGATTGTGTCGATGATGGCGATAGCTTCGGGCTGGCCTGGCAAGTGGATAAGTATGCGATCGAGTTGCCCACAAAGACTGTGGAGCGAACTGTGGATAAGGTGGGTGTAGGCTCGTGCAGGCCTAGTTGGGCGGTTGTTCGGGCTGTCTGTGTGTTTTTTGATCAGCCCTATTTTTATCGATAAAACAAGCGCTTGGGAAACTTATTCAAGGCTTGTGGGTAAAGGCAGGAAGTTGTCCACGACTATTGTGGGTAGGCCTGTGGGTAACTCTGTATGCCTGGCTGAATGCCTTGCCAGTCGTGGCTTTGCGCGGGTTGATCGGTTTTTGATCGATTTATCCGGGCGGTCGACAAGGGCATGTCGACTCGCTTCAGGTCAAGGAATAATCCTGTTATTTCAAGGATTTGGTCGGCGTATCCGGTGCTCTCGGAATAGTTATCCAGTGCAGCTGTGGAACGATCTGTGGATAAGCTGAGCGCGCTTGTGCCCAGACCACAGAGGACTAAGCGTGGCCGTAGTTGCTGGTTTTTTGTGCAATTGCAGCATCGGTTGCCGATCAGGTGCGCCGATTTGCGTCGCGCGCAGCAATAGGGGCGTTGCCGAGCAGGCCTGGGCACCTTGCTCGGCGGCGCTGCCAGTTGCGTTGGCCAGGTCCGTCATCAGTTGATCCCGTCACTGAGGGGTCGATACCGCCGCACGACGAGCGCGTAACCACCGGCGCGCCGTTCATCCAGTGCCACCAACAGCGGTTTCGCAAGGGGCCAGCCACGCCCTCGGGCAATCGCCTGGGCCGTCCGTATAGCGGTGTGCCCAGGCGCATGCGGCTACCAATCAGCCGTTGTGCCGCTGCTCCAGCAGGCGCTCGGCGCCACCCTCGGCGACATGGCGATCCTGCGGCGGAACCTCCTGCCGGCTGTCTTTCACCTCGCCGAGCAGCGGTGGCGGGTTGTTGCTCGGCAGGGCGAAGGCGCTGCTGGCGAGCAGGCTCAGAACCAGGCTGATAACGAATGGGCTTTTCATGATCGGCTCCTCCAGGTGGGGTTCAATGGCTACAGGAGGCAATACTAGGGACTTGGCCGTTAATAAGAAGTTGAACGACCTGATAGTGACCATCGATCCTGGTGATTATGGCGTCGGCCCCGCGCCAGCCATGTTTTCGCCGACTTTAGCCTATGGTTGGCCCCAGGTTGCGCGTCTACCGGGGTTACTGGCGGCGCCGATCCATAGGGTTCAAACAGGGATGATCAGTGATGTCGAATAGTACTGCGCCACGTTACCCCCTGGTATTGGTGCCGGGCTTGCTCGGCTTCATCCGTTTGCTCGGTTATTCCTATTGGTTCGGCATCGTCTCGGCGCTCCGTCGCCAGGGCGCCCGGGTCTTCCCGGTGCTGGTGTCTCCGGTGCATTCCAGCGAGGTGCGTGGCGAGCAACTGCTCGAGCGCATCGCCCAGATCCTCGAGCAAACCGGCGCCGCCAAGGTGCACCTGATCGGCCATAGCCAGGGCGCGCTGAGCGCGCGTTACGCCGCGGCTTTGCGGCCGGAATGGGTGGCATCGGTGACCTCGGTCGCCGGGCCCAATCATGGCTCGGAGCTGGCCGACTTTCTCCAGCGCAAGGCGCCCCATGGCAGCTGGCGCGAGAGGCTGCTGGCCGCCGTGCTGCGTGGCGTGGCCCGCTGCATGGCCTGGCTGGAGACCGGCTACACGGGCCCGCGCCTGCCCATCGATGTCGCCGCCGCCCAGCAATCGCTGACCAGCGAGGGCGTCGCCGCCTTCAATCGACAATTCCCCCAAGGCCTGCCGGATACCTGGGGCGGCGAGGGCGCCGCCGAGGTCAATGGCGTGCGCTATTACTCCTGGTCCGGCACCCTGCAACCCGGCATCACCGATCGTGGCGGCAACCGCTTCGACGGGCCGAACCGGGCCTGCCGCTTGTTCGCCAGCACCTTTCGCCGCGAAGACGGGCATTGCGACGGCATGGTCGGGCGCTACAGCTCGCACCTGGGCACGGTGATCGGCGATGACTTTGCGCTCGATCACTTCGACATCGTCAACCAGAGCTTCGGCCTGGTCGGCAAGGGTGCCGATCCCGTGGGGTTGTTCGTCGAGCATGCCCGGCGCCTGCACGACGCCGGGTTGTAAGGCGCGCGAACCGCTGGCCGTGCCAGCCTGAGCCGGGCTGCCAGGGGGCGGATGCTGGCGCATTGCCCGGCTCAAGTTGGCTTTATCGAATGTTCGACTAGAGTTTCGGAATAGCCAATATTTCGCGGGTATGTTGCATGCCGAAGGTCATACGGGTGTTCGTGCGAGCGGTGGACGCGATGAATCGGGTCATCGGTCGCTTCGCCATGTACCTGATCTTCGCCATGCTGGCGGTGCTGCTGTATTCCTCGGTCAGCAAGACCTTTGCCGATCCGGCGATCTGGACCCTGGAAACCGCGCAGTTCCTGATGGTCGCCTACTTCCTTCTGGGTGGCGGCTACTCCATGCAGCTCGATGCCCATGTGCGCATGGACCTGTTCTACAGTCGCTGGTCGCCGCGCACGGCCGCGACCATGGATGCCATCACCATCGGCTTCCTGATTTTCTACCTGGGCTTTCTGCTGTATGGCGGGGTCTCCTCGACGCTGTATGCCCTCGAGTATGGCGAGACCAGCTATTCGGCCTGGTCGCCGCGCATGGCGCCGATCAAGATCGTCATGACCATCGGCGTGGCGCTGATGCTGCTGCAGGCGCTCGCCACCTTCTTCAAGGACCTCGCCAGCGCACGCGGGGAGACGCTGTAATGAGTTACGAGCTCATTGCGCTGCTGATGTTCTCCACCATGATGTTGCTGTTGCTCACCGGTAAGCGGGTGTTCGGCGCCATCGGTTTCGTCGCGGTGATCGCCGCCTTGCTGCTGTGGGGCGATGGCGGTTCCGAAGTGGCGTTCAACGCCGCGATGAAGTTGATGAAGTGGTACCCGCTGCTGACCCTGCCGATGTTCGTCTACATGGGCTACATGCTCTCCGAGTCCGGCTTGGCCGAAGACCTCTACCGCATGTTCCACGTCTGGATGGGCCCGCTGCACGGCGGTCTGGCGATCGGCACCATCGGCCTGATGGTGGTGATCTCGGCGATGAACGGCCTGAGCGTCGCCGGCATGGCGATCGGCGCCAGCATCGCCTTGCCGGAGTTGCTGCGGCGTGGCTACGACAAGATCATGGTCACCGGGGTGATCCAGGCCGGCAGTTCGCTGGGCATCCTCATCCCGCCCAGCGTGGTGCTGGTGCTGTACGGCATGATCGCCCGCCAGCCAGTGGGCCAGCTGTGGTTGGCCGGGGTCTTCCCCGGACTGCTGATGGCCGGCTTGTTCGTGCTCTATATAGTCATCCGCTGCCGCTTGAATCCCGCGCTCGGGCCGGCCCTGCCCGAGGAGGAGCGCCGGCAGATCACCCGCGGCGAGAAGCTGCGCCTGCTCAAGGCCGGTATCGCGCCGCTGTTCATTTTCTTTTCCATGACCGGCCTGTTCCTGATGGGCATCACCAGCCTGGTGGAAAGCTCGGCGGTGGGCGCCACGGCCGCCACCCTGGTGGCCCTGGTCAAGCGCCGGCTGAACGCCAGGGTGTTCGAGGAAACCCTGCGCAAGACCCTGGGCATCAGCTGCATGTTCATGTGGATCATCCTCGCCGCCCTGTGCTTCGGCGCGGTGTTCGACGGTCTCGGCGCGGTCAAGGCCATCGAGACTTTCTTCGTCGACCGGCTGAACCTGGGGCCCTGGGAAATCCTCATCATGATGCAGCTGTCGTTCATCCTCATGGGCATGTTCCTCGACGACACCGCCATGCTGGTGATAGTCGCGCCGCTGTATATCCCCCTGGTCGGCGCCCTCGGCTTCGACCTGATCTGGTACGGCGTGCTCTACACCATCACCTGCCAGATCGCCTACATGACCCCACCCTTCGGCTACAACCTGTTCCTCATGCGCGCCATGGCGCCGCCGGAGGTGTCGCTGCGCGACATCTACGTCTCGGTCACGCCCTTCGTGCTGGTGATGATCCTGGCTCTGGTGCTGGTGATGATTTTCCCGCAGATCGCCCTGTGGTTGCCGCAGTGGCACTACGCACGTTGAGTCCAAGAATTCAGGAACGGCAGTACATGACGATTGGATCGCAGAACTACCCAACCACCCATGAGGATCGAGTTGCCCACCTGAAAACGCTGCACCGACCTGACCGGGTCGCAGTGGTGCGAAGAGCCCGTCGGGCTTCTGTTGGATGCATGACATCTGAATCGACACTATTGGAGACAACAGCATGACTACGAGACGCAGCTTCCTCAAGACCGCGGCGGTGACCACCGGTG
>RCUJ01000841.1_pt1 | contig 17294 bp, 15 predicted proteins | sample 2166321 | NCBI WGS metagenome assembly RCUJ01 (sample SAMN09932808, study PRJNA488358) | compost metagenome | feature: garden; material: soil; isolation source: compost soil in an enriched community after 118 h of incubation | place: Germany: Experimental Botanical Garden Goettingen | collected... | reverse complement strand
ACTACGGTATCAAAACCGAAAAGAAAACCTGCCAGTGCAGCAGTAACAGACCAAACTAATATCTTGTTCATTGTAGATGTATTAAAAACTTGTTGCTAAGATATCCGCAAAAAAAACAACTTATTTTTAATGATGTTACAATTTAATTCCTCAAATATTACTGGTTTCGCAATTCCAAGGAAAAGCCTTTGTTTTCAGGTGTTTACGTAAATTTAAATTTATTTACGAAAACCTTATAGTTTCGATTCTGTTACATAAGGTTCAAAATTGATACCTAAAATAGTATCAATTTTGAATCAAACTAATTGGAAGATTTGTATTCTTTAGGTGATAATCCAAATTTATTCTTAAAAGCAGTGGAAAAGTAGTTTGGAGAAGAGAATCCAAGAGAGTATGCAATTTCCGAAATATTCATTGTATTTGACTTTAAAAGCTCTGCTGCTTTTTCCAGTTTTACATTATTAATATGATCACTAATATTAATCCCTATTATCGCTTTTACTTTACGATACAATTGTACTCTAGACACATTAAGCTTTTCTGCGAGGTCTTCAACTGAAAATTTTGGATTTTCGACATTTAGATTAATGATATCATTCATCTTAGTGATAAATAATTGTTCTTGATTTCCAAATTTTGATTCCGGTTCTACTCTATATATATTATTGGTATAATAATATCTTAGTTTTTCTCTATTAAAAAGTAAACTCGAAATAGATTGTCTTAAAACAGAAAGACTGAATGGTTTGGTAAGATATTGATCTACGCCGCTTTGAAATCCTTTTAAAACGGACTCTTTACTACTTTGGGCCGTTAAAACAATTATTGGTATATGGGATGTCCTTAAATCTTTCTTTAATTCCTTGCTAATTTCATAACCATTTTTATCAACTAAATTGATGTCACAAATAATAATATCAGGTATAATTTCCATAGCTTTTTCTATCGCATCGCTTCCATCAGACAGGTAAACTAAATACTCATTTGAAAGCTTTACTTTTAAAAATGAAACTAATTCAGCATTATCTTCAATGATTAATAATGTATGCTTTTCTGATTCCGAATGCACTTTGGCTGTTTCTAAATCAATATCTGTATTTATATTGTCAATTAAAAAATTAGAAATTGTACTTTGATTGTCACTTTTATCTACAATTTCTGAAGACTTCAAATGGGTATTCCCTTTAAGTAAAGTAACTATAAATTCACAGCCTAGCTTTGATTTCAACTCAATCTTACCATGATGCAACTCCACAAACTCTTCTGATAAATACAATCCGATTCCTGAACTGTTTTTATTGTTATTTGATGCTCGGAAAAAAGGATTAAATACCATGCCTAATTCGTTTTCAGGAATTCCTATCCCAGAATCCTTAAAGCTAATCTTTACAGTATTATCCGAATTTTCAGTGATTACAATAGCTATTTTTCCATTATCCGGAGTAAATTTAAAAGCATTTGAAAGCAGATTATAATATACCTTGTCCATCAAGCCTCTATCAATATACAATTCAAGGTTTTTGTTTTTGCAGGTCAGCTGAAAATCGATATTTCTTCGAGCTGCTTCTCCCTTAAAATTTGCCATTACATCAGTGGAGAAATCGTATATTTTGGTATTTGAAGCTCTTAATGAAAATTTTTGCTCTTCTATTTTCCTAAAATCCAGCAATTGATTAATCAATCTCAATAATCGATTGGAGTTTTTATGAATTAGCTTCACTTCTTCTATAAGCGCAGTACCTTTAATTTTATCGTTTTCAATTAACGACTCCACATAACTCATAATCAAAGTAATGGGCGTTTTAAACTCATGCGACAATCCTGTAAAGAAATTTAATTTTGCTTCGTTACTTTTTTTAGCAATTTCAGACATCTTCTGAATTTCATCATTTTGATCAATTACAGTTTGATTAATTCTTTCCAGTTGTTTTTTCTTCCTTGAAATAGAAATAGTCGAATAAATACTATAGATGGTTAAACTCAAAATAATCACTAAGAAAAAACTAAGTAAACGAACAAGATTATTCTGCGAAGCATATTCTCTTTCCTGAACTTTTATAGCACCTTGCTGCGACTCAATAACTGCTTGTTGCTGATCAACTTTATCCATTTGATTTTCGATGATTTCAGCATTTACCTGATCTATTACAATCGTTTTTAATATATTGTTTTTAGCAATTGGTTCATTATTATTTATTTTTAAGGCAAGTTTTAAAGCCTCGTTTCCACCTGTTGGGTATAATATGGTACCATCTAAAATACCATTTTTAACAAGTTCAATACCTCCATTGACAGAATTTAATCCGTCTACTCCAATGAATTTTATTTTATTTTCAAGTCCTAATGTTTTTGCTGTTTCCCATGCACTTAAAGCCATTCTGTCATTATGGGCAAAAACATATTCGATATCATTATTTTGTAATAGAATTTCTTTTAAAGGTGCTTTAACTGATTCTTTTTCCCAGTTCCCCTGTATTGAATTTATGACTCTAAATCGCGGATTATCTCTAATAATTTGATTAAAACCGAGGCTGCGTTCGTATGCTGGTGAAGACCCGATAGCTCCCATAATTTCAATTATTTTCCCACTACCACTACTCTTGGAAATAATATATTTTGCTGCAATTCGCCCCACTTCAATATTATCAGCTCCTAGATAAGCCGTATAATTCTCACTGTCAATTTTTCTATCAACAACCAAGACCGGAATACCGGCTTTTATTGATTTCTCTACAACTGCTGTTAACGGTTTTGACTCAATTGGAGATACAATAATCACATCTACTTTATTTGAAATAAACCTTTCAATGTCTTCAATTTGTTTATCTACATTATTATTGGCATCCCGTATAGTAAGATTAACTTCAGGTCGTAAAGAGGCCTCAATCTTTATGGAACTGTTCATTTGTTTACGCCAATCATCTGTAGTCATGGCTTGCGAAAAACCAATTTTAATTTGATTATCACTTTTTTCTTTACAAGACACTAAACTGAGTGAAGCGACAAATAATAGTAATATATATTTGATAATATGATTCATAACATAATAAAATTTAGGTAAATGGATTGTTCTTAAAATCCTTAATTTTAAATTACTCTTATCAAAAATAATTAGGAAGGATTATTTTGGTAATGATAAGGAAGGAAGTCGTAATAATTAAAAAGTAAATTTAAACTTTTATTTTATGTCTGCAAAACTGTAAGCACATATACGTTCAATTATTTTGAACCAAAAAAAACCTCCAAAATCAAATGACTTTGGAGGTTTTCATGAACCTTATTGTACAAAATTCGAACCTTTTACTGGAATATTTAAAACTCTTAGCTAATTGTTTACTAGAATTAAGTTACTAAAAATCATATTTTAGATGAGTCTTTCTAACAATTATATTTCAACCACAATCTTTCCAAACTGTTGGTTTGACTCCAAAAAGTTGTGAGCCTCAACAATTTCATTCAAGTCAAAGACTTTGTCAATAATTGGTTTTAACTTTCCTTCAATTACCCCTTTATCAATAAAAGTTATTGCTTGCATTAAAACTTCCATATTCCCTAAAACTTCTATTGCAGAATACCCTCTAATGGTTGGAGTTTTCATAAGAACATCAAATGCAGGGAAACTTGCAGGCTCGTGACTCAATGCCCCATAAACAAATACTTTTCCATTTTCGGCAACCGAGCTTAAAAGGTTACTAAATTTAGCACCTATAACAGGATCTAAAATGAGGTGAGCACCAACATTATTACTAATTTTTAAAACTTCAGTTGCTATGTCTTCTTCTGATGTGACAATAACGTGGGAAGCACCTGCTTTTAATAGTGCCTCTTTTTTCTTTAACGATGTAGTTAAAGCAATAGAAATTCCCCCAACATAATTTGTTATTTGAATGGCGGCAAGTCCAGCACTGCTTGAAGCAGCATTAATAACAACAAATTCACCTCTTTTTAATTTTCCCGAATTTATTATCATCCCATACATCGTTGAGTAACTTGTCCATAAAGATGCCGCTTCACTGTATGATAAATTAGATGGATATTTATGTACCGCATAGGACGGCATGATGATATATTCTCCGTATGAAGAATAGTTATGCAAAGAAAAGCCAGGAATAACATTTACAACATCACCAACCACTAAATTAACAACTTCAGAACCTACCGCTTCTACTATTCCGGAAGCTTCATATCCCAATTTAGCAGGAAAAACAGGATTTTCTATATACATTCCTTGACGGTACATAGCGTCAGCTCTGTTAATGCCTATAGATTTGACTTGAATTCTTACCTCTTGTAGCCCTGGATAAGACACCTCTACTTGTTCTACATTTAATACTTCAGGAGCTCCTACTTCGTGGAAAACAACCGTTTTAGACATTTTTGATAAATTATTCATTTCCGTTTTATATTTAAATTATTGTACAATATTAAATAACAAGCGTTACATTTGTACTATAACCAACCAATTGTGGTATACATACAAAAAAGTACGTAATGAGTAAAATAAAAGAAAATTCAACAAATAGTCTCAATAGAAAATTTCTATCCGACTGTGATATGACTTATGCCGTTGAACTTATTGGCGGCAGATGGAAAATATTAATCTTGGTAAACCTGGCAAACGGTGCCTTGAGATATGGAGAATTGAAACGTAAAATTGAAAAAGTAACCGAAAGAATGCTTACCCTTCAATTAAGAGAATTAGAAAATGATGGAATTGTTAAAAGAACAGTATTTCCAGAAGTTCCTCCAAAAGTAGAATATGAGCTTACCGAGATTGGAGAAAAATTAGTTCCAATTTGTCTTCAATTAAGCGATTGGGGAACACTGCATCGAGCAGTAACTAATAGTAATTAGTTATATTTATAGTATTATTTTTCAATGCCCAAAATGACAGAACTTCTTAAAAGAAATATTGCTGCCCATATTTTACTGTCTGAAAATGAAACAGAAGAATTTTGCAATTTATTCGAACAAAAATCCATCCCAAAAAAAAGCTTTTTATTGCGAGAAGGTGAAGTTTGTAAATTTGAAGGTTTTGTTACCAAAGGTCTTTTTCGAGTATATCATATTGATAAATCTGGTTTTGAACAAATACTCTATTTTGCCGCAGAAAATTGGTGGATTACAGATATTGATAGTTTTACCAATGAAACCCCGTCACAACTTTTCATAGAAGCCCTTGAAGATAGTGAGGTACTTGTCATTTCTAAAAAAAACAAGGAATTTGCTTATGCCAATTTGCCTAAAATAGAAAAGCTATTTAGAATAATGACCCAAAAAACTCACGTTGCACTTCAACGAAGAATAATAGATAATTTGAGTAAAACAGCTGAATCGCGTTATATAGAATTTACAGAAAAATATCCACAGCTGACGCAACGACTTTCTAACATACAAATAGCTGCTTACTTGGGTATTACCAATGTTTTTTTGAGTAATATTCGAAAGAAAATTACTTTGAATAAATAATACCTTTCTATTTTATTTATTAAACTACTTTAATGTTTTCGGATAGTAGATGGCTGCATCTTTGCAGAATTAATTTAAACATCCAAAAAAATGAAACGAATTATTTCAACTTTATTTTTAACAACCTTAACATTATTTAATATGGAATCACAAGCACAAAGTTTCAAAACAATCGAAACTAAAGATTTAAAACTTCAAGTTTACAATGCATCAGAAAACAGTTTTGGTGTAGCATCGGTAATTGTATCAGGAAAAACGGATGCTGTTTTAATTGACGCACAATTTACTTTGGCGGATGCCGAAAAAGTAGCCCAAGAAATTAAAGCAAGTGGCAAAAAATTAACTACTATTTATGTTTCTCACGCTGACCCTGACTACTATTTTGGATTGGAAATATTCAAAAAATATTTCCCAGAAGTAGTAGCTTATGCTTCACCAGCTTCAGTAGAAGCTATTAAGGCTACAGCTCAAAAAAAATTAGACGTTTGGGGAGAACGATTAGGCAAAGCCATCACTTCAAATGTTGTTTTGCCTCAAGTTTTAAAAGAAAACAATATTGAATTGGAAGGTCAAAAATTAGAAATCATTGGTTTGGAAGAATTTCCTAATAAAACATTTGTTTGGATTCCTTCGATCAAAGCGGTTGTTGGCGGTATTAATGTTTTTGGAACTACTTTTAATCTTTGGATGGCAGATGCACAAACTGCAGAAGCTCGCAAGAATTGGATAACTGTTTTAGATAAAATTACTGCTCTCAATCCTGAAATTGTGATTCCGGCACACGCTAAATCGGATTCTGATTTTAATTTAAAAGCCGTAAGTCATACTAAAAGTTATATACAATTCTACGAAGAAGCCTTAAAAACCAACAAAACTTCAGAAAGCTTAATCAAAGCGATAAAAGCAAAATATCCAGCACTTACTTTTGAAACAGCCTTAATGATAGGTGCAAAAGTAAATACCGGGGAAATGAAATGGTAAAATCAATTATTTACAGCTTGGTGATGCTTTGTGGATTGTCAGGCTGTTCTTTAAATAAAGACAACATGACAAATATTGAAATTGTAAAAAGCACTTACGAAGGAAAAACTTCGGAGGAAAATGGTCAAAATCTGGCTAAATATATAGCTGAAGACATCTCTTGGACTGAAGCCAAAGGTTTTCCATATGCTGGAACTTACATTGGTTTAGAAAACGTTACCAAAAATGTTTTTAGCCGATTGGGAAGTGAATGGATTGATTATAAATTTACTCCCGAAGATTATGTTGCTGGCGATGATAAAGTGGTTGCTTATGGAACATATTCAGGTATTTATAAAATTACAGGCAAATCATTTGAAGCCAGAGTAGCTCATATATGGAAATTGAAAGAGGGAAAAATTATTAGTTTTGAGCAGTTTGTAGATAGTAAGCCAGTAATTGAAGCTATGAAATAAGAAATAATTTATAAATTCGTCTAAACTTTTGGGTGCAGTCTAATATTCTAAACTTAAATATATTATAAAAAGCAAATCTTCCTCTCCAAAATTTGAAGAGGAAGATTTTTATTTAAAATCAGTTTTGAATGCTGTTTTTTATGAGATTAATTTAGCCTCTAAAGTAATCGTTGCATTCAATAATTTTGAAACCGGACAAATCTCTTTGGCTTTTTGAGCTGTTTGTTGGAATTCTTCTTCTGAAATTCCGGCAATTTTTCCATTTAATTCTAAATGGATCATTGTAATCGTTCCATCTTCAAAAGTGACTTTAGCCTCAGTATTCAAATCTTCCGGAACATATCCTAATTCACTTAACAAAAAACTCAACTGCATGGTAAAACAACCTGAATGAGCCGCAGCTATAAGTTCTTCGGGATTCGTCCCTACTCCTTCTTCAAAACGTGTTTTAAAAGAATATTGTGTATTTTCTAATGTTCTGCTTTGTGAACTGATGGTTCCTTTTCCTTCCATTCCCGTACCTTTCCAGTTTGCGATAGCTTTTCTTGTAAATTTCATGATTTTTAGATTTGTTTATTTATAAATTAGTTTAATTTTTCTTTTAATGCATCAATAGCTTGTTTGATAGCAGCTCGGGGAGCCGGGGTATTTGTAATTGGATTCAGCATAACAAAATCGTGAATAGTTCCAATGTATCGTGTCGCAGTTACTTTGACACCAGCAGCATTTAACTTTTTTGCGTAAGCTTCCCCTTCATCACGCAAAACATCATTTTCAGCTGTGATTACTAAAGCTTCTGGCAAATCTTTCAACTGTGCAATATCAGCTCTTAAAGGGGAAGCTGTAATTAAATTTCGGGTAGCTTTATCAGGAGCATAGGCATCCCAGAACCAAATCATGGCATTGAGCGTCAAGAAGTGACCATTGGCAAATTGTTGGTACGAAGCAGTTTCAAATCCGGCATCAGTTACGGGATAAAACAATAACTGAAAATCAATTTTTGGCCCTTTTCTTTCTTTTGCCATTAAGGTTACCGCAATAGCCATGTTTCCTCCTACGCTATCTCCTCCAACAGCCAATTTAGTTGGGTTTAAACCTATTGAAGATCCATTTTCTTTGATCCATTTTGTAGCAGCATATGATTCTTCATTCGCTACCGGAAACCGTACCTCAGGAGTTGGAGTATAATTCACAAATACGACTGCTACATTAGCACCTACTGCTAATTCTCTTACCAATCGATCGTGTGTAAAAGCATTTCCTAAAATCCAGCCACCTCCATGAAAATACATCAAGACCGGTAATTTTTCTTTGCTTCCTTTTGGTTTTACAATTCGGATAGAAACTTTTCTACCATCTTGCGTTACGATTCTTTCCTCAATATCTACGGGAGCTAATTTATAATCTCCGGTTTGCGCCCCTATCAAAACTTTACGGGCATCTTCGATTGAAAGTTCATAAATTTGTGGTCCGGTGTTACCATGAACTGCTTTTAAAAATTCACGTGTGTTTTTTTCAACACTAAAATTCCCTGATAATGATGTGTCAACTTGACTAACTGCCAACGTAACATTAAATAATGTAATTGCTGATAAAAATAATTTTTTCATTGTTTTACTATTTTAAATTAATTGTTCTAATTTGATAGGACAAAATTATTGCAAGCATACTCATAAATCAAATTAATAATTTTTTACCTTTATAAAAAATTAATATAATCATGACCATTCAACAATTAAAATATATCATAGCTTTAGATGCCGAGCGACATTTTGCAAGGGCTGCAGAGATCTGTATGGTTTCACAACCAGGTTTGACCATTCAATTGAAAAATCTTGAAGAAGAAATTGGAATAAAGATATTTGACCGAACAACGGTACCCTTAAAACCTACAAAACTTGGAATTGAAATTATTACCCGAGCAAAAAAAATAGTCCGGGAAGTCGATGAAATCAGGGATTTTGTTGTTTCTGAAAAAAATATTTTGGAAGGCGAAATAAAACTGGGGGTCATTTCAACCCTTTCACCGTATTTAATTCCGCTTTTCATTAAAGCCATGAGGAAATCAGTTCCCAAAATAAATTTCATTATTAAGGAAGCTTCTACGGTACAGCTTATGGAAGATTTAGAAACGGGAGCAATTGACATCGCTTTAATGGCCACTCCTACTGGTAATCCACGTCTAAAAGAACATATTGTATTCAACGAGCCCTTTGTTGCCTATTTATATCCTGAACATCCATCCGCCAACGATGCATTCTATGAAATGCAACCAAATGACAAAAAAGAATTGCTTTTACTTCAAAACGAATATTGTTATAATGCCCAGCTTTTGGATATCTGTGACATAAAGGATGCTCAAAATATAAAGGAACAATTTACTTATGATATCAGTTCCATCGAAACATTAAAAAACTTGGTTCGAGCCCAATTAGGGATTGCTATTATTCCTGAATTATCAATTATTAATGAAACCGAAAAAAAGTATTTCAAACCTTTAAAAGAGCCAAAACCTGTTCGAGAAATCAGCTTGGTGGTAACAGATACCTTTTCGCGTAAGCTCTTACTGGAAATAATGAGCAAATCAATTTGGGATTTCCTTCCGGAATCAATGAAAGAAAATTTCAAGTACAAAAAGATCCAATGGAACGATTCTCCTTATTTTATTAAAGCAACCGAATCAAAATAAATATCTAACAATATCAAACTTTCATGAAAAGTCAAAATCGGTTTAAGGTAGTTTATTGTAATCCCATCCTCTTAAAACCAAATACCAATCATTATAACGTGATTAACAAATAAAACATTTTGCACATCAGGCTTTCGAAAGATTCCTTACCTGATATTACAAGTAATTACAAAACCACGCATTATACCAAATCTTAATTACGATACTAAATCATACAAACCAATTAATTAATCACTACTATGTAGAGTAAAAGATTAATTTTTATAATTCTTCTATAATTGTAAATCCCCAGGCTGGTAAAACAATCTGGCTCTTTGTTGTCATTGTTTCATTTGTTAGTAAAGTTTTCCCTTTTGGATAAGGATAAGTAAACGATTTAGGTTCTCCCGAATAGTTAAAATAGTAATGAATGACCTTTCCCTGTTGGTTAGTCCCCGATTTAACAATAATTGGAAATTTCAATGCCTGATCTTTCCCCCAAAGCCCAGCATTCTTTAAAGCTCCCTCAAGTATTTTTTCTGATACTGCGATACTGGCACCAAATCCGATATAAGTAGCTACCCCTTTACCATAGTCGTTTTGGGTGACTGCTGCATAAATACCCCAGGACGGATGGTCATACCATGCCAAAACCTTCGCAGTAGTAGGAACTATCAATTCCATCCATTTCTCCGCATTGTTCTGATCTTTACCTACGTGAAAAGGATCATCTTTCAGGCTCACTTTTTCAGGAACCGTAAACTCATTGTAGGTGATACCACAAGCTTCACTAATAATACCAGGCTGACGTAAAGTCCTTACTTTATTATGCTCATCGGCAAAACCGCTTTTAAATGTATATACAATGTGGCCTCCATTCTTAACAAACTCATTCAAACGCAGTAAAAGACTGTCTGGAGCTGCGTACAATGCCGGCACTACAATTAATTTATATTTCTCCAATTGCGTACTCGATGGATCAATAAAATCAACGCCAACATTCATGTTATAAAGAGCATCATACATTGGTCTCAGTACTCCATTGTAACTACCAGGACCAAAAGAATTATAGGCAGTCAGCGCCTCGTTACTAAATAAAATCGCGACATCATTTTTCTTTTGCAAATGAACTAAATGCGAACCGAGTTTCTTAAAATCGGCACCTATGGTTTTTGCCTCTTCATAGGTTGGATTCGATTCAAAATCATGACTCAGTAATCCTTTCCAGTAAGTTTCGGCCGAATTATGTATCGAATGCCAATGCCAGTAAGAAACCATATCTGCACCAGATGCCAAATGACTGAAAGCCTGTAGTCGCAATTGATTTGGATAAGGTACCCATTGCGGAAAACCCTGGGCTTCTGTTTCAATTACAAAATAATTCTGTCCAGCTTTCATGGAGCGGGCTACATCGCCGCCAAAAGAAATTTCTAGTCCGGTAAGTTTGTCTTGCGACGGATGATAAATATCAACACCGGAAATATCAAGCACTTTGGAAGCAGCAAAATGATCTACCTCAGGTTGTATTCCATAGGAATGTCCCCACCAGTCAAAATCAAAATTCTGAGTAACAAACTGATTCTGTTTTTTGTATTCACGCACAATTTTAGCCTGCCATCTCAGATAATCCGTGACCAGAGAACGCTGAAATTTAGCAAACTCTGCATTAAGGCTGGCATTAATACTTCCATTAACCGAAGGAAAATCATCCCAGTTATTAATACGATTACTCCAATAATCCAGTCCAAATATTTTATTCATTGCATCAAGTGAAGGATAGCTCGCTTTCATGTAAGCAACAAATTGCGCTTGCACATTCGGCCCACTGGTACCGTATGATTTGGTTTCATTATCAATCTGATAACCAATAATTGCAGGATGGTCTTTTATATGCTCTAACATTTTTCGAATTGCCTTTTCGGCATAAGCCCTAAAATGTACGTTAGTGATATCCATATTCTGACGTGGACCATATTGGTTAGGTCCTCTAGTGGTAATAGCTAATACATCGGGATATTTTTTAACCAACCAAGTTGGCACAGCGTAAGTGGGTGTTCCTATTATCACACTAATCTCAGCTTTATGCATTGCATTCAACACCCGATCAATATGACTAAAATCAAAAACTCCCTCCTGGGGCTCCATTGTACTCCAAGTAGATTCGGCAATACGAACAACATTGATACCTGCTTCTTTCATCATTTTGATATCCTGATCAAGCCGTTCATAAGGCATATATTCGTCATAATAAGCAACCCCAAATAATAACTTATCATTCTTTACTTGTGCAAAGATTGAATTAATACCAAATATAAATGTAAAAACAACATTTATAAAAAAGAGCAAATTTTTTTTCATCTCTTGATAATTTTTTTACTAAGATAGCAAAAATAGTATTCAAATTAAATTGGTTACCGCATTTACACGAGAATGCATCCTAATAAAAATAAATGAAATCTAAATATGCTAACTGTAATTCCCCTTCCACATTCCATTAATTCTTTTTCAATAAAAAATGATCTTGCAAAATTTAATTTACAAGATCATTTTACATCTTATTTCCTAAGAAAGGGATTTATATTTATCTGCCAAAGTCATCCTGCAAACGAACGATATCGTCTTCATCTGAAGGGTTCTCGGGATCAGTGTGTTGCCAAATTTCGGCCACAACTCCCCATGATTCCAGTCCAATTAAGCGATGGCGTTCTCCTTTATCCATTTGTATAAAAGTCCCCGGACTAAGCTCCTGAATTTCTCCTTCCTCGTCCGTCGCACTGGTCTTCACTCCTACCACACCGGATAGTATTTTCCAGATTTCTGCTCTGCGAAAGTGATATTGCCATGACAAACGCTTATTGGGAGCCACCACCAAAATCTTCGGACTCAACTTATTAGTGATTTTAATCGTTTCCATGTCAAGATGCGGAAAAAATTTAGCTGCGAAAGCAGCAGCCTGATTTTCATCAATGACGAAAAAACCTCCCCATGGACGTGTTTGATCTTGTTTTACAACTGTAAAATTTTCTTTTTTTAAGGCCGCTTCAATTTGCTCAAAAACAGCACTTTTATCTAAATCATTTGAGATACTTAAGTTCATTTTGTTTATTTTAAAGTAAAAAATATTTTATTTTGCGTAGCGTTTTTCTATTTCTTATTTTGGTAAATCATAAAATGGTACGCTTTCAATCTACGACAAGTACGATTTTATTTTTTTTATTTCATCTCCATTTGCAATTTCACTGGAATCAGTAATAGCACTAGAATGATAAAAAGAAGCATTCAACTTTTGATCAAGCCTCTCAATATTCGAAGAGCGTAATCCACCACCTGGCATAACTACAATTCTATCTTTCGCCTTTTCTAGCAAAGCTTGTAAGACTTCGATTCCCTCCACCACGTTTTCTGCTTGTCCAGAAGTCAATACCGTTGTAAATCCGCAGTCAATTACTAATTCAAGACTCTACTCTATCTGCTCCTCTTTCCTGTGCAATAAGCGCCGACTGCTCATTGAAACAGGCTATTTCAAGATTTTAATTATTCATTTTTGATACAAAATCTAGGTTGTTAAAAAATATTTTGTATCGATTAAGCGATTTCCAGTTGCATCACAAACAGCATAGTTAAAACCGCCCTGAACACAACTAAAAACTACACCCCATGAATAAGACTTGCTGCTCCCAATAATGCAGCGTCTTCATTGTCAACAGAAACTTGGATACTGACTTCACAATCTGCTTCCTTAATTTTTTTATTGAAACTGGGCAAGAATAAAGAGCTGGAGTCAGCAATTTTTCCTCCAATAACGAAATGCGCAACGGAAAACTTTTTAAACCACGGAATCACAATTTCAGCCAAATCCTCTCCCATCTCTTCAAATACTTTTAAAGCATTTTCATCGCCCGCTGTTGCATGATTATAAAGTTCCAATCCGTTTTCGAGTTGGGTTCCACTCAAGGCAAAATATTTCGACAAAAGCCCTCTTAAAGACACATAATCTTCGGTCATTCCATTTTTAAAAGGGAGATTCCATATTTCACCATCCGGAGGCACTTGCGAACCAGAACTGATGGACACCCCTTTATCAATGAAACTGGAACCTAAACCTGTTCCTAATGTGACTGCCATTACCTTTTTAGAAAGATTGTTTTTGTCTTTATAAACTTCTCCTTTACCAAAACAAACTGCATCATTCTCAAAAAAAACACTAAAATCATCAGGAAGATTAAGTCTTTTCCGAAGCAGGTCTCCAATATTTAAACCATAGAAATTTTCATATTTATCCTGACCTTTAATCATTGAAATACCTTTTTCATAATCAAATGGTCCAGGCATACAAACCGCTATTCCATTCACATTTTCTATCCCCGAATTCTTCAAGGAAAGTCGGATTGCTTTTTCCCAAAAATCCATAACCTGATTTACCGGCAAATTAGAATCAAAAGATTCCTTATGCACCGAAGGCTTTAAAACCTTCATGTCAGTAACATCAATAACCGCAGAAGTAATATGGGTTCCTCCTACATCCATCCCAATCGCATATTCTTTTTCCATTTTGCATTGTCAATTAGTAACCTGTTCGTCTTAGTGATGATTACTATTAATTATTATTTAAAAATTATTCTAAGATTTCATAAAATTCTCAGAGCGCTCCATTTGTCTTCATTTAATACTAAGCGTATCGACAACCTATTGAGCGGTTTTTATCTGATAGATAGCATCGACCATTCCATTTCGGGTGCTGTCTAAAACAAGTTCCCAAAACATAATGCCCCCCAATTTGTTTTTAATGGCATAGGCCGTTTTAGCTTTTACAGAAGTAATATCATCGCCGGTTGCAAATAATTTTTCCTTCTCGTTATACCAATAGGGCGCCATTGCTTTTTTGTCCCAAAAATATTTCCAACCCTTTGATGATATAAAAGTAGTTGCAAAATCCTTGAAGTTTACACCGCCTGCTGGTACTCCAGATTGGTACAATCCATTGTTAACATTAGAAACCTCTTTCCAATTACGAGTATAAAAAGCGGCGCCTATAACTAACTTATTTGCCGGTATTCCTACCTTTAACAAATTGGCCACCGCTTTATCTGTTGATTCTTCATCTTTTTTGGTACTGTATAACGGGGTGTGATGACCGGTAACCTTCGAATAGCCGTTTACCAAATCATAACTCATGATATTCACCCGATTGACCAATGGCATTATTTTTTTCCATTCAACCGATTCGTCTAAATATTTTTGGAAACCACCCGCAGCAAAGCTCAGTTCATTTTCATCACCCAATGTTTTACGAAGTATCTTTATCAGTTCGGTAAAATTCACTTTATCTGCCTTCTGATATAAATGCCCCGGATATCCTTCGATTGTGGGATATTCCCAATCTAAATCCAATCCGTCACATTTGAAATAATCATTGACTTCTTTAACTGATTGGGCAAAAACTTCCCTGCCTTTTGCTGTTGAAAATGCCTCAGAACAAGGAGCGCAACCTCCCCAACCTCCTAAAGATAACATCACTTTTAATTGAGGATTTTTGGATTTTAATGACACTAAATGTTTAATAGCCAGAGAATCTTTTGAAGTGTCCACATGCAACTTTCCTTCTTTTAAATGGCAAAAACTATAAATGATGTGAGTCAATTTATTTACTTCAAATTCATTTATCAATTGATCATCTCCCGTGTAATAGGCAATTATATCAAGATTTTTTGCTTCCTGGGCATTTGCATAACAAGCCGTTAGAAGCAACAACAAAATGAGTTTTATGTTTCTGATCATTGTATCGGATTTAAGTTAAAGAAAGGAAACTATATATTTTTATCTTTTAATATCTGCGGATATTTAATACTTGTTTGAACAATCATTTCCCCAAACAAGGTATTCGCCCAAGCAAACCACTTACGGGTAAATTGTTTGGCATCGTCTTTATGGAAAGATTCATGCATAAATCCGGTGTCAGCATGGGTTTTCTTTAATATTCCGATGCAGTATTTAATCTCATTTTCATCCACACTCGTAATCGCTCTAAGAATGATACTCATTGGCCAAATCGTATCGGCACCTGTATGAGGTCCTCCAATTCCTTCTGCCGCTTTTCCCTTATAAAAGAACGGATTGTTTTCTGAAAGAACCACTTTTCTCGTATTCAAATAAAGAGGACTATCTGGCTCTATTGCTCCCAAATAAGGCAGTGACAACAACGAAGGAACATTGGCATCATCCATAAAATGGAAACTTCCATAGCCGTTAACTTCAAATGCTATTACTTCTCCAAATTTTGGATGCGTAATGATTCCGTTTTCTTTCAACCCTTTTTCTACTTGCTCTTGTAATTCCCTAGCTCTGGTAACCATCGCATCATCTTTTAAAGCTGGAGAAGAGAACATCTCAATTAAATACCCCAGAACCTCGATGGCAAACATATTACTCGGAATCAGATAACCAAACAGTGTGCTGTCATCGCTTGGACGGAAAGTAGAAACAATTAATCCGCAAGGTTTTACGGGATATCCATAACCTGATAAAGGCACTCCATCAGTGGCCCAAGCAGTGGTTCTTTGAAAAGTGTATGGTCCTTTGTCTGTCCAACGTTGTTGCTCTGTAAATGTCTGCAAAATCAGATTCATTGCCGCTTTCCAGTCTTTATCGAACATACTGATGTCACCCGTTTCTTTCCAGTAACCATGAGCCAATCTGATGGGATAACATAAACTGTCAATCTCCCATTTACGCTCATGAATACCCGGTTGCATTTTGGTTAAATCATTTTTCCATTCGCTTACCTGATTGAAATCTTTATAGAAAGCATTCGCATAAGGATCCAATAAAATACATTTCGTCTGGCGATTGATTACTCCTTTTACCAGCTCTCCCAAATTTTTGTCTTCTTTGACAAAAGGAATGTAAGGCCAAATCTGTGCTGTACTGTCGCGGAGCCACATGGCATCAATATCACCGGTAATGACATAAGTATCTGGTTTGCCATCGATAATTTCAAAATCTACAGTAGTGTCTAATGTATTTGGAAAACAGTTTTCAAACAACCATGCCAATTCCGGATTGGCGATTTGTTTTTTGATGCGAACAATCGCTTTTTCAATCGCTTTACTCGTGAATTTCCTTTGTGCCAAAGGTGGACGTTGGCTGACAAAATCCTTTGGATCCAAATTAAAAATAGAATCCGAATTGAAAGCAAAAGCTTCGGTTTGCAAGGCAAGGATTCCTGTCGAAAAAATCCCAGTGTTTTTTAAAAATTTTCTACGTGATTGCATACGGTTATTTTTTATATGTGATGACCATGAATTCACAAATTATCATACTTCTAAAAATATAGAAACTCATGAATTCATGACAAAAAATTATTTTTTCGAATACGAATAAGGATAACTCTCTGAAGATGTTCCTCTGTTTTTATTTGGAGTGGCCGTCATGTTAAAATCCAATTCTGCTCCTTTCAGCAATTCAAAATGATTAATATAGTTTTTACCATAAGGCATTTGATTCCATTGCAATTCCTGAACGTATTTGTTTTCTGCAGAATTATTTTCAGATTTAATGACAATCTGTTTTCCGTTTTCTAATTCAACCGTTGCTTTCTTGAATAATGGCGCTCCCAAAACATATTCATCTGTTCCCGGGCAAACAGGATAGAATCCCAAAGCAGAGAAAACATACCAAGCCGAAGTTTGTCCGTTATCCTCATCCCCACAATAGCCATCAGG
>RCUJ01000837.1_pt1 | contig 17364 bp, 14 predicted proteins | sample 2166321 | NCBI WGS metagenome assembly RCUJ01 (sample SAMN09932808, study PRJNA488358) | compost metagenome | feature: garden; material: soil; isolation source: compost soil in an enriched community after 118 h of incubation | place: Germany: Experimental Botanical Garden Goettingen | collected... | reverse complement strand
ATATAAAGTACTGCAACAGCCCAGAATTGAATATCATGATTGGCCGGAAATCGCTCAAAACGTTTTAACCGATCTACACCATAACAAAGGCGCATGGACACAAACAAACGGTAATCCATATCTAAATGCTTATTTATGCGATTATGAAACACCAGCTGAAAGTATGGTACAGCTTGCCGTATTAGGTCCGTTTAAGGAATATGAAAAATGGACCGGTGAAAAACATCCGCTTTATACTGATCTAATTAATGGGTTACCTGCTTTTTATGATCCCAAAATAAATTGTATTAATCGATGGCTTCCTGCATTAGCCGACAAACTGGATCAGTCTGAAGAACAAAAGAAGGAAATGGTAATGGATTCGTGGTATTTACACCATCCCTTAATGAATTTGGCAAGACTGGCTTTACACGGAGACAAAACTGCAAAAAAACTGGTATTGGATTCTATCGATTATGTCATAAAAGTAGCGCATCATTTTAAATATGAATGGCCCGTATTTTATGATATGGAAACCCTTGACATCATTAAGAAAGAAACTGCTCCGGGTGCCGGAGGAGAACGCGATGTTGCAGGCGCTTATGCACACCTAATGCTGCTGCTTTTTAAATTGACCAAAGAAAAACGTTATTTAAACGAAGCAAAAAAAGCAGGAAAAAAATTAGCAGAACTAGGCGTCGAAGTTTTATATCAGGCCAATAACACCGCTTTTGCAGCCGGAGCATTATTAGAATTGTACAAAATTACCAATGAAAAATTATATCTGGAACTAAGTTATACCTGCCTCACCGGATTATTTAAAAATGTACAGCTATACGATTGCAAATATGGTTACGGTAAAAATTATACCAATTTCTTTTCCATATTTCCACTCAATGATGCACCCTACACTGCAGCGTATGAAGAATTAGAAGTCTATGCTGCATTGTCAGAATATTTTATTCAGTCGAAAGACGTGGACATTTTGCCATCGCTAAAAACCCTGATTCCGGAATTCGTTAAATACGCCGTTAACCGAATTGCCTATTATTATCCACCGATGCTGCCAAAAGAAATGCTTTCTGAAGAAGTAAAAACCGGAGAAATTCAAGCTGATTTATGGGTTCCTTTAGAAGATTTATATAACGGCTGGCAAAAAAGCGGTCAGGTGGGTCAGGAAGTGTATGGTGCCGGAATGGCCTTCGGAATTGTACCAAGACAATACATCAAAATAGATGAAAATTTCCTTCTTTTTTTAGATTACCCTATTGCCCAGCCTACCAAAAGAGGAAAATCAATCACTATAAAAATAGATGGAGATAAGGATATGATTTACAATCTAAAAATCATAAAAACGAACGATCATAAAATTCAGATGAAAGTATTTCAGAATAAAGAAGCACTGAAACCATTCAAAGAAAACCTTAAAATACACGAATACAAAATTTCAGGCAAGGGTTCAATTAAAGTACAATGGTAATCTTAATTACAAATAAAAAAAAACTCATTATGAGACAACTAAACGAATATTTTGGACAAAACATTAAAGATAAAAAAATTGTAATAACAGGCGGTACCACCGGAATAGGAAAAGCAACAGCCGATTTATTGGTTTCCCTTGGAGGCCGTGTGCTTATTTTTGGAAGAGACCACGAAGCCTTCAGGAAGTCATTTGACGATATCAAACAACAATTCCCTGATTGTGAACTTTATGGTACTCCCGCTGATGTAACAAAAAAAGAAGATATAGATACCATCTTAAAAATAGTTGATGAAGAACTTGGCGGTATTGACATTTTGATCAACAATGCAGCTTTAGCGGCTGACGGAATTACAGATGGAACATTTGAAGACTGGAAATACATTATAGATACCAATATTATGGGATATCTCGGTTTTTGCAAAGAAGCTGTTTCCAGAATGTCACCTCAAAAATCCGGACATATTATTAATATAGGTTCTATGAGCGCAGAAAGCAAATCTGCAGAAAGCACGATATATGTTGCCACCAAATCTGCAATACGAGGGTTTAGTACATCCTTGCGTAAAGAAGTTAATCCGCTTGGAATTAAAGTTTCTTTAATTGAACCCGGTGCCGTAACCAGCGATATGCAGCCGGGAACAAAAGAAGAACATCAGAAAAAAATAGATAAACTGGAAATGCTTGAAGCTGATGATATTGCCATGAGCATTTTATTCTGTTTATCTCAACCAAAAAGATGTGATATCGTAACCATGCAAATAAGGCCACATCGTCAAAGTATATAATGGTAATTGTACAACCTTATAAAACAATGATATAAAATGTTAGCGGTATACATAAAGTAAATTTGAAATCATCAAAAATCAAAAAGATAACTAATTGATATTCTGATAGTAATCAAACAAAAAAAATCCAAGAAAACAAATCAAAATTTAAAGTATGAAAAATTTCCAAGACGAAAAACAGCGTGATTTGTTACAAAACAAATCTGACGGAACTAACAAGTTCCTGACTACTGACCAGGGTGTTCGAATCAATGATGATAATAATTCGCTGAAATCTGGCGACAGAGGCCCTTCATTACTAGAAGACTTTATATTAAGAGAAAAAATCACCCATTTTGACCATGAAAGAATTCCGGAAAGAATTGTGCACGCACGTGGTTCAGGAGCTCATGGTTTTTTTGAAGTGACGAACCCAATTCCTGAATTAACAAAAGCCGGATTTTTGAAAGAAGCCGGATTAAAAACACCCGTTTTTGTCCGATTTTCAACGGTTGCAGGTTTTAAAGGTTCAACTGATCTTGCCAGAGATGTACGTGGATTTGCCGTTAAATTTTATACTCAGGAAGGTATATATGATTTGGTCGGAAATAATATTCCGGTATTCTTTATTCAGGATGCCTCAAAATTCCCGGATCTTGTTCATGCCGTAAAACCGGAACCACATAACGAAATTCCTCAGGCTGCCTCTGCTCATGATACCTTTTGGGATTTTATTTCGTTGATGCCTGAATCCATGCACATGATTATGTGGGCGATGTCTGACCGTGCTATTCCAAGAAGCTATAGAATGATGGAAGGTTTCGGGGTTCATACTTTCAGATTAATAAATGAAGCAAACGAATCTACTTTTGTAAAATTTCACTGGAAACCAAAATTAGGAACTCATGCCGTAGTTTGGGATGAAGCCTTGAAAATTTCAGGTAAAAATCCTGATTTTCACAGACAGGATTTGTGGGAAGCTATTGAAATGGGAAATTTCCCGGAATGGGAATTAGGCGTTCAGATCATTCCACAGGAAGACGAACACAAATATGAATTTGATTTACTAGACCCTACCAAAATTGTTCCCGAAGAATTGGTTCCGGTGAAAATAATCGGTAGAATGGTATTGAACAAAAATCCTGACAACTTCTTTGCAGAAACAGAACAGGTTGCTTTTCACCCTGGGCATGTGGTACCGGGAATTGATTTTACCAATGATCCATTGCTTCAGGGAAGATTATTTTCTTATACCGATACACAGTTATCAAGACTCGGAGGTCCGAATTTCCATGAAATTCCAATCAACAGAAGCGTTTCGCCAATTCACAATAACCAGCGCGATGGACATATGCGTCAGGAAATTAACAAAGGTCGCGTAAGTTATCATCCGAATTCGCTTGGCGGGGGATGCCCATTTCAGGCAAAAATTGCAGAAGGTGGTTTTTCAAGTTTTAATGAACGTGTAGACGCTCATAAAGTGAGAGAAAGAAGCGAAAGTTTTGCAGATCATTTTGGTCAGGCTAAATTATTCTTCAATAGTCAGACACCTACAGAAAAAAGCCATATAGTAAGAGCTTTACGTTTTGAATTAGGTAAAGTAGAAACAACAGCAATCAGAGTTAGAATGCTGGGACTTTTATCTCAGGTAGACATGCAATTAGCCGAAAGAGTGGCGGAAGGACTGGGTGCTTCAGTACCTCCTATTCTTGAAACTCCAATAAACAAAGGAGTTTCTCCGGAAAATGAATTAGGAAATCAGGAACCACGTTCGATAGAATCATCTGTAAAATCTTCTGATGCACTTTCGATGATCAAAAATCCTACGAATACGCCAACAATAGCTTCCAGAAAAGTAGCTATACTATGTGCCGATGGTGTTTCTGCCGCTTCCGTAATGAATATGAAAAATATTCTATTAAAAGAAGATGCCAAAGGATTTGTGATCGCAAAAAATCTTGGATCTGTTGTTACAGACGAAGGCGGTGCAATTCCGGTTGATTTTAGTTTAATAACCACGTCATCCGTACTTTTTGATGCCGTTTATATTCCACATAGTGAAGGCCTGAATGATTTGGCACAAAATGATGACGTTCTTGAGTTTTTAAACGACGCGTACAAGCACTGCAAAGTTATTGGTGCCGATGGTCAGGCAATTGGAGTACTAAGTGAAACACCATTTGCTTCAAAACTTAATAATGATGACGCTGGAATTATTTTGTACAGTGATGCTGCAACCGAAACATTTGCACTCGATTTTATAAACGCTATGGCCAACCATCGTATTTGGGAACGTGAAGAAAATTTATACAACTAACATTAAAATAAATCATATGAAAAATTCAGATAAACCTACACCGGATAAAACTGCCGTCAATAAAAATGGTAAACATAATATCGTATCCCCTTCTGCTGATGCCGCTTCAGAGTTAAAAGACTTCTTTATAGACAGTCTTAAAGATATTTATTGGGCAGAAAATGCACTTGTCACCGCTTTGCCAAAAATGGCTTCAAATGCCACATCTCCTGCACTTACGAGTGCCATTTTAGAACATCTTTCTGTAACCGAAAACCAGGTAAAAAGACTAGAAAAAGTTTTTGAACTCCTTGGGGAAAGCGCAGAAGGAAAAAAATGTGAGGCTATGGCCGGATTGCTAAAAGAAGGCGACAGCATTCTTCAGGAAACAGTGCCAGGAGCTGTGAGAGATGCCGGAATTATTGCCGCATCACAAAAAATTGAACACTATGAAATTGCATCCTATGGTACTTTATGCGCTTTTGCCAAAACACTTGGTGAAAATGATGCTGCCAAATTATTAACCCAAACGCTGGCTGAAGAAAAAGAGGCGGATTGTGTGCTTAATGACGTTGCATTAAACAGTGTGAATATTGTAGCAGCGGAGTAATTAGGGACATTCTGTTGTTATTTACTTTCATTAAAAAAACATCTGTACAAAAGTGCAGATGTTTTTTATTATTCCAGCCTTTAACCAGAAACCATTAAAAAAACAACTCGTCAACAAAATACATTGGACTATTAACCAATTTATTCAAAGTCAATACCTTTTAAAAAGATCAATAAGATCCAACAGGCATAAAACGGCTCTGTTTTTGATAATCAATTCGATATATAGGCAATAAATAAAAGAATTAAATGTTTATGTTAATAGGTTAAATCTAATATTAACTTGTATTTAAAATAGTAAAAAAGTATGAAAAAGATTTTGTTTTTAGTTGTAATGATTGGTATTTCGCTGCATGGATTTGCACAAGATGAGCTTAAAAGAAAACAGCAATCAATCCAACCTAAAAATTCAGATAATAAAGAAGTTATTCCACCAACCGAAGCTCCTCCAACTGAAGAGCCACTACCTCTTTCAAAAGAGCCGGTTGTTTTGAAAATTAATCCGGAAGAGCTTTTCAATAATAATGTTCTTTATAAAAAAGAAGCCAATGTAGAAGGTGTTTTTTATAGACGAAATGAATATTTAGGAGGATTTGTAACGAAATCTTTTACGTCTACAATTCGTTACAGAGATGCTGCTTTTGTTGACGGAGATAAGATCAAGGTATATCTGAATGATAAAGTGATTGAGCCACAGGTATTACTGGATGGAGAATATAAAGGATTCAAAATAAATTTGGTAAAAGGGATCAACAAAATTGATTTTGAAGCTTTGAATGAAGGTTCTGCTTCACCAAACACAGCTGAATTTCAGGTTTATGATGATAAAGGAGTTGTAATCGAATCAAGCCAGTGGAATGTTGGTAAAGGTTACAAAGCGGTTATTATTTTGTATAAAGAATAAAAATATAATGATTCGGTCAGAATTATTTACGGGAACAAGGTGAAAAAATCTTTGTTCCCTTTTTTATTTTTAAGGCTGGTCGTTTGTATAAAAACAAACTTTAATTGGTAGCTATTGTAAACCAAATATTTATACAAATAATTTTATTCTTTTTTGTAAATTTGAAAGACCCCTTTATTAGAATCAGACATCATAAGTTTATTTTTTCAGGAAATAGATTGAAAAGTGAATAGTAGTGGCGTTTTAATAAAAATTTAAGTTTTTTTTCGTTAGCAAAATCACTAACTTGTATTGAACTATTAATACACAGTTAATCTTATTTCAAAATAGATAGGTGTTTAATTTATATCTAAAAAAGAATTATAAAGTAAAATAACTGAAGGCATTTTATCATTTATAAATAAAATGTATTGACATTATTCTAACAAAAAACTAAAAATATGCGAGTACCCATCATCAGAAAAAACATAGTATTTACCCCAGATTCCAAAAGAGTTGTTGCCCGATATTTTATGAATGGCGATGAACGAACCCAACAAATGGTGATGCGGATAATGATGTTGGATGAAAAACAAGTTTTACAAATATTAGAACAGACACTTCGCGAATTTGCAAGACGACATCGAAATATTTCAAGCATATTTTTAAAACACTGCGAGAAGATCAGACCTATAATTGAAGGAATGCAAGTGGATTATGAGGCAATTTCCCTCGATCGAAAGATGCTGATTGGCTCTTATTGTACCATGGAATATGCTATTGAATCTGCTGCTATTTTTAATCCCTCAATAATAGAAGATTTTGATCAGACAGGTTTAGAAATGGGCGAAAAACGCGTCATTATTTCCTTTAGAGCGACGGGAGAAGGTCATATTTCTTCTATTGTTTTTAGAAGAGGAATTCTGGATCGGAACAATAACCTTCAGGTAATGAAGATTGGCCATCATATTGACAAGGCAGAAATCGAGCATAAAACTTTATACAATAAAGAACGATTTCTAATGAAATTGTATGAGATGCATACGGATGATAAATACATTGGCCAGGTTATGCAGGACTTACCAGATGAATTTGAGTATGCTGTCTTAAAGAGCATGGTAAAAACCAGCTTAAGCGACCCATCGATTAGTCAGGAAAGAAAAACCGCGCTCGAAGAAATCATCTGGCTGGCGAATTCTTTTTATGATTTATCATTTAAACATGACTCTGACATTACAGAACGTGTTATATTTCCGATATCGGAGTCTGAAAGTCGTGGTATAGAAGATGCGCGTTTTGTTCGTTTTGATGATGATCATGACGATTCTCATCGTGTACTGGCCACCTATACGGCTTATAATGGTCATACTATACTTCCTAAACTTATTTCTACCGAAGATTTTTATACTTTTCGTGTAATGCCTTTACATGGTGCCGGTGCTCAGAATAAAAATCTGGCATTATTTCCAAGAAAAATAAAAGGTAAATATGCAATGCTTTCCCGAATTGATGGTGTAAACAACTACATTATGTATTCTGACAGAGTTACCCAATGGAATACTCCTATCCTGCTTCAGGAACCGCGCTTTGCATGGGAATTTACACAAATTGGAAACTGCGGATCACCATTATGGACAACTGAAGGATGGCTTGTTATTACGCACGGTGTAGGCACCATGCGACGTTATTGCATTGGAGCTTCGTTATTTGATCTAGATGATCCATCCAAAGAAATTGGAAGATTAAAAGAACCTTTACTTTCGCCTCTGGAAGACGAACGTGAAGGATATGTTCCGAATGTAGTCTATTCCTGTGGTGCCATTGTTCATAACAACAGTCTGATCTTGCCATATGCCGTATCTGATTATTCTTCTACTTATGCAGTAGTTGATTTAGTCGATTTGTTAATGGCTTTAAAAAGCAGTAAATAGATTTTAACTTACTCTCGTTTATAAATTAAAAATGCCATTTCTATAATGAAATGGCATTTTTGATTTATAAGAAAACGAAATCACTCAATAGTTTCAGGATCTATAGTTTCAACATATGGTTCTGCATGAGGATGATCATCCAACCAGGCAATAAACAATTTATATCCAATCGAAAATACAATCGGACCTACAAACAATCCTATGAAACCCGACATAATAAATCCACCGATAACTCCCAAAAAGATAACGAGCATGGGTACCAAAGCTCCTTTACCCAATAAAAGTGGTTTTAGTACATTATCAGAAAGTCCGCTTATGATAAAAAATATAGTCCAGCCAATTGCGTAACCGGAATCTCCTGTAGAAAAAAGATAGATAATAACCCCAATATTAATAATAATTGGACCAATCTGTAAAATAGAAAATACAAGACAGATTAATGTTAAAATTCCTGCATATGGAATATCGGCTAAAAACAATCCAAAAGCCTGGATAATAGTCTGTATAAGTGCTACTCCTAAAATTCCTTTTACCACCTGATAAACAGTAGAAACGGAGATCGTCATTATTTCATCAGCTTCACTTCCGGCAATCTTTTTTAGAAATTTATAAAACATAGTTTTTGCTCCAGGAGAAACCAATAAGATTCCTGCAATAATTACCGAAAGGATAAACTGTAAAAATGCCATTCCGGAGCTCACTATACTACCCATTATTTTGGTAGAGAATTCCTTTAACTGATCCTGATATTTAATCACACTCTGCTGCAAATCTGTTGACGCAGAATCCAAAAACTCATAAAGAGGTTTTCCTATTACAGGCCATTCTTTAATAGAAGGTCCTGGTGGACTAACTTTAAGAGTTCCGGCCTCAAACTCGCTTTTTAATTCTAAAAAATTAGATGTTGCGGCTTTCAAAGCATAAACAACAGGCAATAATAGTACCGCTATAATTGTAATTGTAATAATTACAGCGGCCAAAGTTTTTCGTCCTTTTAATATTCTTTGCAGAAAATTAAATAAAGGATAAAATGCTACAGATAATATTGCTGCCCAAAGAATTGGCATAAAAAAAGGCATTAGCAATGTTAGGCAAAATCCAACAACCAGGAAGATAAAAAATAGCTGTAAAATAGTGTCAAAGAGTTCTTTTCGTTTATTCACATTCGAATTTTCCATTTTATTTTGTTTTTAGATAATAATTGGTTTCACATATTTGTTCCTTATTTTTTTAAGGAAAAGTTGGCATCAGAAACCAGCCTTCCTATTAAGATTATCGGATATAAAACACCTGTCAAAACCTCGATCTGAACCAGGGAACGAGCCAGAGGATGAATTGGCACTATTTCGCCATAACCCGTCGAGGTAATGGTGATATAACTGAAATACATAAAATTGGCCTGATCACTACTACTTTCAAATGGAGAAACTGCCATCTGAAAAGACCCTTCTATATGTTTAAAAATGAATAAATAAAGTGTGCACCAAAGATTCACCAATAACATATAAACAACAACAGAACCTATTATGCGATGTACCGTGACTGGTCCTGGCTCTAAGACTTTTACTAAAACCAACCCAATCAGAAGCAACATTAGCGCAATTGACAAAAAGAGGTCTGAAAATATTATAATGATGTTTTTCTGAAAAAAATCAATCCATTGTACCATTAAAAACAGGAATGGAATAATAGAAATAAGAAGGGCTTGCTTCTTATCTTTTGCCAATGAAATAATTCCCGCCAAAATAAATAACATCCAAAAAATATTGATAACTACCATAAAACGAGAATAGCTGCCAAATAACGGAATCACTACAAATTGCATGATACAAAGCAATAACAACATAACGCTAAGTCCACTTTCCTGAGTCCATAAACGATATAAAAAGCGATCTTTTTTTAGTTTCATAATTCTCGATTGTTAATTAAATAAGATGCTATACAGTATTTATATCCAATACTTATATTGGTATTGGCTCTGCTTCTACTTTTCCTATCGGCCTGCGCCAAAGTTTAAAGAGAAGAATAATAAAAATGGGCAAAAAACAGATCGCCGACATGACCAGATAAATATCTTTATAGGCCAGCAATATTGAGGCTTGCGCTGTTTGATTAGAAAGGCTTTTCTCTGCTTTTTTCTGTGCTTCGGCCTCAGACAAACCCATGAATAAAAAATTTCTTTTAGAATTGGCCAATTGATTTTCTGCTAATCTATTAGTCGCTGTCAATTGCTGACTAAGACCTGTTTTATGTTGTACATTCATATTAGAAATAATGGTTCCTAAAATAGCACCTCCTAAAAGTGATGCAAAAACAGCCTGAGCAATAATCCCGCTCATCATACGCGATGTACTTAATTTCGGCGGAACTCCTTCCGAGATATAAAGCAAAGAAACCGGAAAAAGAAAACCCATTCCAAGTCCTTTAAAAATCAAAGGGAAAAAGAAATCCGATGCATCTATTCCGGGATAAAACCTTAAAAAGAGCATAACATGATACAATCCATAACAGGCGAAACCTATAATCCAGATGGTTGCCAAATAAATTCGTTTGTATAAAAGATAAGTTGACAACGGAATCGAAATACATAAACCAAGCAACAAAGCCAGATGGGTCTGAGCGCCCAAAACCGAATCAAACCCCAAAATATTCGTCATATAACCCGTTACAACACTGCCTGTTCCATTTATGACGCCAATATAAAACATCAAAAAAGCGCCAATCACCACATTTTTATAGCGATAAACATCCGGATCGATTATTGGATTTTCTGTGAAACGGGTATGAAGCAGGTAAATTCCAAATAACACAAATAAAAGAGCTGTCGCCAATCCTATTTTGGGATCACCAAACCAGTTTCGGGTTTGTCCTTCGGCACATAAAAAGAGAATGACCATGAAAAACAGAATCATGATGATCCACCCTCTCCAGTCAAATTGAAATGGCGTTTTCATAGGCGCAACATCTGCTTTATAAAAATACCAGGCCAATAGAATACAAACCAAGAAATTGATATTCAGAAAATAAATACCAAAAGTCCAGTTATGCAAACTGGTAAAATGAGCTCCAAAATACTGATACAGATGTTGGCTTCCTTTCTGAATAAACTGAAGAATTCCATACAACAATGCCATATTAAAAACAGGATTGTATTTTAATAATATCGGCACCATCGAAGCAAATATTCCGATAACAGAAATAATAGCCAAAAAAGCACGACAAAAGGTAAACCATTCTATTGTGGTTGCAAATAGTGAAGCAGTATTGAAAAGAAGAGATAAAAAACTGGCTGATAAAATCAAGGTACGAACCGGGATCTGCTTTCCTAGTTTTAATCCCAAAGGCATAAAAGCCAGCATGGTAAAAATGGGTATGTAAACAGAATAGGTAAAAACGGTTGTTGAAGCCCCAAAATGCCCGAGTATTTGCGAATTATCATAGGCAGTAACATTCAGTCCGTTAAAAAAAGGAATCGTAAGGACGTATAATCCTATAAGAGTAAAAAGACTTCCTTTTTTTCCTGCGATCATCTTTTATTTTTTTACTTCAACAGTTACATTCATTCCGGGTTTTACTTCTTCCAAATCTTTGGCTGCAGCTTCAAATTCAATTCTAACGGGAATGCGCTGTGTTATTTTCACGAAGTTTCCTGTTGAATTATCTGGCTCGACCATAGAAAACTTAGCACCTGTTGCCGGAGAGAAACCAATTACCTTCCCTTTAAATTCTTTTCCGTTGAGCGCATCAATAGTTATGGTAACTTGTTGTCCCTGTTTTATTTTTTCAATTTGTGTTTCCTTAAAATTGGCCGAAATCCATAATTTTTGATTCAGGACAACTGTCGCTACCGTCTGATTGGCGTTGATTAATTCTCCGATGGAAAGATTGCGTTCTCCAACATAACCATCTGATGGCGCTATAATACTGGTATAAGATAATTGTAATTTGGCGGCATCGAGATCTGCTTTTTTTCTGGCAACTGTTGCTCTTGCACCCTCAAGATTGATATTGCTTTGTCTGGTTACAGAACCGCTGGCTTCTAATCCTTTTTGACTTGCTTTTACATACGCTTCTTCCGATTTCAGTTTTGAAATCACCTGATCGTATTGGTTACGCGTCACGGCCGAATCGGCATACATATTTTTGAAGCGCTGATAATCTTTTTGTGCTTTTTCAAGGCTTGCCAAATCTCCGGCCAGTTTTTCCTGTCCGGAAGCCTGGTTTGAGGCAGAAGTTGTTATATTTTGCTGTAAAGAATGCAGGTTTCCTTCGGCTATAGCCAAATCAGCTTCAGCCTGCTTTACCTTAATACTATATTCCGAATCATCCAAAATCACCAAAGTATCCCCTTTATGCACATACTGATTGGCTTCAAACCTAATTTCCTTAATATGACCGGTAGCCCTCGCTGAAACGCTATTAATATAGGCCTCAACCTGAGCATTATTTGTTGTTTCATAATTACTGAAATCAAAAAATAAGCTTAAAATCCATAAAGCACCCGCGATCAAAAAAATAAAAGATAAAACCGTTAAAACCGTATTTCGCTTTTTGTCTTTTTTCTGAACTGCTTCATTTGGTGCATTTTCTTCACTCATAATAAGATATCTTAAAGTTTACCCATGGCATATTGCAGGGAATAATATTGAATAATTAAATCTAGGTTGGCGTTCACCAGTGAAATTCGGGAGTTGTTTAATTGTAATTCAGCATCTACGATTTCACTGATTAAGGCAAAATCGTTATCATACCTGCTTTTTACAATTTTATAATTGCTCATCGAAAGCTCCACATCTTTTTTAAAGGTTATGATATTCTCTTTACTTTCCGCATAACGCACATAGGCATTTTTCACTTCAGTACCAATTTGATCTTTTGTTATTGCCAAAGCAATATTACTCTTATCAATCTCTAATTTATCACCTGATATTCTGTGCTTTAAAGTATAAAAACTCGACACATCCCAGCTTAACGAAAGACCAGCAGCCCAATAATTTAGAATATTGACATAAGTTGGCCATTGCGCCGGATATTCAGTGTTTAAAATAAGATTTGCATTTATATTTGGTCGGAATCCGCTTCTTGTAAGACTCAAAGAGGATTCAGATATTTTAATTCCTATTTCGGCACGTTTTATTTCTTCTCTGTTTTGGTATGCTTCTGTTAAACTTTGCTGAAGATCTATATTTTCTGTCGGAAGCATGCTTTCTGCTACTTCAGGCTTTAAAATCGTATTGGTCGGGTAACCAATCAGGATATCAAGATAGTTACTTATCAATTCTATGGTATTGGAGCTTCTAAAAACTGAAATTTTAAAATTAGACTGCTGCAATTCAGTTCTCAACAAATCACTTTTAAGATTTTGGCCATTGTTAACACGTGAGTTTAACTGCTTAATCCTAATATCAGTATTGATAATATTTTGTTTGGTTACCTCAATCTGACGGTATAGTTTTTCAAGGGTAAAATATTGTTCTGTAATAGCATTTTTAACTTCGGCCTCCGTCATTTTAACAACAGATTCCTGCATCTGACTAAGCAATTTTTGCTGTTCGATTCTATTATTAATCGAACCTCCACTATAAATTGGAACTGATGATACAACGTTGGCAAATCCCATATGATTAAAATAATCCACAGTAATATTGCTTTCATAAAACCCTTCGTATAATTTAGGGTCCCCTATATATGTGTAACCTGCACTTAATCCAATGCGTGGCATTTTGGCAATTTTGGCCTGACTTACGTTTTCATTAGCAATCGCCAAATTTGTATTGGCAATTTTAAGTTGTTTGTTATTTTGAATGCCTAACAATATAGCTTCATCCAGTTTTATTTTTTTTGCCGATCTAAGACTATCCTGAGCAAAACTAACACTGGAAAAACAACATACCAAAACGAAAACGAAGTACTTTAAATCTTTTAAGAGCCAATAATTCATCAATTTTTTTCCATTTAGTGTTTAATTTTTATAATAGGAAACCTGCGATATTCAGTAAGATTGAAAAATGCTTATTAACTTAAAATCAATGGATTATGCAAAAAATATTCTATATCAAAAGTAGAGATTTATTTTTATGCCTCAAATAAAATGTTAAATTTGTTTTAAATAATTCCTTAAAAACTTAAAATTATGCTAATAGAACTTGCTCTTACGGGAAAATTTATTGTTGACATCATTAAAAGATTGAGAAGTGACAAAACTTTCCGAACCCTGGGTTTTTTACTTTTTGTACTTGTTTTAGTAGGTACTATGTTTTTCTGGCTTGTCGAGCATTTGTCTTTTTTGAAAGCACTTGCCTATTCGGTAGGAACGCTTTCTATGAACAGTCCATATGACAGCGAAATAACATTTTCGACCATTGGCGTTATCTTTAATATTATTTATATTTTTATTGGTGTTGGTGTTTATTTAATTTTTGTTATGGAAGCAGGTAAAACTATTATTGCTGCTCATCAGGAATTTGAGAAAAAACAAGCAGAAAAAAAGGCGTTGAAAAAGGCTAAAAAAGAAGCCAATGCGTAACTAAAATTAAATAACTTATATAAAATCCCATCTATATTACGAAATGGGATTTTTTTATTTTAAAAAGAGAGAACAATATTCAACAAGTCCTTTACATCAAAATTCCCTTTTGAGCCATGATGGGTTTCGGAATATCCTCATCTCCAATCATTTCCTTTAAATCAATTTCAATAGACCGACAAATAGAGAGCATCGGAATATCATTTCCTAAACCTCCAAACGGATTTTCAGAATAGTCACCCACAAGCTCCATAATAAGAAAAATCCAGGAAATAATTGTTACTGTCGGAATAAACAACCACGTTTCGTAAGGTCCCATTTTATCAAATTGGGCTATCAAACCAAAAGGCAATAAAATAATAAAAATCGATACAAATAAAATACTGGCATAAGCGTACAAGCGCGGCAAAGGAAATTTTTTGATTCTTTCAGCCTTGCCCTGCTCGTCGTATAAATTATTTAGAAGTGTCTGTAATTGTGCATGATAAAAATCAGTAATAATAGTATCTTGTCTGAGTTGCATTAAATCTTGCGATTGCAAATCGATAATATGTGTGGTCATATTAGAGAATTTACTTAATTTCTCATATTCTTCACTCCCAAGATATTTTTCCAGAATTTCTTTTGTAAAGTTGCCTTGAAGTATTTCATTACTAATTTTTTCCATTTTCCTTCGGCTTCTCTTGGCAACATTCGTTCCCAAACTGACGTGTTCCCAGGATGTTGGTATTAACAACTGATCTCTTAAGGCATATACAAAAGCTATATTTCTGTAAATCAGTTTTTTTGTAATAACATCAATTTCTGCTTCCGAAAATTTTTCTACAGAAAGATGATTTTTAATATAACCTCTTGTTGTGGCTCCCCACATTCGGCTGATGTTTAGAATCGCACCCCATATTTTTCTGGCCTCCCATATTCTGTCATAAGACTGGTTATTTTTAAAACCAATATAAAAAGATACCGCTGTACCAATAATTCCGACACTAACCCACGGAATTGCGATCCATGTTAAATGTAGAAATTTATAGGCAAATAAAACAAAAACCTTATATATTATAAAGATAAAAATAAGCTAAATACAAAAATCATTTATGCTGAAAATAAATTTTGAAAAGAAAAGAAGTTTTCTTTCTAAATATTAATATTATATAAAATGTGACCTTAAATTGTGTAACTCCGATCGCTGCATTTTGTATAATTTTATAAAATGAAGCATCAACATATTTTGGTAATCGATGATGATCCTGAAGATATAGAAATATTTTCAGAGGCCATCAATTCCTTTAATGAAAATATTACTATTACATCTTCTACCGATGCTTTGCTTGCCTTAGAAAATCTCAAAAAAGCAGAAAATTTACCTGATATTATTTTCCTTGATTTGCAAATGCCCCGTTTAACCGGTAAAGATTTTTTAGAAAAATTGAACGAAGATAGTACGCTCCAAAATATTCCGGTCGTAGTATTATCAGGGCAATCTGATGCGATTATAAAAGATACGTATCAAAAAATTGGTGCCAGAAATTATATCTGCAAACCAAATAGTTATAAAGAACTAGTTGAAGAACTTCGTGAGATACTTCAATCTTAGAAAGTGTAACCTGTATTCTCCAAATTGGCGTATGATCAGGCATCGAAAACTAAGCATACGCCACTGTATTGACCAGGAATAACAATAGAAACAGTGTCATTCCCGGAATTACTTTTTAAATTTTAATGATGTTATTTTATTAATTATTTCGCTAGAAAAAAGGCCAATAAGTCTTTCTGAACCTGAGCTGTGTTTTCCTGAACCAACCAGTGTCCTGAACCTGCTATTTTTGATTCGGTTACATTCTCTGCCACCAGTTTCGCGTGTTCTTTTAAAAATGCTGCTGCAAAATACTCTCCTCCCATCGCTAACAAAGGCATTTTAAGTTTCGTTTTCATAAAAATCAGATTGTCTTTTCCGTCCTGAGGAAAATTTCCAAACCATTTAAAACTTGATTTAGCTCCATCTTTAACAGCATACGCTCTAACAAATTCTGCCGTTTCTTCAGGAGTAAATGGATCTTTTACGTGTCCTACCATTGGCCAGAAATTAGTCAAAAAATCTTTTTCTTTTCCCTTCACAATATCTCCTGATGCTGGCCATGCAAAAAATCCAAACCACCATGCCGAAGCTGAAATCTGTGACCAAACTGGTTCAATTCCGGGAAGCAGGGCATCCATCAGCGCCAACTTTTTAACTTCGCTGCCATATTGTGCTGCATAAGCATAGGCAACCATAAGTCCGATATCATGACCTGCCAAATTGATATTAGAATAACCGAGTTTTTTCACTAATTCATGGATATCGGTAGCCATCGTTTTTTTATCATATCCTGATTCGGGTTTGTCAGACTCGCCAACACCTCTTAAATCGGGTGCGATAACAGTAAAATGCTTCGAAAGTTCAGGAAGTAAGCGATTCCACATATACCAGTTTTGACCAAAACCGTGAACTAAAACAAGTGGATCTCCTTTTCCACCAATGACATAATGAATATTCACCCCGTTTACAAAAGCGGTGGCGTGTTTAAAATTAGCCGGAGGATCGGCAGGTTTAACTGTTGCCGAATCCGTTGTAATTTTTGCGTCGTCAACTGCTATCGGCTCTGCTTTTTTGTTGCACGACACAAGCATAAAAAAACTAATTACTAAAAGACCTAAAAAAGCTCTTGTGCTTGCATTTTGGTTGAGAATTGATTTCATAATTTTAGATTTAAAGTGGTTATTAATTATAATTGTGAATTGTGAGTTGTGAATTATTTTAGAAAAAAGAACAAAGAAGAAAGAAAATAGATTTTAGCGCAAACTCTTTACTCTTTACTCTTTACTCTTTACTCTTTACTCTTTACTCTTTACTCTT
>RCUJ01000834.1_pt1 | contig 17388 bp, 15 predicted proteins | sample 2166321 | NCBI WGS metagenome assembly RCUJ01 (sample SAMN09932808, study PRJNA488358) | compost metagenome | feature: garden; material: soil; isolation source: compost soil in an enriched community after 118 h of incubation | place: Germany: Experimental Botanical Garden Goettingen | collected... | reverse complement strand
CCTCGGTGAGGTCGCTGGTGTCGTAGACGAAGACGTTCATCATCTTCTTCAGGTTGTCGATGCTCGGCTCGCGGTACAGGCCCTGCAGCAGCTTGATGCCTTCGGTGGGCATCGGCGTGAACGGGCTGGCGCCGCCGGTGCCACCACCCATCAGCACCAGCTTGCCGACCCGCGCGGGGTTGGCCAGGGCGAAGGCCACCGCACTGTGGCCGCCCATGGAGTTGCCGATGATGTGCACGCGGTCCAGGTCGAGGGCATCGAGCAGGCCCTTGAGGGCGGTAGCGTTGAGGTCGGAACGCGAGCCGGTGCAGACGATCGGGTCGCTCCTGCTCCAGCCCGGGCAGTCCATGAGGATCACCCGGTAGCCGGCCTTCACCAGCGGCTCGATATTGCGGTTGAAGTTGGCCCAGCCGCTGGCGCCGGGACCGGAGCCGTGTAGCATGACCACCGTTTCGCTGCCCACGCCGCAGTCGTTGTAGTGCAGCTGCAGGTCGAGGTCGCCCTCATGGATGCGGACGAATCTGCTGGTGGATGCCTCGGTCGGTGCCTGGGTGGTTGCCGTCATCGCGTGCTTGCCTCAATCCGGATTGTGGCGCGCAGCGGCCAGGCCGAGGCATGGCCGCTGCGCGCAGTTGGGAACTGCTCGTGCCGCCTCAGCTCGCCGGCCGGGCGCTGAGCGAGCCAAAGCCGGCGATCCATTCGGGGATCGGCCGGTAATAGCGGTCGCTGGCTTGATAGGGACCGAAAGCGGACAGGGCGGCGAAGGCCGCCACCCAGGTCTTCACCTCATGGGTGGACCTGCCGGCCAGCGCAGACAACTCGGCGTTGCCCAGCGCATCCAGTTCGGTGATACGCCCCTCGCTGAGCATGTCGAGAAACTGCTGATCCCACTCAGGGTTGAGCGGATGCAGCGTGTTCGGGTCGCGGCTGAAGCGCTGGGCGGCAAGGATCACCCGCTGCTGGCGGGCTTCGCGCTCGTCGGCAGGCAGGTGGCGGCCGCTGCCCATCAGCCGGTCGGCCATGCGGGCGTCGACCTTGGCCAGCTCCGGTACCGGTGGCTGATGCGACAGTCCTCCTGAACCGAGGAACAGCACCCGCTTGTTCAGCGTGCGAGCAAAGCGACCGATGGCCTCGCCGAGCAGGCGGGCGCGCTGGAAGCCCGGTAGCGGTATGGCCACTGAATTGATGAAGACGGGAATTACCGGACACCGATCCAGCCCGCCGAGCAGTTGCTCCAGCGGCTGGGCGAAACCGTGGTCGACCTGCATGCGGTAGGACACGGCGGCATCCACCCCCGCCGCCAGCACCGCATCGGCGCACGCCTCGGCCAACTCGCGCGGCACGTCGAGCGCGCCGGCGGCAGTGCCAAAGTCGCCGATGGCATGGGCTGCCATGCCGATACAGAACGACGGCATCACGTCATAGAAGAAGCCGTTGAAATGGTCCGGCGAGAACAGGATGACCAGCTCCGGCGAAAAATCGGCGATCCGCTGACGAGCCTTGGTCACCACGTCAGCGATCTCGGCCAGCACGACCGGCTCAGGATCGAAATGCCCCATCAATGGCGTGTGCGACAGGCATTGCAGATAGGCGCTCACGACAACGCCCCCTGCCCGCCCACACCGCAATGGCTAGCGCAGATTTCACTGGCGATGCGGCCCCGACCACGCTCGGCGCCAGCAAACTTCAGGACAACGTGATGCATCGCGTCTTTCACGGGCGAATCTCCCCAGGCTGATGACGGCAGGCTGCCGTTGGTTGCACCGGACGGTGCCGGGCTCGCTGAGCATCGCCCCGAACGTTTCGCCTGGTGCAACACCGACTCGGCGGCCGCCCCTGCTGATCGCTCGTTGGCGCTGACATGCCCGCAATCTTAGGGAGGGCGTTCGGGGCCAGCGCTCCCCTGAGTCACGGCGCTATCCCGTCAGCGCAAAATCCTGCCCGCCCGAAGTGTCGGAGCGCGAGCCCTGGCCATGCCGGGATGGACCGGCAAGCGGAGGTTGCGGATGGGTGCTCGGGGGTGGAGTGGCAGACGGTCGAAGCAGGTTCCTGCACTTCTCGGATAGCGGCAGCGGTCATGGGATAGCCCTGCGCTGAAGGCGCCTCTAGGTTGAGCCGTCACCAAGCCGTAAAAACAACAACAAAAGGCCTGAGCACGCCAGCGTGCTCCTCCTGGATGTCAGTATTTGACAGAGGGAATCCATCATGCCCGACCACACCGCCAGACACTTTCCGTCGGAAATTCCGCGATCAGCCGCGATGCTGCGCCATAAAGCGCGCAAGTCTGCAGAGTTCGCCGCACAAGCAAGCCTCGATCACCATTGGCACAACGCTTGCTTTGCTGCCAGTGACTCCTGATCGCGCTTTAGCGCGAGCAGGTTCTCCCTCCGATTGGCTGAAGCACACAAACTCCGTGAACAACGCTATCGATAGTCTCGCCCTGGACTTCAGTTGCCACCAATCCGGCGATCTGGATGAGACCCGGCAACTGGTGGCAGGCATCTTCTGCGACCACAGACTTCATCAGCAGTCTGGCCTGGAGCACTTGTCCTATCACCATCAGCATTGGAAAACCGAACACTTGAGCTTCAGCCAGATGAGCTACGGTGCAGCGGTGAACATCGAGCCGGGGAGTCTTGAGCGCTTCTTTTTGGTGCAGATTCCGTTGGCAGGCTCGGATCAGCAACAGGCCGGTAGCGACTACTTGCTCAGCCACGCGGGATACGCCACGGTGCATTCGCCCGAAGACTATCTCGCCATGAACTGGAGTAGCGACTGCCGGAAAATCGTGGTGCGTATCGAGCGCAATGCCCTGGAACGGCATGCAGTCAGCCTGCTGGGACGCCGCCCTCGCCAGCCGCTCGGATTTCAGGTGGGCATGGATTTGTCGAGAGCCGCGGGCCGCGCCTGGAGCAACATGGCTCATTGCGTATTCGAAGAGCTGCAACGTGCTCCCCACTTGTTCGAGGCGCCGCTGATTCGCACGCAGTTCGAACAGACGCTGATGACCACGCTGTTGCAATGGCAGCCGAACAATCTGCAGGGCGAAGGGCATGAGCACAAAAACAAGGTGCTGCCGCGCTACGTCAAACTGGCCGAAGAGTACCTGCAGGCCCATCCGGAGCAGCCCATCACCGCGGAGATGCTGGCGAACCTGACCGGTGTCAGCGCTCGCTCACTGTACAGCGGATTCCAGAGCTTTCTCGGCATGAGTCCCATGCGTTACCTGCGCGATATCCGCATGGAGCGGGTACGCCAGGACCTGCTCGACCCGCACAAGCCGCGCAGCGTCACCGAAATAGCCACCCACTGGGGCTTCTTCCAGCTGGGCCGTTTCGCCACTGAATACCGTAACCGCTTCGCTGAGGCGCCCCGCGAGACCATCCTCAAAAGGCACTGAAAGTCGTCAAATCTGCTCAACATGACGATAAACGCAGCCTGAACACCCTCCCGGCAAATAACTGCACTTTGCGCATACTCTCTGCATTGCACGCATAGTTGCCGTCCTTCCCGTTGCTCCACATTGGCATCGCCCTCCCGCAGGGGGGCTCCACCAATAGCCGTCAACGGAGCAACGAAGCATGCGCAAGATCACCATCATCGGAGCCGGCCAGGCCGGCCTGCAACTCGGCATCGGCCTGCTTGGCCAGGGCTATGCAGTCCGCATCGTCTCCAACCGCAGCGCCGAACAGATCGGCGCAGGCCGCGTCATGTCCAGCCAGTCCATGTACGACATGGCACTGGCCTTCGAGCGTGAACTCGGGATCGCCTTCTGGGACCAGGAGTGCCCGCCCACCGACGGCGTGCACATGCGCGCAGGCAGCGGCGATCAGCTGCTGATCGACTGGCGCGGACTGATGTGCGCACCGGGGCAATCGGTGGACCAGCGCATCAAGATGCCGGTGTGGATGGCCGAGTTCCAGCGTCGTGGCGGCGAACTGGTGATCGAGGATGCCGGCATCCCGGAGCTGGAGCGCTACGCGCAGACCAGCGACCTGGTGATCGTTGCCACCGGCAAGGGCGAGATCGGCAAGCTGTTCGAGCGCGACAACGAGCTGAGCCCGTTCGACGCCCCGCTGCGCACCATTTCGCTGACCTACGTGCACGGGATGAAGCCGCGCGAGGACTTCTCCGCACTCAATATCAGCATCAACCCGGGCATCGGCGAACTCGTCAACTTCCCGGGCATGACCCTGTCCGGCCCCTGCGACATCATCAACCTCGAGTGCATTCCGAATGGTCCGATGGATCGCTGGCACGAGGTGAAGACCCAGGAAGAACACTTGGCGCTGGCCGTACAGATGATCGAGGAGTACTTCCCCTGGGAAGCCGAACGCTGCCGGAACCTGCGCCTGACCGACGACCAATGCACGCTGGTGGGGCGCGTAACCCCGACCGTTCGCAAGCCGGTCGGCTACCTGCCCTCCGGACGTACCGTGCTCGGCATGGCCGATGTCCTGGTCCTTAACGATCCCATCACTGGCCAGGGCTCCAACAACGCCAGCAAGTGCGCCAACGTCTACATGCAATGCATCCTCGACCAAGGCGAGAAGGCCTTCGACGACCAGTGGAAAAACGCCACCTTTGCGCGCTATTGGGACTACGCCCAATGGGTGGCCAAGTTCACCAACACCCATCTGCTGCCGCCTACCGAGCCGGTACTCAAGGTGCTCAGCGCCTGTGGCCGCCTGCCGCAGCTGGCAGCGCACTTCTCCAACGCCTTCAACGATCCGAAGATGCTCACCCCCTGGTACTACGACAGCGAGGAAGCCGAGCGCTTCATCGCCTCCTTCGCCAGCCAAGCCGCCTGAGGGGGAGCCATGACCATAAAAGAATATAAACGGCACGGCCTGCGCATTGCGGCCAGCGCCGTAGCCCTGTGTGCGCTTCCCTGCAGCATCGCCCAGGCGACCCAGGGCACCATGCCCCACGGCTACGGGGTGAAATCCGAAGGCATGGGCGGCGTGGTGATGGCCCTGCCGCAGGACGCCCTGGTTGGCGCATCCAACCCTGCGGGCATGGTGCAGGTAGGGGATCGCCTTGACCTCGGCGTAGCGTTCCTCAAGGTCGACCAGGGCGCCGAGTTCGCCGGCACGGACTACGAGGCCTCCCACGACCGGGATCTGTATGTGATCCCCCAGCTCGGCCTGAACAAGATGCTCGACGAGCGCAGCAGCATCGGCCTCAGCCTGGTGGGCAATGGCGTGGGGACCGGCTACGCCAGCTCGGACAATATCGGCGGCCTGCAGAGCCCCGGCTCGGAATTCCAGCAGATGGTCGGAACCCTGAGCTATTCGCGGCAACTGAATGAGGTGCACAGCGTCGGTGTGGGACTGCTGCTGATCCGCCAGGCGCTGGATATCGACGGCACCGGCAGCATCGGCCTGCCCGAGGGGCGCGACGTGGCCTATGGTACGGGCTTGCGCCTGGGCTGGATGGCCAGGCTCAACGATGAACTCACCTTCGGCGCCAGCTATGCCACCCGTGGCTACATGTCGAAGATGGACCGCTTCGAGCATCTGCTGGCCGAAGACGGCGACATGGATATGCCGGAAACCTATGCCATGGGCCTGGCCTATCGAAAGGGCCGGCTGACGCTTGGGCTGGATGTGCAACGCATCATGTGGGGCGACGTCAAATCCCTCGCCAATCCGGGCGTCGGGTCCGCAACCGGCGCCCCCGGCAGCTCCAACGGCCCCGGCTTCGGCTGGCAGAACCAGACGGTGTGGCGTGCGGGTGCGGCCTACGACGTACTCCCCGAGCTGACACTGCGTGCCGGCTACAACCACGGCAGCAAACTCATCGACAGCCAGGACACCTACCTCGGCCTGCTGGCGCCGTCCGCCAACCGCCGGCATGCGACGGCGGGGGCTACCTATCGCCTCAGCAAAGACCACGAACTGTCTGTGGCCTACGCCCGCTCGTTCAAGGAGAAGGTCAAGGGCGACGGCCCGGGGCCGGACGGCCTGACCAACGTCTACATGGGGCAACACTGGCTGTCCCTGAGTTACGCCATCGCGTTCTAGGGGGGGGTATGAAGATGATCGAAGCTAAAGAGTTACGGCTGGCATTGGGCAACTTCGCGACCGGCATCACCATCGTGACCACCCAGGACGACCGGCAGCAACCGATCGGCGTGACCGCGAGCAGCTTCAACTCGGTGTCGCTGAGCCCACCACTGGTGCTCTGGAGCATCGCCAAGAGCGCCTACAGCTACACCAGCTTCGCCCAGGCCGAGCACTTTGCCGTGCATGTGCTGGGGGCGGATCAGGCAGCACTCTCTGACCGCTTCGCGAGAGCCTCCACCGACAAGTTCGCCGGGCTCAATGCCGCTACGGGACTTGGCGACGTGCCGCTGCTACACGGCTGCCTGGCGCGGTTCGAGTGTGCGACCGAGCATCGCTACGATGGCGGTGACCACATGATCATCGTCGGTCGGGTGCTACGTCTGAATCTGCCAGACCCTCAACGCGAACCATTGGTGTTCTTCAAAGGGAATTACGCGACCTTGAGAGGAAGTAATCAGGCCGCCTGAGGAAAACACGTGCGCCCCTGTGCATGGTGCAGGAGCGCATGCTCAGACCTGAATAGTCAGCACCGGCTATCCGGCGCAGTTCAGGAGTGCGCGATGATGCGTAACCACATCAAGAAACGATGCGCGGGAAGCCGCGCATCGTCTGGCGGGCGGGCGGGCAACGTGACCCCAGACAACCGCGCTGATCAATCAGTGCAGCTTTGCCATTGACGAACACCCCAACGGCCTCAGTGACGCTCCAGCGCGGTCACCAGATCGCGGAAGGCTTCGCGATTGTGCTCGTTGAGTCCCATGAGGATGCGGTGCGCTTCCAGCACCTTGGCCTTCACCTGCTCTTCGGAAACATCCTGCGGCGGCAGGTCGCTCAGACACTCGGGACAGGGCAGCGGCGTCCCCAGGATATTGAACACCTGATCGAAGCCCATCGATTCCAGCAGGCGGGTGATGTCCGGGTTGGTGGTCACCAGGGCCGGCAGCAGGCCGACCTTCTGCCGCGAGAGGATGGACAGCTTGGCCAGCAGACCGAGGGTGGTGCTGTCGATGCTGGACGTCTCCGTCAGATCGATGACGATCGACGAAAAGTTGCGCGCTCCGAAGATCTTCTCGATGGTGGCATCGAGTGCCGAACACAGGGTCAGACGGACTTCACCGACAAACTTGAGAACGAAAGTGCCTTGCTGCTCGGCAAACTGGATCTTACCCGTACTCATGCAAACTTCCTGCTCAGCACCAGCAAGGCGATATCATCCGGCATCTCGCCGAGGTTGGCCAGCCCGAACACCCGGCGCAAGCCTTCCAGACTGCCGCCTGCCTGGCAGACCAGTTGCGGCAGGATCGCCTCCTTGTCCTTGAGCGTCTCGCCCGGCAGCAGGTCGAAGATCCCGTCGGAAAACAGGGTGAGGCTGAAACGTTCCGGCAACATCAGTTCGCGATCCTCGTAGGTCGCCTGTTCGAACAGACCGACCGGCAACCCGCGCCCCTCGAGATAGCGCGCCTGTCCATCACTGTAGAACACCGGCAACGGCAGATGCCCGCCAACGCTGTAGGTGAGCTTGCCGGTACTCTCGTCGATCACCCCGCCGAGCATGGTCACATGCTTGCCCAGCTTGCAGTTGATCAGACCACGGTTGATGTGGCCAAGCACCTGGGAGGGATGGAACTCCGGCAGCGGGCGATTGCGGTAGCGCCGCGACTCGTAGAGCAGGCGCGTGGTCATGAACTTGAGCAGCACGGTGACGAAGGCCGAGGAGGCTCCGTGTCCGGAGACGTCGGCCAGGTAGAAGCCGATTCGCCGCTCGTCGACACGGAAGTAGTCGACGAAGTCGCCGGACAGGTACAGCGAAGGAATGATCTGGTGGGCAAAGTGGAATTCACCGGCCTCCCAGGGCGTCACCGGCAGCATGTTCATCTGCACATGACGCCCGGCATTCTGGTCTTCCTGGAGCAGGCTCAGGCTGGCCTGCAGCTCCCGATTGGTCGACTCGAGGCGCTCGCGGTAGCGGCGATTTTCCTGACGCAGACGTGCGCGGTCCAGCGCCCGGCGCACCGAGTGCTCGAGCATGCCCGGATCTTCCAGTGGCTTGACCAGATAGTCGGCGGCGCCCAGGCGCAGGGCCTCGACCGCATCGCTCATCACCCCGGCCGCCGAGACCACGATGACCGGCACGTCGCTGTCGAGTTCGGCAATCCGCTGAATCAACCCCCGACCATCGAGCTCCGGGGTGTTCAGGTCGCAGATCACCAGATCCGGCTGCTCCTGCTCGAACAGCTCCAGGCCGCGACGGCCGGTGGCCGCTTCCAGCAGGCAGAAACCCGCATCTTCGAGGCAGGCGCACAGGCTGGCGCGCACCTTTTCGTCGGCATCAATGACCAGCAGCTTGGCACTGATTGTGTGCATGAATCATCCAGGCAAACGGCGCCGCATGCGGCTCAGAAGACAGGTTGAACACATCGGTCGCCTGCGGCTGCCGATATATGGCGCGACACTACTCGCATCGGCATCGGCGTTCAAGCCGGGCGCCGGGTGCGGATATATATGCTTACAGTGTCCTTATGCCGCATCCCTGCAGGCTGCTACGCCCCATCCTTAGAAGTCGTCCTCGACCTGGCCATCCTGCACCTTGAACTCGCGGTTCTGCAGGTAAGCATTGCGGATGAACAGGTACTTGTCGCCGCTGATGACCTTCTCGGCCGACAGCAGATCGGCGCGAGTGTCGACCACATCGACGGCGCGGGTGGTGTTGCGCGTCGGCACATGGTCGATCGCCCCGTAGAACGAGTGCAGGCTGTCGACCGCCAGGCCCGAGGCATCACGCGGCGAACTCGGCCCGAAGAACGGCAGCATCAGGTAGGGTCCGCTGGAGACGCCCCAGGCACCCAGGGTCTGACCGAAGTCCTCGTCGTTGCGCTGCAGGCCGGCATGCCGGGCCACATCGAAGAAGCCTGCCACACCGACCGTGGTATTGATCAGGAAGCGCGCGGTATCGACGCCGGCATCATGGAGCTTGCCCTGCAGGGTGTTGTTGGCGAAGTTGCCAACCTCGCCGAGGTTGGCGAACACGTTGCCGATGCCATCCTCGAGGAACTGCGGGGTCACCGCCTGGTAGCCGCGCGCCAGCGGCTTCAGCGCGTAGGTGTCCAGGGTGTCGTTGAACACGAAGATCGGCCGATTGAAGGACTCCCAGGGGTCCTCCTCGCTGGCTTGGGTGACGACGGGCAGCAGCGCCAGGCCTGCCATGGCCAGCAGGCGCAGGGAATGCCTCACCCCGTTCGCGCAATGATCACGCATGTACTTGTCTCCTTGAACTTCCAGCATGAGCGGCCGTCTCGACCGACCATATTTCAGGCGCGCAGTATATGCTTGTCGAAATTTTTTGCAGCCACTACCGACCGATGAGCCTTGATGCGGATCACCCGCAAAGCCGCGCGGTAGGTTAGTCTTGCAGATATAAGGCTGGCCGTCGCAGCCGCCGGCCCGGACCACCGCAGAAGGAAGATCGCAATGCCCGAACGCCAACTCCAGCAGCAACTGCAAGACCTGCGCAACCAGCTGGCCGAGGATCCGCCGCTGAGCGACGAGGACAAGGCCGCGCTGATCGAACTGATGAGCGAAATCGAGGTGCAGCTGGCCCGCGAGATCGCCAGCGAGCCGGATGCCAGCCTGGTCGACGGCGTCAACCTGGCGGTGGAGCGCTTCGAGGTCAGCCACCCGACCCTGGCCGTGAGCCTGCGCTCGATCCTGCAGAGCCTGGCCAACATGGGCATCTGAGTTTCGCCTGCAACAAAAAAGCCGGCCTGGGAAACAGGCCGGCTTTTTCATGTTCGCAGCATGCGCCGCCTACTGGCGCACCAGGCGGCGGTTGTCCGGACTGACCGCGTGGGTGCTGCGGTACGGATTGATGTCCAGCCCGCCGCGGCGCACGTAGCGCGCATGCACGGTCAGACGCTCGGGCTGCAGCAGGGCCTTGAGATCGAGGTAGATACGCTCGACGCACTGCTCGTGGAAGTCGCCATGCATGCGCAGCGACACCACATAGGCCAGCAGCGCGGCGCGATCCAGCGCCGGACCGGTGTAGTCGATGACAACCGTACCCCAGTCCGGCTGACCGGTGACCGGGCAGTTGGACTTGAGCAACTGGCTGTGCAGGGTTTCGCTGACCAGCCGGGAACGGTCGCAGACCAGCAACCCGGCATCCGGCGGACCGTAGTGATCGATGGCGATGTCCTGCTCGTCGATGCACTCGCCGGCCGGGCGCGCCACGCCCTCCGCGGCCACTTCATCCAGGGTGCGCACGCGCACCGCCACCGGAGCCCCGGCGGCGGCCGACAGGTCGCGCGCCAGCACCTCGACCAGCGCCTCGCGACCGGCGAAGCGGGTCTGGTTCAGCGAGTTGAGGTACAGCTTGAACGACTTGGACTCGATGATGCAGGGCGAGTGCGCCGGAATGGCGAACTCGCCGATGGCCACCACCGGCTTGCCCTTTTCGGTAAGCCAGGACAGCTCGTAGCAGTTCCACAGATCGACGCCCTGGAACGGCAGCGCCGCCGGATCGATGCCCAGCTCGATCCACTTGGGCGCGCGGGGGATGGGAAACAGCAACTCGGGGGCATACTCGGCCACGTACTCGGTGGTCTTGCCCAGAGGGGAATGATGGACGTCTTGCGCCATGGCCTGCTCGATCAGCGTGAAAAACGGCCAATCCTGACGGCATGCGCCGGTCAAGGCAAGTCCGCACGGCGGATCGCCGCTCACGACTCCAGCGGCCGGCCCACCGGTACCAGCCGCCGCAGCTGGCGGTACAGCACCGGGATCACCAGCAGCGAGAACAGGGTGCCGAGCAGCATGCCACCGACGATCACCAGGCCGATCTGCCGACGGCTCTCGGCGCCGGCACCGCTGCCGAGCACCAGTGGCAGCGCGCCGAGCACCGTGGCCGCGGTGGTCATCAGGATCGGCCGCAGGCGCAGCACCGAGGCCTCGAGGATCGCCGTGCGCAACTCCTCGCCCTCGCGCAGCAACTGGTTGGCGAAGGCGACGATGAGGATGCCGTGCTTGGTGATGATGCCGATCAGGGTGACCAGGCCGACCTGCGAGTAGATGTTGAGGGTGCCGCCGAACAGCTTGAGCGCCAGCAGCGCACCGACCATCGACAGCGGCACGCTGAGCAGGATGATCAGGGGGTCGACGAAGCTCTCGAACTGCGCCGCCAGTACCAGGTAGATGAACGCCAGCGCCAGGGCGAAGATCAGCACCATGCCGCTGGCCGACTCCCTGAAGTCGCGCGAGGTGCCGGTGTAGTCGAACTGGGTGGCGGGCGGGAAGATCGCCCGCGCCCGCGACTCCAGATGGTCCAGCGCCTCGCCCAGGGTGTGCCCGGTGCCGACGTTGGCGGTGACGGTCACCGCGCGCAGCTGGTTGAAGTGGTTGAGTTCGCGCGGCGCCACGCTCTCCTCGACGCGAATCAGGTTGGCCAGCTGCACCATGCTGCCGTCGGCGGCGCGCACATGGACCCGGTAGAGGTCGTCGGGGTTGCTGCGGTCGATGCCCTCCAGTTGCACCAGCACGTCGTACTGCTCGCCGCCGCGCTTGAAGCGGGTCACCTGGCGGCTGCCGAACAGGCTTTCCAGACTGCGACCGATCACCGCCACGTCGCTGCCTACCGCCACCGCCTGCTCGCGGTCGACGTCGATGCGCAGCTGCGGGGTGTTCAGGCGCAGGTCGCTGTCCAGGCTCTCCAGGCCCGGATAGTCGCGCAGCGCCTCGAGCAGCCGCTCGAGGTACTGCTCGATCTCGGCGTAGTCCAGCGAGGAGCGGATCACCAGGCTCACCGCCTGCTGGCGGGCGCTCTGCCCGAGCGGCGGGCGGTTGATCGGGAAGGCACGGATGCCGGGAATCTCCAGCATCTGCGGCAGGATGGCGCTGCGGATGGCGAACTGGCTGCGCGCGCGCTCGTCCCAGTCCTCCAGCTTGAGGAAGGAGATGCCCTGGGCCACGGTGGGAAAACCGACGATCAGCAGGTAGCGGTTGGCCTCGGGCACCCCGGCGTAGACCGCCTCCAGCTGCTCGGCGTGGCGGCTGGTGTAGGCCAGGGTGGCGCCATCCGGAGCGCTGATGCTGCCGACGATGGTGCCGGTGTCCTCGGTCGGCGCCAGCTCGCTGCGCAGGGAGACGAACAGTGCAGCGCAGGCCAGCAGCACACCGAGCAGCAACGGCAGAATCCACAGCGGGCGGTCCAGCCACCAGCCGAGCTGGCGGCGGTAGCCACGGTGCATGGCCTCCAGGCCGTCCTCGATCAGTCGGTAGGCGCGACCGTGGCTCCGGGCGTCGCGGGGGCGCAGCAGGTGGCCGCACATCATCGGCGACAGGCTGAGGGCGACGAAGCCGGAGACCAGCACCGCGCCGGCCAGGGTCCAGGCGAACTCGGTGAACAGCCGCCCGGTGTTGCCCTGGATGAAACCGATCGGCGCGTAGACCGCGGCCAGGGTCAGGGTCATGGCGATCACCGCGAAGGCGATCTCGCGGCTGCCCTTGAAGGCCGCCTGCAACGGCGCCATGCCCTGCTCGATGTGACGATGGACGTTCTCCAGCATCACGATGGCGTCGTCCACCACCAGGCCGATGGCCAGCACCAGGGCCAGCAGGGTCAGGGTGTTGACGGTGAAGCCGAGCGCGGCCATCAGGGCGAAGGCGCCGATCAGCGACACCGGGATGGTCACCAGCGGGATCAGGGTGGCGCGCAGCGAGCGCAGGAACAGGAAGATGATCAGGATGACCAGCGCCACCGCCTCCCAGATCGCCGCATAGACGTTGGCGATGGATTCGCGGATGAACAGCGAGTTGTCGTTGGCCACCGCCAGCTGCATGCCTTCGGGAAGCACGGCGAGGACCTCCTGCCACTCGCGGGCCAGGCCGTCGGATATCTCCAGCGGATTGGCGGTGGCCTGCTTGATCATCCCCAGCGACACCGCCTGGCGGCCGTTGTAGCGCACCACGCTACGCTCGTCGCGGGCGCCCAGTTCGGCGCGACCGACGTCGGCCAGGCGCAGCAGGTAGCCGCCGGCGTCGGCGAGGATCAGCTGCTCGAACTGCTCGGCGCTGCGCAGGTCGGTCTCCGCCAGCACACTGAACTCGCGCTGGCGCGACTCGATGCGCCCGGCCGGAATCTCCACGTTCTGCCGGCGCAAGGCGTCCTCGACGTCCTGCACCGTGAGGTTGTGCGCGGCGAGCTTCTCCGGATCGAGCCACAGGCGCATGGCGTAGGTGCGCGCACCGCGGACCTGCACCTCGGCGACCCCTGGCAGCACCTGCAGGCGGTCCTTGAGCAGGCGCTCGGCGACGTCGGTGAGCTCCAGCGCGTTGTGGCTGTCGCTGTACAGCGCCAGCCAGATCACCGGGAAGGCGTCGGCCTCGACCTTCTGTACCAGCGGTTCGCTGATCTCGTCGGGGAGCAGCGCGCGCACCCGACCGAGGCGATCGCGCACGTCGTTGGCGGCCTCGTCGGCAGAGGTCTGCAGGCGGAACTGCGCGGTGATCTGGGTGTTCTCGGAACGACTGATCGAGGTGACGAAGTCCAGCCCCTCGATGCCCGACAGCACGTCCTCGATCGGCTGCGCCACCTGCGACTCCATGATCTCCGGGCTGGCGCCGGGATAGCTGACGTTGACCGTGACGATCGGCACGTCGATGTTGGGATACTCGCGCACCGCCAGGCGCTGCCAGGCGAGCAGGCCGACCAGCACCACGATCAGCGACAGTACCCAGGCGAACACCGGGCGGCGGATGCAGGTGTCGGCGAGGATCATGCGCCCTTCCCCGCCTCGCGAGTGCGCACCGCCATGCCCGGCGCGACCTTGTGCCAGCCGGCGCTGATCACGCGCTCCGTGCCGTCCAGCCCCTCGCGGATCTCCACCATGCCGTCGCGGCGCCGGCCCAGCTGCACCGCGCGGCGCTCGACGCGGCCGTCGACCACCAGATTGACGTACTGCTGCGCGCCCAGCGGCATCACCGCCTCCTCGGGCACCAGCACGGCCTGTGGACGCTCGGCGAGGATCACCCACAGGCGCACGAACTGCCCAGGGTGCAGGCGGCCGTCGGCGTTGGCCACCCGGGCGCGCACCGTCTGGCTGCGCCCCACCTCGTCGAGACGCGGGTTGAGGGCGTAGATGCGCCCGGCAAAGCGCTCGCCGGGCCAGGCGTCGACGCCCAGCTCCACCGCCTGGCTGCGGCGCACCTGGCTGACCGCCCGCTGCGGGATGCGGAACTCGACCTTCAGCGGGTCGAGCACCTCCAGGTTGACCAGATCCTGGCCGGCCTCGACGTAGTCGCCGACGCTGACCTGACGCAGGCCGAGGGTACCGGCGTGCGGCGCACGCAGGCGCGTCTTGTCCAGGCGCGCCTCGGCCAGCTGCACGCTGGCCAGCGCCGCGCGCTGCTGGGCGCGCGCCTGATCGAGGGCCTGGGGATTGCTGGCGCCGCGTTGGAACAGCTGCCGGGCGCGCTGCAGACTGCGCTCGGCCAGCTCCAGATCGGCCCGTGCCTGGGCCAGCTCGGCGCGGCTCACCGCATCGTCGAGGCTGACCAGCAGGGCGCCGGCCGCGACCCGCTCGCCTTCCTGGAAATGCAGGGCGGCGATGCGCCCGTCGATCTCCGGGCGCAGCAGCACCGACTCGTCGGCCAGCAGCGAGCCGAAGGTCAGCAGCTCGTCGCGCACCAGACCGCGCTGCGGCTGCACCACCTCGACCAGGGTGGCGGGCTGCTGCGCGGCCAGCCAGCCGGGTAGCAGGAGCAGCAGGGCGACGAGCAGGACGCGGGACATGGGCAGGATCCTCGCCGGCGGAGCATCCTGTTCAGTCTATCCCGCCCGGGCGATCCCTCGCGGCCGGCGGGCGGCAAGATGTGTCGGCATGTTGCCCGTCACTGGCGCATGCCGATGCCGCGACTGAGCAGCTGGTAGCAGGCGGTGTACAGCACCGCCGCCGCCAGCAACATCAGACCGAGAGCGGTGCCGATATGGATGTCGGAGACGCCGAGGATGCCGTAGCGGAAGGCATTGACCATGTGCAGGATCGGGTTGCCCAGCGACACCGTCTGCCAGAACGGCGAGAGCATGCTGATCGAGTAGAACACGCCGCCCAGATAGGTCAGCGGTGTCAGCACGAAGGTCGGAATGATCGAGATATCGTCGAAGTTGCGCGCATAGACGGCATTGATGAACCCGCACAGCGCGAAGATGGTCGCCGCCAGCAGGATCACCATCACGGTGACGCCGGCATGGTGCACCCGCAGGTCGGTAAAGAACAGCGACAGCGTGGTGACGATCGCCGCTACCGCCAGCCCGCGCAGCACGCCGCCGAGGACGAAGCCGACCAGAATCACATGCGGCGAGGTCGGCGATACCAGCAACTCCTCGACCGAACGCTGGAACTTGGCGCCGAAGAAGCTCGACACCACGTTGCCGTAGGAGTTGGTGATCACCGACATCATGATCAGCCCCGGCACTATGTACTCCATGTAGCTGAAGCCGCCCATGTCGCCGATCTGCCGGCCGATCAGGTTGCCGAAGATGACGAAGTACAGAACCATGGTGATCGCCGGGGGCAGCAGGGTCTGTGGCCAGATGCGGGTGAAGCGGCGCACTTCCTTGCGCACGATGGTTTGCAGGGCGACCCAGTTGGCACGCAGTTCGACAGACATTCACTGGCCTCCGGCGAGATTCTTTTCCACCAGGGAGACGAACAGCTCCTCCAGGCGGTTGGTCTTGTTGCGCAGGCTGAGCACCTCGACGCCTTGCGCGGCGAGCTGGGCGAACAGCTCGTTGAGGCCCTGGCTCTTCTCCACCTGCACCTCGAGGGTCAGCGGATCGACCAGCTGGGCCGGATAACCGGTCAGCGTCGGCGCCGCGGCAAGCGGGCTGCGCAGATCGAACAGGAAGGTCTCCACATGCAGCTTCATCAGCAGCTCGCGCATGCTGGTGTTCTCGACGATGCGGCCGTGGTCGATGATGCCGATGTTGCGGCACAGCTGCTCGGCCTCCTCCAGATAGTGCGTGGTGAGGATGATGGTGATGCCCTGCCGGTTCAGCTCGGTCAGGAAGGTCCACATCGAACGGCGCAGCTCGATGTCGACGCCGGCGGTGGGCTCGTCGAGGATCAGCAGGCGTGGCTGGTGGATCAGCGCGCGGGCGATCATCAGGCGGCGCTTCATGCCGCCGGAGAGCATGCGCGACGGCACGTCGCGCTTGTCCCACAGCCCCAGCTCGGTGAGGTAATGCTCGGCACGCTCGCCGGCGATACGCGCCGGAATGCCGTAGTAGCCGGCCTGGGCGACGAGAATGTCGAAGGCCTTCTCGAACTGGTTGAAGTTGAACTCCTGCGGCACCACACCGAGGCAGCGCTTGAGCCCCGACGGATCGCGATCCAGATCGTGACCGAACACCTCGACGCGGCCGCCGGTCTTGTTGACCAGGGTGGAGAGAATACCGATGGTGGTCGACTTGCCCGCCCCGTTGGGGCCGAGCAGGGCGAAGAAGTCGCCTTCGGCGACATCCAGATCGATGCCCTTGAGGGCTTGGAAGCCGTTGCCATAGGTCTTGGTCAACTGGCGAATGGTCAGTGCGGGGGTCATGGGAGAGGCACGCGCGGGAAATCGAGTGCACTAGATAGGGGCTTGCAGACCCAAATGCAACCTCAAGCCCCATCGGTACCGGCATTTGCGGGCGCTAATCGCACCGATTGCAGCTGCTATACTTGTCCGCCGTTTTACTGCCGGATCCTGCCATGGCCACCACCTACATCGACCATCACCTTGCCCTGCTCGTCCATCTGCGCACCATCCTGGCCGCCCTGGGCGAAGCTGAACAGGTGCCGGAAGAGAACCACGCGCTGTTTCTCGAGCGCTTCGACGAGCTGCTGGCCGAGCTGCCGCGCCAGCCCGAAGACGCCATGACCCAGGGCCAGGAACTGATCGTCCAGGTGTTCCACCGCTACCCGCAGATCGCTCACCTGATCCCGCGCGACCTGCTGTGGTTCTTCGGCGGCGACTGCCTGCACTACATGCCGGACGAGGAAATCGAGCTGTATCAGCAACTCGACGAGCGCCGCTTCGCCGCCGAGGAGGATGACGAGGAGTTCGACTGGGAGCGCGAGAAGCAGCTGCTCGCCCTGCCGGACGACAGCCCGCGCCACTGAGCCGCCGGCAACCTCCCCCGACTCCAGCAAGTCGGGGGCTGTCCGCCGGAGCCGTCCACCTGAAAAACGCGCACAAAAAAAGACGCCACCCGAAGGTGGCGTCTTTTCATATCTGGAGCGGGAAACGAGACTCGAACTCGCGACCCCGACCTTGGCAAGGTCGTGCT
>RCUJ01000833.1_pt1 | contig 17402 bp, 17 predicted proteins | sample 2166321 | NCBI WGS metagenome assembly RCUJ01 (sample SAMN09932808, study PRJNA488358) | compost metagenome | feature: garden; material: soil; isolation source: compost soil in an enriched community after 118 h of incubation | place: Germany: Experimental Botanical Garden Goettingen | collected... | reverse complement strand
CTTTCTGGAAGACCGATGACGACGCCAACGCTTGAGCCGGTAACCTTCGGCGAACTCCCTTTGCGCATCGAAGACGTGCTGGCCCTGGCCAACCGCCAGGCCCCCACGCAGCTGCAAAGCGACCCCGCGTACCGCGAGCGCATCGCCAAGGGCGCGCGGTTCCTCGATTCGCTGCTGGACAAGGAAGGCGTGATCTACGGCGTGACCACCGGTTACGGCGATTCCTGCGTGGTCGCGGTGCCGCTGCATCACGTAGAGGCCCTGCCGCGTCACCTCTACACCTTCCACGGTTGCGGGCTGGGTAAACTGCTCGACGCGCAAGCCACCCGCGCGGTGTTGGCGGCGCGTTTGCAGTCGTTGTGCCATGGCGTCTCCGGGGTGCGCGTGGAGTTGCTGGAGCGTCTGCACGCGTTCCTCGAATACGACATCCTGCCGCTGATCCCTGAAGAAGGCTCAGTCGGCGCCAGCGGTGATCTGACGCCGCTGTCCTACGTCGCTGCAACGCTGTCCGGTGAACGTGAAGTAATGTTCCGTAGCGAACGTCGCCAGTCTGCCGATGTGCATCGCGAACTCGGCTGGACGCCGCTGGTACTGCGCCCGAAAGAAGCGCTGGCGCTGATGAACGGCACCGCGGTGATGACCGGTCTCGCCTGCCTCGCCTTCGCCCGTGCCGACTATCTGCTGCAACTGGCCACGCGCATCACCGCGCTCAACGTAGTCGCGCTGCAAGGCAACCCGGAGCACTTCGACGAGCGCCTGTTCGCCGCCAAACCGCATCCGGGGCAAATGCAGGTCGCCGCGTGGCTGCGCAAGGATCTGGCGATCGACGCGCCGACCGCGCCGCTGCATCGCCTGCAGGATCGCTATTCGCTGCGCTGCGCACCGCACGTGCTCGGCGTGTTGGCCGACAGCCTGAACTGGCTGCGTTCGTTCATCGAAACCGAGCTGAACAGCGCCAACGACAACCCGATTATCGACGCCGAAGCCGAGCGCGTTTTGCACGGCGGGCACTTCTACGGCGGCCACATCGCGTTCGCCATGGACAGCCTGAAAAACCTCGTGGCCAACGTCGCCGACCTGCTGGATCGGCAACTCGCGCTGCTGGTGGACGAGCGCTACAACCATGGCTTGCCGAGCAACCTGTCCGGCGCTACGGCTGACCGCGCCATGCTCAACCACGGCTTCAAGGCCGTGCAGATCGGCACCAGCGCCTGGACCGCCGAAGCGCTGAAAAACACCATGCCGGCCAGCGTCTTCTCGCGCTCCACCGAATGCCACAACCAGGACAAAGTGAGCATGGGCACCATCGCCGCCCGGGATGCGATCCGCGTGCTGGAACTCACCGAACAGGTGGCGGCCGCTACGCTGCTGGCGGCCAATCAGGGCGTCTGGCTGCGCGGCCAGGCCGAAGATGCACGCCCCCTGCCACCCGCTTTGGCCGCCATGCATGAAGCCTTGGCCAAGGACTTCCCGCCGGTCATCGAAGACCGCGCGCTGGAAGGCGAATTGCGCCTGTGCCTGCAACGCATCGCCGAACAACACTGGAGGCTGCATGCGTAGCAAGGGATTTCTCTACACCGACACGGAAATCGTCGTACCGTTCTTTGACGTCGACAGCATGCACGTGGTCTGGCACGGCCATTACGTCAAATACCTGGAAGTCGCCCGCTGTGCGCTGCTGGACAAGATCGGCCACAACTACACGGCGATGAACGAATCCGGCTATGCGTGGCCGGTGATCGACCTGCAATTGCGCTACGTGCGCGGCGCGGTGTTCGGCCAGAAACTCAACGTGCGCGCCAACCTGGTGGAGTGGGAGAACCGCTTGAAGATCAACTACCTGATCAGCGACCTGCAAACCGGTGAGCGCCTGACCCGGGCCATGTCGGTACAGGTCGCCGTCGACATCGCCAGCCGCGAGATGCAACTGGCCTCGCCGAAGGTGTTCACTGACGCCGTAGAGAGAGCTCTGCGATGATTTTCTGCCCCTCCCGCTCCCCTGTAGGAGCGAGCTTGCTCGCGATGGTCGTTAACGATGACACTGGGCACCTGACAGTCCGCGGCGCCCTCAGGTTTTTCGCGAGCAAGCTCGCTCCTACAGTGTTCTGCGTGCTACTGGGCATTCCAGGACTGGCCAAAGCCTTCGACCTGCAACAACTCAGCGATCAACTGGCCCGGCCCGAGGTGATCCACGGCAACTTCATCCAGGAAAAACACCTGCGCGCCCTGCCCCAGCCGCTGACCAGCAAAGGCACTTTCGTCCTGGCGAAAAACCACGGTCTGCTGTGGCTGCTGAAAACACCGCTGCAACAGGATTACCGCATTACCGACAAAGGCATTGCCCGGCGGGATGCCGCCGGTTGGCAAATGCTCCCGGGCAAGAGCGCCGGCGCCGAGCAGAACCGCTTGTTCCTCGCCGTGCTGCAAGGCGACAGCAGCGGCCTGCAACGCGACTTCGAACTGGCCCTGAGCGGCGACGCACAGCAGTGGAAACTCACGCTGACCCCGCGCTCGCTGCTGCTCAAGCAAGTATTCAACCAGATCAATATCGACGGCGGCACGCTGGTGCAGACCATCGAACTGCTGGAAACCCAGGGCGACAGCACGGTGCTGCGCATGCAGGACAGCACCGCCGGGCAACCGTTGAACGACGCGGAGCAACATGACTTTGCCGAGTGAACGCAGGCTGCCCTGGCTGTTTCTGATTCTGCTGCTGGCGGTCGTCGCTCTGGCCGGTTGGCAGTGGCGTGACGGTGCGCCATTGTCGGCGAACCTGATGGAACTGGTGCCCGGCACCCACCCCGACGCCCTCGAACAGCGCGCCGAGCAGCGTATGCAGGAACCGCTCAATCGCGAAATGCTGGTGCTGGTCGGCCACGCCGACCGCCAGCTAGCGGTGGCCATGGCGCAGACGCTGGGCGAGCAATGGCAGGCCAGCGGGTTGTTCGAAAAGGTGCAGTGGAACCTGCAAGCAGACCTGCCAGCGCTGCGCACACAACTGCTGCAAGGGCGACTGGCGATGCTCTCGGCGGATGACCGGCAACTGCTGATCGAACACCCAGACGCATTCATTCAACAACGCGTGCAGGCCCTGTTCGATCCGTTCAGCGGTTTCAGTCTGGTGCCGAGTCAGGATGACTGGCTGGGCCTGACCGGGCGCATTCAGAACAGCCAGCCGCAGCACGGTTCGGTGCAACTGGACATCGGCAGCGGCGCGTTGATTGCCGATGCGGACGGCAAGAGCTGGGTGCTGCTGCGTGCACGCACCACCGGCAATGCTTTCGACATGGACCTGCCGCTGCAAGTCGCGGCATTGCTGCAAGCCAGCCGCGAGCAGGCAGCGAAATCCGACGTGCAATTGCTGGCCGCCAGCGGCTTGCTCTACGCGGCCAATGGTCAGCAGCAAGCCACGCGCGAAATGACCTGGGTCGGTGGTGGTGCGACGGTCGGCATTCTCTTGCTGCTGTTGCTCGCTTTCCGCCGCTGGCGCGTGTTGCTGGCGTTCGTGCCGGTGCTGGTCGGCATGTTGTTCGGTGCGGTGGCGTGTGTGGCGCTGTTCGGCCACATGCATGTGATGACGCTGGTGCTCGGCTCCAGCCTGATCGGCGTGGCCGTGGATTATCCGCTGCACTATTTGTCGAAGAGTTGGAGCCTGAAGCCTTGGCGCAGTTGGCCGGCGTTGCGTTTGACGCTGTCCGGGCTGACCCTGAGCCTGATCACCAGCGCCATCGGTTATCTGGCACTGGCGTGGACGCCGTTCCCGGCGTTGACGCAAATCGCGGTGTTCTCCGCCGCTGGCTTGCTCGGCGCCTATTTGTCGGCGGTGTGCCTGTTGCCGGCGTTGCTGAAAAACGTCGAACTACGCCCCGCGCAATGGCCGCTGCATCTGGCCGAGCGCATGGTCAACCTGCGCGAAAAACTCCTCGAACGCGTACGCACGCCGGTGTTGCTGGCACTACTGATCGCCTTCTGTGTGGGCGGTCTGGTGCAGCTGCAAAGCAAGAATGACATCCGCCAATGGGTCGGCGCACCACAACATCTGACCGACGAAGCGCAGGCCATCGCGCGCATCACCGGCTATCAGCCGACCAGCCAGTTTTTCCTCGTGCGCGCCGACAATCAGCAGCAATTGCTCGAGCGTCAGGCCGCGCTGAGCGAGCGTCTGGAGCAACTGGTCAACCTCGACAAGCTGCAAGGCTATCTGGCCCTCGATCGACTGGTCAGCCCACCGAACCAGCAAGAACAGGTACGTCAGGCACTGAACAAACTGCCGCAATACTGGCAGCCACTGCTCGACCTCGGCGTACCGCTCGCCGCGCTGCAAACCGAACTACAGCAATTGCAGGCCGTGCCCGCCGAAGACATCGACGCGGCACTGGCCGGTCCCCTTGGTGAGCCTTATCGCACGCTCTGGCTTGGCCCCAGCGAAGACGGCGTAGCGGCAATGACCAGTCTGCAAGGCCTGAACAACCCGGCACTGTTGCGCGTGCAGGCGCTGGATTTGCCGGGGGTGACGCTGGTCGATCGCCTCGGTGAGTTGAATGAAGTCTTTGCGGCGACGCAAATCAGCGCCGCAGAACTGAAACTCGCCTCCTGCGCACTGATCGTGCTGGTGCTGATGCTGCCCTTTGGTCTCGGCGGCGCGCTGCGCATTGTCGCCCTGCCTCTGCTCGCTGCGCTGTGCAGCCTGGCCAGCCTTGGCTGGCTTGGTCAGCCGCTGACCCTGTTTAGCCTGTTCGGCTTGCTGCTAGTGACGGCGATCAGCGTTGATTACGCGATTCTCATGCGTGAACAAGTCGGCGGCGCGGCGGTGAGCCTGCTCGGCACCCTGCTGGCGGCTGTGACGACGTGGCTGTCGTTCGGTTTGCTGGCGGTTTCCAGCACGCCGGCGGTGAGCAACTTCGGTCTGTCGGTGAGCCTCGGTCTGGCGTTCAGCTTCATGCTCGCACCGTGGGCGGGGCGTCACGAACACACCGCGACAGTCGTGGAGCCGGCAGCATGATGGTCGTCGCCTTCTGGTTCATGGCCCTGGCGTTGTTCGCCGTGGCCACTCGCATCGGGCGCCACTTCGGTCTGATTCCGATTGTCAGTCAGTTGCTGCTGGCGAGCTTCGGCTTGCCGCTGCTGATGTACTTCTGGATCGAGCCGGGCTGGCAGCTCAGTGGCGCGCAACTGATTGCGCCTGACTGGCTGAAAAACCTCTACAGCCTGAGTTTTGCCCTGCTGCTCGGGCATATCCTCAGTGATGTGATCGATCTGAAACTCGATCGCCAGAGCGTGAAAATCGCTGTGCCGAGTTTCCTCGTGCCGTTTGCCTGTGGCCTGGCCGCTGCCTATTGGCTGCTGCCGGCGCAACCGTGGCTCAACTCGCTGGCCATCGGCCTGGTGTTCGCGATTACCGCGATCCCGGTGCTGTACCTGTATCTGCGCCACATCGATTATCCGCCCGCCGCCACTCGCCGGTTGGTGCAGACCGCGATCCTCATCGATCTGACCTGCTGGACGCTGTTCGGCCTCGCCCAGGGCAGTCTGCATCTGAGCAGTCTGCTGCTGCCGCTGGCTCTCGCCCTTGTGCCGTTGCTGTTGCATCTGTTGCGTGCGCGTCGACCGCTGACCTACAGCCTCGGTTTCTTTGCGCTGTTGGTAATGGCCGAGCACTACAAACTCAACGCACTGATCTTCGGCATCGGCTACCTGCTATGCATGGCCGCGCTGAAAGTGCCGCTGGTGCTGCCATTGCCGGCGCGCTGGATGAGCCGTTTGCAAACGTGGCTGGCGATCCCGCTGATCCTGACGTTCGGCATCGTCCAGATCGACGTGCACAGTGCCCTCGCAAGCCTTGGTCCGCTGCAATGGGCGGCGCTGTTGCTGTTGCCGGTTGCCAGTAAACTGCTCGGCAACTGGCTCGGCCTCGGCTGGGCCGGCGCCTCGTTCGAAGGCGCCAGCCGCTGGCGCGAAAGTGTGCTGCTGAATATTCGCGGCCTGAGCGAAATCGTCTTTCTCAATTTGTTGTTGCAACAACAGCTCATCACCCCGGCGCTGTACTTCGCGCTGATGCTGATGGGCCTGATCGCGACGCTGCTACCGGCCCTGATCGGCCTGCATCGCGCGCCATTGAATCTGCAACATCCTTTACCCCGGAGCTCACGTGCCAATCGTTGAAATGGAATCCCGTCAGGTCGTGATCATCGGCGCCGGTCCCTCCGGCGCCATCGCTGCGGCGTTGCTCAAGCGCAAGGGCCACGATGTGCTGGTGATCGAGCGCCAGCATTTTCCGCGCTTTTCGATCGGTGAAAGCCTGCTCAGCCATTGCCTGGATTTCGTCGAAGAAGCCGGCATGCTCGACGCCGTCAATGCCGCCGGATTCCAGCGCAAGACCGGCGCCGCATTCGCCTGGGGCGAGCGTTACAGCGCCTTCGATTTCGGTGACACCTTTACCGGCGGCAAACCGACCACGTTTCAGGTGCAACGCGCCGATTTCGACAAACTGCTGGCCGATCAAGCGGCGCTGCAAGGCGCGGAAATCCGCTACGGCGATGCCATCGTCAGCGTCGATTTCGCCCGGACGAAACCGCACCTCGACGTGCGCCGTGAGGACGGCAGCGTCTATCGCGTCGAAGCGGATTTCGTCCTTGATGCCAGCGGCTACGGCCGCGTGTTGTCGCGGCTGCTGGATCTGGAAGCGCCGTCGAACTTCCCGGTGCGCCAAGCGGTGTTCACCCACGTCGAAGATCACATCGACAACCCGGCGTTCGACCGCGAAAAAATCCTCGTCACCACCCATCCAGAGCATCGCGATGTCTGGTTCTGGACGATCCCGTTCAGTAATGGACGCTGCTCGGTGGGCGTGGTCGCCGCCGAGGAACATTTCAAGGGTCGCGACAACGATCTGGATGCCTGTCTGCGCAGCTTCATCGCCGAAACCCCGAGCCTTGCCGGCGTTCTGAACAATGCTGTGTGGGACACCCCCGCACGCACGCTCGGCGGTTACGCCGCCAATGTGAAATCCCTGCACGGGCCGGGCTTCGCCTTGCTCGGCAACGCGGCAGAATTTCTCGACCCGGTGTTCTCCTCCGGCGTGACCATCGCCATGCGCTCGGCGAGCATGGCGGCAGCGGTTTTGCACCGTCAGTTGCAGGGCGAAACCGTCGACTGGCAAAGCGAATTCGCTGAGCCGCTCAAGCGCGGCGTCGACACCTTCCGCTGCTACGTCGAGGGCTGGTACGCCGGCACCTTTCAGGACGTGATTTTTTATGAAGACAGCCAGGCGGAAATCCGTCGGATGATCTGTTCGATCCTCGCCGGCTACGCCTGGGATGAACGCAACCCGTTCGTCAGCGAAGCCCGCCGCCGCTTGAAGATGATTTCCGAACTCTGTGCAAAGGACGCCACATGAACTACTTGAGCGACAGCTACGTCGAGGAAACCCGCTTCGGTTTCTGGTTCCTGCGCAGCCACACCTGGCAGCACCATGTGTTGCGGGTGGCGATCAATGATTTGCGCGGTTTGTTCAGTGAAGCGCTGCCGCAGAACCCGGTACTGCTGGACGCCGGTTGTGGCCAGGGCAAGTCGTTCGCTCATCTGCGCCAGACCTTTGCGCCACAGCGTTTGATCGGTGTTGATGCCGATCCGCACAGCCTGGAGTTGAGCGCTGAAGAAGCGACGCGTCTGGGCCTCGATGTAGAGCTGATCGGCAGTGATTGCGCGACGCTCAATGTGCCGGACGCCAGTGTTGATCTGCTGTTCTGCCATCAGACTTTTCATCATCTGGTCGAGCAGGAAAAAGCCCTCGCCGAGTTTTATCGAGTGCTGAAACCGGGTGGCTATCTGCTGTTCGCCGAATCCACCGAGGCTTACATTGATACGTGGGTGATCCGCTGGTTGTTCCGTCATCCGATGCACGTGCAAAAGAGTGCGGCGCAGTATCTGCAGATGATTCGTGGGCAGGGTTTCGAGTTTGCCGGGAAGAATGTCTCGTACCCGTATCTGTGGTGGAGCCGGTCGAAGGATTTCGGTTTGCTGGAGCGGTTTGGCTTACGCAAACCCAAGCCGTTCGGGCAGCGTGAGGAAACGCTGGTCAACGTGGTAGCGCGCAAGCCGCTGCAAGGTACTTTCTGATGCAAAGCTATCGACCTGCACACCCGAAACCCTGTGGGAGCTGGCTTGCCAGCGATAGCGGTGTGTCAGTCAACAAAAATGCTCGATGTGCCGACGCCATCGCTGGCAAGCCAGCTCCCACAAGGTTTGTGGCGTGGCTAATGTTGGTGGTATTTGTCCTCCTGAGTGCCTGCGCCAGCCAGGCGCCGTTGCCGGCGGGCAATCCAACACTCCCGCTGCCGCTGCAACTGCACATCGAACGCCAACAAGCCGAACAACGCCAGGACTGGCTGCTGGTGATCCAGCGCGAAGGCCCGGGCATTCGCTGGTCGATGATGGACCCGCTGGGCATTCCCCAAGCGCGGCAGCAACTGATCGACGGCCATTGGCAGGCCGATGGGCTGCTGCCGCCGAACCCCGAAGCCCGAGAACTGTTTGCCGCGCTGTTGTTCGCCCTGACCCCGTCCGGCGAGCTGCTGCGCAATTACCCCGCCGCACTGCAACAGGGCCAGCAACGCGCCCTGCCGGCGCGCTGGGATATCCGTTATTCACAACCGTTGAGCTTCGAATTGAACCTGCCTCAAGGCCCGCACTACCGCGTTTCTCCGTTGGGTGAACCGACGCCATGACCGCTTACCTGAATGCCCTCGGCGTGATCTGCGCGCTGGGCCGCGACAAACAAGCCGTCGCGCGCAACCTGTTCGCCGGCGACTGCTCGGGCATGCGCCGCGAGTCCGGCTGGGTGGCGGAGCGTGAGTTGCCCGTCGCGGCCGTCCAGGGCGAACTGGCGCCGATCCCGGCAGAACTCGCCGATCAGCGCAGCCGTAACAATCAGCTGCTGCTGGAAGCGGCGTTGCAGATTCGCGATGACATCGATCAAGCGATCCAGACCTTCGGCCGTGAGCGCATCGGAGTGGTCCTCGGCACCAGCACTTCGGGCATCGACGAGGCCAGCCGAGGTCTGGCGCACTACATCCGCGAGCAGCAGTTCCCGGCAGAATACGATTATCGTCAACAGGAACTCGGCGCCCCGGCCAATTTCCTCGCCGACTGGCTGCAACTGAGCGGCCCGGCCTATGTGATTTCCACGGCGTGCACCTCTAGCGCCCGGGCACTGATGAGCGCTCAGCGTTTGCTCGATCTGGGCCTGTGCGACGCGGTGCTGTGCGGCGGCGTCGACAGCCTGTGCAAACTGACCCTCAACGGTTTCTCGTCACTCGAAGCGATGTCCGACGAGCGCTGCAATCCGTTCTCGGCCAACCGCAGCGGCATCAATATCGGCGAAGCGGCGGTGCTGTTTGTCATGAGCAAACAACAGGGCAAAGGCCCGGCCATTGCCTTGCTCGGCGCCGGCGCCAGCTCCGACGCCCATCATATTTCTGCCCCTGAACCGACCGGGCGCGGCGCCCTGCAAGCGATGCAGAAAGCCTTGAGCCGCGCTCATCTGCAAGCAGCGCAGATCAACTACCTGAACCTGCACGGCACCGCTACCCAACACAACGACGCCATGGAAAGCCTGGCGGTTGCCGCGCTGTTTCCCGAAGGCGTCGCGTGCTCGTCGACCAAACCGATGACCGGCCACACCCTTGGCGCGGCCGGTGCTCTGGAAGCGGCGTTCTGCTGGCTGAGCCTGAGCGCCAACAACCCCGATCACGCCTTGCCGCCGCACGTCTGGGACGCTCAGGCCGATCCCGCGCTGCCACCGCTGAAGTGGGTGACCGCGAGCGAGCGCCTGACGTCCATTGCACCCCGCTACCTGATGAGCAACTCGTTTGCCTTCGGCGGCAACAACGTCAGCCTGATTATCGGAGACGCCCCATGATCCCCTGGCCGCTCGCCGAACTGCTGCCCCATGCGGGCGACATGATTCTGATCGACAGCATCTCAAGCTTTGACGAGGAGCAGATCTACACCCGTCTGACGGTCCAGCCTGATGGCCTGTTCAACCTGCCCGACGGCAGCCTGCCGGCCTGGGTCGGCATCGAACTGATGGCGCAGAGCGTCGCCGCATTTGCCGGTTGCCACGCGCGGCAGAAAGGCAATCCGGTGGAGCTGGGCTTTCTGCTCGGTACGCGCAAGTTCGAGTGCAACGTCGAAGCGTTTCCCGCCGGCAGCGAACTGACCATCCATGGTCTGCGTTCGCTGGAAGATGAAAACGGCATGGGCGTCTTCGAATGCCATATCAACGGCGCCGGCATTCACGCCAGCGCGCGCCTGAACGTGTTCCGTCCGCCTCAGGTCAATCAATATCTGCAACAGACACAGGAGTCGAACGATGACTGAATCCGTACTGGTCACCGGCTCCAGCCGTGGCATCGGCCGCGCCATTGCCTTGCGCCTCGCAAAGGCCGGGTACGACATCGTCCTGCACTGCCGCAGCGGCGTAGCCGAAGCGCAAGGCGTTCAGGCAGAAATCGAAGCACTGGGGCGCAAGGCGCGCATCCTGCAATTCGACGTTGCCGACCGGGAAACCTGCAAAACCATTCTGGAAGCCGACGTCGAAAGCCACGGCGCCTATTACGGCGTGGTGTTGAATGCCGGGCTCACCCGCGATGGCGCATTTCCAGCTCTGAGTGACGACGATTGGGACGTGGTGTTGCGCACCAACCTCGACGGTTTCTACAACGTCCTGCACCCGGTGATGATGCCGATGATCCGCCGCCGTGCCGCTGGTCGCATTGTCTGCATAACCTCGGTGTCGGGGCTGATCGGCAACCGTGGCCAGGTCAACTACAGCGCCTCCAAGGCCGGCGTGATTGGCGCGGCAAAGGCGTTGGCGATCGAGCTGAGCAAGCGCAAAATCACCGTTAACTGCGTCGCACCGGGCCTGATCGACACGGCGATGCTGGATGAAAACGTGCCGGTGGAAGAGTTGATGAAGATGATCCCCGCGCAACGCATGGGCACCCCGGAAGAGGTCGCCAGTGCGGTGAATTTCCTGATGTCGGCGGAAGCCTCGTACATCACCCGCCAGGTTCTGGCGGTCAACGGAGGCTTGTGCTGATGAAGCGCGTCGTCGTCACCGGCATGGCCGGCATCACTTCGCTGGGCAGCGATTGGGAGACCATCGCCGGCAACTTCGCGGCTAACCGCAGCGGCATCCGCCGCATGGCCGAGTGGGATCGTTTCAGCGAACTCAACACGCGCCTGGCCGGGCCGATCGATGACTTTGCAGTGCCTGCGCACTGGACGCGCAAGCAATTGCGCAGCATGGGCCGGGTGTCGCGGCTGGCGGTCGGCGCAGCAGAAAAAGCCCTGGCTGACGCCGGTCTGCTCGGCGATGAATCGATCAAGGATGGGCGCATGGGCGTCGCTTGTGGTTCGTCCACCGGCAGCACCGACGAGATCAAAGCGTTCGGCAACATGCTGCTCAACTCGGTGGCCGAAGGCCTCAACGCCAACTCCTACGTGCGGATGATGCCGCACACTACCGCCGCCAACATCAGCATCTTCTTTGGTCTCACCGGGCGGCTGATCCCGACGTCCAGCGCCTGCACCAGCGGCAGCCAGGGCATCGGTTACGCCTACGAGGCGATCAAGTTCGGCCGCCTGCCGTTGATGCTCGCCGGTGGCGCCGAGGAGCTGTGCCCGACCGAAGCCATGGTCTTCGACGCGCTCTACGCTACCAGCCTGAAAAACGAGGCGCCACAGACCAGTCCACGCCCGTACGACAAGGGCCGCGATGGCCTGGTGATCGGTGAAGGTGGCGGCATGCTGGTGCTTGAAGAGCTGGAACATGCTCTGGCGCGCGGTGCGCACATCCACGCCGAGATCGTCGGTTTCGGCAGCAACGCCGACGGCCAGCACACCACACGCCCGGAACAAGTGACCATGCGCCGTGCCATGGAACTGGCGCTGGAAGACGCCGGCCTGACGCCGGAGGCCATCGGTTATGTAAATGGCCACGGCACCGCTACAGAACAGGGCGACATTGCCGAAACACTGGCGACCAGCAGTTTGTTTGGCGAACGCATGCCGATCAGCTCGCAGAAGAGTTTCCTCGGCCACACCCTTGGCGCCTGCGGCGCGCTGGAGTCGTGGTTCAGCATCGAGATGATGAACCGCGACCTGTACGTGCACACGTTCAACCTCGACGAGGTCGATCCGCACTGCGGCAAACTCGATTACCTGCGCGGTGAGTTCCGCCAGATGCATCACGACTACGTGATGAACAACAATTTCGCTTTTGGTGGCGTCAACACCTCGTTGATTTTCCGCCGCTGGCACTGACCGCAACACGTTTGGAGTGAAGGGAATGACTCAGTTTCACCGCATCGCCGCTCTGTTGGCACTGGCTTTTGTGCTCGGCGGTTGCACCAGCAAACCGGTTTACAACGCCAAGGAAGAGTTCTCGCCCAACCTCGGTTTCACCCAGCAACAGATGAGCCGCGCCATCGTCACTGCGCTGAACGATCGCCAGTGGGTCGTGCAATCGGTACGTCCGGGCATGATCAAAGCGGCGATCACCGTACGCGGTCGCCATCACGCCGAAGTCGATATTCCGTTCACCCCGACTTCGTTCGAAATCGACTACCGCAGCAGCTACGGCCTCGATGCCAAGGACGGCAAGATCCACGGCAACTACAACCGCTGGGTCAACCGCCTGCGCGACAACGTGCTCAAAGAGCTGTCGATCAACCCGGACATCGAAGCCGTCAACAACCTCGGCATCATCAAACAAGGTGCCGACGAGCCGACTTACCTGAGCTTCCGTGAAGGCGTCAAACGCGCCACCGACGCCGGCCTGCTCGACGGCAGCGTGAAGTTCTATCTGGCCGGCGAAACCCTGCCGAAACAGGTGCGCAAACTCGACACTGTGAGCAGCAGCCGCAAGACCAACGGCTCGAACAAATCCGACGAAGACGCCTGCTTCTGGGCCCTGCAATCGGCCCTGGCGACTCTGCAGAACGCCGCAAAAAAAGCCGACGCCAACGCGGTGATCAACATCGCCAGCGTCGACCAGCGCGACCTGTACAAAGACACCGAAAAATTCCAGTGCCGTGCCGGGCTGGTGGTGTCGAGCGTGGCGCTGCGCGGGGACTTGGCGCACGTGGATTGATGGGATTGCAGAAACGACAAAGGGCGCCATTCGGCGCCCTGCTCATTTCAGCTCTACACTCGTCCGGACAGGCCGTCGCACCGCGCCTGATGGAACGGCGAGCCTATCAGCCCTGCACTCGCGGTTCTCTTTCACAGTCAAGGAGATGACCATGCAAGTGAAAGCCCTGATCGCCGCTGCGCTTTTCGCGCTACTGCCCAGCGCCAGCCACGCCACCAACCTGATGTACATGCCCTTCGAAACCGTGCTGTCGGACGCGATTCGCGCCGGACGGCTGGATGGCAGTGTGAAGTTCTATCTGCTCGGCAATGGGCCGCAGGGCACTCAGCAGTTACTGCGCCGGGGGGTGGTCAGTGATTTGAAGACCAATGGCTTCAACAAGAGTGACCACAACTCCTGCGAGTGGGTGTTGCAGTCGAATCTGATCAAGTTGCAGGCTGATGCCAAGCGGGTGGGAGCGAATGCGGTGGTGAATATCGTCAGTTACTACGACCAGCATGTGCGCAAGGACTTGAATACCTACGAGTGCCGGGCGGGGATTTTCGTCACGCGGGTGGCGTTGAAGGGGGATTTGGTGCGGTTGCCCTGAATTGGGTGGTGCTTGAGCGGACGCCTTCGCGAGCAGGCTCGCTCCCACCTTGGAATGCGTTCCCCTGTGGGAGCGAGCCTGCTCGCGATTTGATTGCGCAGCAATCACGCCTTTGAAGGTTCGACCTTGCGCGTAAGCAGGTCGACAAACGCCTTGGCCATCGGCGATTTCTGATCCTTGCGCTGCACCAGCCACACCGCCGACACCGCCTCCGGATCCAGCAACGGTCGATAAACCACGCCGTCGATGCGCATCCGCTGATAGGACGCCGGCAGCACCGAAACCCCCAACCCCGCTGCGACCAGGCCGATGATGGTCATGGCTTCCCCCGCCTCTTGGGCGAAGTGCGGGCTGAACCCGGCATCGCGCGCCAGACTCAGCAATTGCGCATACAGCCCGCTGCCGTAACTGCGCGGAAAGAACACGAACGGCTCCAGCGCCAGCGCCGAGAGGAACAGCCCTTCTTCACTGCCTTGCGCCAACGGATGCTTGGAACCGAGCACGGCGACCAGCGGCTCACGCATCAACTCCACCACACTCAGCGAATCCGGCAGGCCCAGCGGGCGCATGATGCCGACCTCGATTGATTCATCCACCAACCCCTCGGCGACTTGCGTGCTGCTCATCTCGCGAAGGTTGAGGTGCACCGCCGGAAAACGCTGACGAAAGGCAAAGATCGCCTGGGGAATGGTCGAATTGAACGGCGCCGAAGAGGTGAAACCAATCTTCAACTCGCCCAGTTCACCGAGCTGCGCACGCCGGGCGACGTCTGCTGCTTTATCGACCTGCGCCAGCACCAGCCGCGCCTCCTCCAGAAACAACCGCCCGGCCTCACTCAACTCGACCCGACGATTGGTGCGCTCGAACAGACGCGCGCCAACCTCTTGCTCCAGCGCCTGAATCTGCTGGCTCAGTGGTGGCTGAGAAATCCCCAGCACTTGTGCGGCGCGGCCAAAATGCAGCTCTTCGGCAACGGCGATGAAGTAGCGCAGATGACGCAATTCCATGGAAACCCCATTAGGTCGTTAAAGCTATCAAACAGGTCGAACAATATATTGGATTGAATCATTAGCCAGCTATATGCTTTTTTCATTGCCTGACCGGCTGCGTCCTCCGAGGTCCCCCGTGAAAACTGCTGTCGCCCCACTCGCCCATGAAGTTCCTCCCGCCGCAAAGGACGATATCGCCGTTGAGCTGGCAGAGATCTACATCGAAAAAGGCACGCCGGCGTTCATGCGCACGGTGCTGGCGCTGTTCTGCGGCGGCTTCGCGACCTTCGCCCTGCTGTATTGCGTGCAACCGATGATGCCGCTGCTGTCCGACGAATACTCCATCAACGCGGCGCAAAGCAGCCTGATCCTCTCGGTGGCCACCGGCATGCTCGCTTTCGGCCTGCTGATCACCGGCCCCATCTCCGACCGCGTCGGGCGCAAACCGGTGATGGTTGCCGCGCTGTTCGCCGCCGCCCTGTGCACCCTTGCCAGCGCGATGCTGCCGAGCTGGCACGCGGTGCTGGCGATGCGGGCGCTGGTGGGCCTGTCATTGAGCGGGCTGGCGGCGGTCGCCATGACCTACCTGAGCGAAGAGATCCATCCGCAGCACATCGGCCTGGCGATGGGCCTGTACATCGGCGGCAACGCGATTGGCGGGATGAGCGGGCGCTTGATCACCGGGGTACTGATCGACTTCGTCAGTTGGCACACGGCAATGCTGGTGATCGGCGGCCTGGCCCTGATTGCGGCGGCGGTGTTCTGGAAAATCCTCCCCGAATCACGCAACTTCCGTTCGCGCTCGCTGCACCCGCGCAGCCTGCTCGACGGCTTCACCATGCACTTTCGCGACGCCGGCTTGCCGCTGCTGTTCCTCGAAGCCTTTGTGCTGATGGGGGCGTTCGTCACGCTGTTCAACTACATCGGCTATCGCCTGCTGGCCGAGCCGTATCACATGGAACAGGCGTTCGTCGGGATGCTTTCGGTGGTGTACCTGTCGGGTATCTACAGCTCGGCGAAAATCGGTGCCCTGGCCGACAAGCTCGGTCGACGCAAAATGCTCTGGAGCACCATTGCGCTGATGATCGCCGGCCTGGCGCTGACGATGTTCACACCGCTGCCGCTGGTGATCATCGGCATGCTGGTGTTCACCTTCGGTTTCTTCGGTGCCCATTCGGTGGCCAGCAGCTGGATCGGCCGCCGCGCCACCAAGGCCAAGGGCCAGGCGTCATCGCTGTACCTGTTCAGCTACTACGTCGGGTCGAGTATTGCCGGTACGGCGGGTGGCGTGTTCTGGCACCTGGGTGGCTGGAACGGGATCGGGCTGTTTATCGGCACGCTGCTGGTGATTGCGCTGCTGATCGCGTTGAAGCTGGCGAAGTTGCTGCCATTAGGCGGTGTAAAAGCTTGAAGCCACTTTTTCCTGCTATCCACATGTAACTGTGGGAGCGAGCTTGCTCGCGATAAGGGCTTTACATTCAACATTTCTGTTGACTGATCGACCGCTATCGCGAGCAAGCTCGCTCCCACAGAAAAGCCGAGGGTTTTGTCAGATCACGATCACTCGTGATATTGCGCCGACAATTCATGCACGGCACGCAGGAATGCACCGGCGTGTTCCGGATCGACTTCCGGCGTAATGCCATGACCAAGGTTGAACACGTGGCCACTGCCTTTGCCGTAGCTGGCGAGAATGCGTCCGACTTCAGCGCGAATGGCTTCCGGTTTGGCGTAGAGCACGGTCGGGTCCATGTTGCCTTGCAGCGCGACCTTGTCGCCGACACGGGCGCGGGCACTGCCGATGTCGCAGGTCCAGTCCAGACCCAATGCATCAGCACCGGCGTCGGCGATGCTTTCCAGCCACAGGCCGCCGTTCTTGGTGAACAGGATCACCGGCACCTTGCGGCCTTCGTGCTCGCGGATCAGGCCGCTGACGATTTTGCGCATGTAGGCCAGGGAGAACTCCTGGTACGCCGCTGCCGACAGGTTGCCGCCCCAGGTATCGAAGATCTGCACCGCTTGCGCACCGGCCATGATCTGGCCGTTGAGGTAGCTGGTGACCGTCTGCGCGAGCTTGTCCAGCAGCAGGTGCAGGGCTTGCGGATTGTCGTAGAGCATGGTTTTAGTCTTGCGGTAGTCTTTCGACGAACCGCCTTCGACCATGTAGGTGGCCAGTGTCCATGGGCTGCCGGAGAAGCCGATCAGCGGCACACGGCCGTTCAGTTCGCGGCGGATGGTGCTGACCGCGTCCATCACATAGCCCAGGTCTTTGTGCGGATCAGGAATCGGCAAGGCTTCGATGTCGGCCAGGGTGCTGACGACTTTCTTGAAGCGCGGACCTTCACCGGTTTCGAAGTACAGGCCCTGGCCCATGGCATCGGGGATGGTCAGGATATCGGAGAAGAGGATCGCCGCGTCCAGTTGTGGATAGCGGTCGAGCGGCTGCATCGTGACTTCGCAAGCGAACGCCGGGTTCATGCACAGGCTCATGAAATCGCCGGCCTTGGCACGGCTGGCGCGGTATTCAGGCAGGTAGCGACCGGCCTGACGCATCATCCACACGGGGGTGACGTCTACGGGTTGCTTGAGCAGGGCGCGCAGGAAACGGTCGTTCTTCAGGGCAGTCATGTCGGCATCCGGAAAAAAAGTGAGGGCATTTTCTCAGAGC
>RCUJ01000824.1_pt1 | contig 17580 bp, 12 predicted proteins | sample 2166321 | NCBI WGS metagenome assembly RCUJ01 (sample SAMN09932808, study PRJNA488358) | compost metagenome | feature: garden; material: soil; isolation source: compost soil in an enriched community after 118 h of incubation | place: Germany: Experimental Botanical Garden Goettingen | collected... | reverse complement strand
GATTAGCTTTCAATGTGGATTTTCAGACCAAAGCCACTTCATAAGAACCTTTAAAAATCAAACCGGATTTTTACCCAAACAATTTCAAAAATTATAGAGAGGCAAATTTCATTCTATTTTTTGGTTTTAATGCTACCTATTTTTGTTTCAACTTAAATAGCTAAAACAAACCAAAATGGAAGTTCAAACTCTTACTACAAAACAAAAAATATTTAATTTTCCGCTAATCAAAATTATATTGGCGCTGATCGTTTGCCTTTTACTGATCAACATCGGCCAGGCAATTGCAGCAAAACTATTGTTGATGACGCCTCTGGATAAAAATTACAGAAATCTAATTAAAGGAATTATTGTCTCGGCTTTAGCTTTAACCAGTTATATTGTTTTCTTTAAATATTACGAAAAAAGACAAGTAACCGAATTCGCTTTAAAAGGAATTACCAGGAATTTAATTCTCGGAACTTTAATTGGAATGGTTTTACAATCGCTTACCATTTTGGTTATTTATATAAATGGCGGCTATACTGTTCTTTCCGTAAATCCGGTTTCGTTTATTATCATTCCGCTTACTTTGGCTTTTACCGCTGCTATTATTGAAGAGATTTTAGTTCGCGGTATTCTCTTCAGAATCATTGAAGAAAAATTGGGAAGTTATATTGCCCTGGCTATTTCGGCTATAATTTTTGGAGCTTTACATTTGGTAAATCCAGGTGCTACATTAATTTCTGCTTTGTGTGTTGCTATTGAAGCTGGTTTGTTATTGGGTGCCGCATTTATGTACAGCAGGAATTTATGGTTTCCGATAGCGATTCATTTTGCATGGAATTTTATGCAATCCGGAATTTATGGGGCCATAACATCCGGAACTACAAAAGTAGATAGTTTGTTGGTTGCAAAGATTGAAGGTTCAACATGGATAACCGGAGGAGAATTTGGTCCGGAAGGAAGTATTCAGGCGATTATATTTTGTTCGATCGCCTCAGCAATATTGCTGTTTTTATGTCATAAAGAAAATAAGATAGTGAAACCTTATTGGGTGAAATAAAAATTTATTCAACCACAAATTTCACAAATTAGCACAAATTTATATTTAAATTCCCGGTAGTTTATTATCGGGAATCTTTCTCTTGTCTCTTGTCTCTTTTTTCTATTTTCTATTAGCTATCGCATCCAATTGCTTCCAAAAACAATATAATACGCCCATTGTTCCGGTCCTTTTGCCACATCGATACCCATTCGTAATTTGAATTTACGCGCTAGTAAATACCTAAAACCAGATCCGTAACTGTACACAACAGGTTTCGCAAAAGCCTGATCCCAATCGTTAAAAGCACTTGCCAGACCACCGTAAGCCATAAGACTCCATCTTCGGTACAAATCCCATCTAAATTCGGCTTCGGTAACTATACTTGTTTTTCCCATGTATCTGGCAGCCGGAATTCCTCTTAAATTGATTCCGGGCAAAAGATAAAATGGCGGACTTCCGAAAGCTTGTTCTCCTTCTATTCTCAAACCTCCAATCAGTTTTTTTGATAATGGATAATATCCTATTGCGGACAGATTGACGCGCCAGGCATCGTAATCAGAACCAATGGCATCATCTGACCAGAAAAAATCTGATTGTATCCGAACTCCTTTATTGGGCGTAAAAATATTATCACGTCCATCAAACTGAATAGCACCACCGAGTTGACTCACGGTACTTTTTATATCTTTTGGTTTGACAAAAGAAGGCGGAAGATTCAGGTTTAAATCCGGCAATGTTATATCAGAATTAAGAAATAAATATTGCGGACCAGCGCTCCATTTTGCGTTTTTAAAATGTTTTAACCATTGGGTATAAAATATCGTAGATCTAAAATTGAGTTTAAATTCTATGTCGTCTCCATTGGGCCTATTTTCATAAAAAGACAAATTCATGTCTCCATAAGCTGCCATGACACGGTATAAAATTTTCGGTTTTATTAAAGTAGCGGAACGAAATCCAGCCACCATCCAACTTTTATTTCCGGTGTACATTCCCATTCCCCCAGTAATATCCGGATTTATAAATCTTTTTTTACCATTCTCATCAATTACTGGTGCGTGTTTTTTAAGAAAAATAGGAGCGACGGCACCTCCAATTCCGCCCAGGGCAGGCTCGGTAATAATCGTTGGAATCACAATAAAACCATGTGCATAAATGATATAATCACTTAAATCGATAGCGTGGTCTATAGAATCTCTTAAACTAATATGCTGTTTTTGTCCCATCACCATATTGAATGACAAAAGGAAAAAAACATTTGCGAGAACCATTTTTCGGAAGAGCTTTGTGTTTTTCATATTAGAATTTCAATACATTATAATTCTTTCAACTATTCTTTCTTTAAACTAAACACATGCGCCAGTGTAAGGAAAAAAGTATTTCCCTGAAATCTGTTAATAGCATCAACCTCAGCTACCCATCTAAATCCTGCAGAAGTTTTACAACCAATATGAAAATAATTTACTTCAGCTCCTATTGCTCCAACACTATCTTTATCGCCTTCAACAATTCCGATTACCGGAACAGGAATTTTGTCATCGGTCACTTTATATTGTAAATAGTAAATTAAACCCGCATTTAATATTCCTGTTGGAGCGGTTTTTTCGGTATTCATCATATAAAATGTTTTACCCAAACCTCCTTCGATACTCAAAATATCTCCGGTTTTAATATCGGTATCCTTCTTTTTTCCATTGATTTCATAAGAGGCCAAAGCAGAAAAATGAAAGGTTTTTTTATCGTTGAAAAATAAAGTTGTTCCTGCAGAAAATTCATTCATAAACATTCCTAAACCACTGTTGTCAGAAGCACCTGCGGTATAACTGCCGGTTGGTAAATACAATTGGTAACTCACCACAAAATCGGCTCTTTTGTGATGCCAGCCTAATTGAATCGGCTGAACATAAGAGTCTGTCAATGCTAAAGAATTATTGACATTTGCATTATTTCCCTGAATTGTATTTGATGCAAAAGCTAATAATGCTGTTGCTCCATAATTGGCTCCCAGGATTTTAAAATCACTAACCCATGAAATACCAGCTCCTGTAATCGTCATTGTAAAATCAGGATCTACAGGTGCTTTATCGCCATTGGCATCTCTTAAAGATGATGCTGTATAAAAATATCCCGGAATATAAACACTTAAGGTATTCGCTGGTGTTTGAGTTCCTGATTGCAATCCCATGGCACCCAAAATATGACCTCCTTTAAGCTGTGCTTGTCCTGCAGAAAAAACAAAAAGGAATACTAGCGTAATTATTGATTTTAATGTTTGTCTTTGTTTAAATCTCTTTTTCATCATTTCTGTTTTAAAATTAATAAGACCCAACAAACTTCTTTACAAACTGTTTCCTTTTCAGTTTGAAGATTCTTTTAAATAATAAGTAGTTGTTTTTTCAGGATTTATTCGGATTACTTTGAAATATTCTGAAGGCGATTTACCTGTATGTTTGATGAAGGCTCTAAAACAAGTCGTTCTTGATTTAAAACCAGAATCCCAGGCCATTCCTTCAAGCGATAAATCTTTCCATTCCGGATCGTTTATTTTTTCCTTGAAATATTCAATTCTTTTCAGGTTTACATAATCCTGAAAATGAAGGTTAAATTCTGAATTTATTAAATTGGAAAGATGATGTACCGATATTCCTGTTTCTTCAGCAATGTCCCGAATCACCAGATCTTTCTTCAAAAAAAGCTCTTTTGTAGCAAAGATGTTTTCTAAGTTGGCGAGATATTGTTGTTTTTTTTCTGTCGTTAATTCTTTTACCAATGGCAGATTGTTTTTTGTTTCATTTGTTTTGAGAAGAACCAAATGATTGTCATCCTGATCAAAGTTAGAATTCTCATTTACTTCACTGATAGCATTTACATCTTCTGCTTCATTTGCGTCGTAGAAAATTTGAGGTTTAAAATAAAGCCATCCAACTGTAAAAACAAGCACTGAAGAAATCAGGATATAACATGAAAAGTCGATACTATCAACCTTGTTCACTAAAAAATAATGTACAAAAAGTGCTGAAAACAAAAACAGGATCATCAAATTATAAAGTCGGATCCAGCTTAAAACTTTTATTCTGTTAAAGTGATCTTCTTTGAATTTTTTCAAATCATAATTCAAAATCATCATCGTCTGGCAAAAAGCATACATCAGCCAGATTGTTAAACTCAACATAGAAAACGGACTCCTTATTTTTACTGCAAGAAAATTGATAACCGGAAGATCGAAATATCGATCAACCCATACAACCCATGTTAAACCAAAATAAAAGATAAAAGGTACGAAATGTAACCAGTCGTATTTTCTAAATATCCTTTCTGAAAACAAAACACTTCTTACATACAAAAAAGCGGAAGGCGCTACTAAAAATATAAAGGATTTTGTGATCATAAACAGATCAGGAAAAGGTTTAAAAACGTTGGCCGATAAGTAAAAATTATAGATACTCACAACAGCAAGGCTAAACAGAAACAATCCTAAAAAGAAACTTTTTGAATAGTTTTTCTTTGAAAAAAGGACCATAAATGACGTCGCAAAACCCACTATCGTAGCTATAAAAAAGAAAAGGGAAAGTACTATATCGAGCATAATTTCGGGCTTAAATTTTAAAAGGTATTTCTTTCAGTGTAACTTAAAAGAACAGACTTGGGAGTCGTTGAAAGGCTATACTTATTTGCCGAAACAAATAAGTATAAATGCCTTATACATTAAATTTATAAGCTATAAACCTGTCAACTATTTTTTGGCTAATCCCGGAGGGAAACCTTCTAGTATTTTTTTGATTGCACCATTGATAAATTCTTCCGGATTATCAGGTTTGCTGTCAATTTGTGCGTTACCGATTCCCTGCCAAACCAATTTGCCTGTTTTGGTAGATACAATATCAATTATTAATGAACCATCAACATAATCGTAAGTATTAAATGTTGTTGAACCGCCACCCATCATAGCACCGCCGCCCCAATATCCGTACGGACGATACATACCGCCATAACCATAGAAATTAGTATCGGCTGTAACCTGCGTTTTGTTTTTTAGGATAGATACCGCATTTACTTTTAAATCCGGATTAGAACTTGATTCGGTAAAACCCTTTGCAGTCATTTCGGCACGAATGGCTTTCGCAACACGGTCTACATTAAGCTGATTAACCTGACCTTCCTGTGCTTTCAGGTCATACACCGTGAAAGTTTTGTATTCGCCAAAGTTAGCAGCATGGTCATAATCAGTAGTTACTTTTACAGTTGGAGAACAGCTGAAAAGCAATCCCAATACAAAAAATGGGATTATACGAAGATTCTTTCTTTTAATATTCATTTTGTGGTATTTAAATTAATGATTAAATTAGTTTAACTTGAATTTATTAAAATGCTGATCAAATCCAGTATGAAGGGCAAATCATGTTAAATAGGCGTTAGTAAAACACAACTGCCTACAAAACAATTATTTACTACACACTCAAAGATAAATCATTTTGTTTAATTAACATAGTAGAGTGGTTAAAATTCTTACTTATTTAATTTGAACAAGTATTTGCCAGTTTATTATGTAAGTAACCATTCTAAAACTATAAAAATATTATAAACCGCTATTTCAGACAACTTCTCATTCATAAATTCAATTTTAATAATTAATGAGAGTTACACCTCATCTGAAATTGGCAATCTTCCGTCTTTAATTGCTTCCAGCATTTTATAATAATCGGCATCATTTTGATTGGCATAGGAAACCGAAAATTTTGCAATTGCATTGGCAAATTCATTTCCTTTGCCGAGATACCCGGACAAGATTGAAGGATCTCCGGTACGGGCATGTGCTCTTGCCACAGCCCAGCCGCAAGCTTTTGCATAATCGGCCATGTTTTTGACTTTCATAATTTCCAGAACCGGTTTTACTTTGGCATCACGAAGCTGTCGGATATAGAAAAACTTATCCTGGCTGTCGTTCGTCCATCCTAAAAACATATCCGAAGCAGACTGCATCAGCTTTTGACCTCTGACAATTCTTTCTCCCTGGTGGCTGTATTTGCCTTTTGTACCTATATGAGGCTCTAATACACTATGTCTGGCCTCTTTAAATTGCAAAAAAATAGGTTCGCCTGTAGCTGACATCAATAAACTTATGCCACAAAGTGTTCCCACACTTCCAACTCCAACTACTTTTATCGCAAAATCGTGCAAAGCATATCGGCTTAACAACACTTTTTTTTCGTCAGATAATGTTTCCATATATCTTTTATGAATAGCTGTCGCTTCTCTTTCAAGTCTTTTCCATTCTTCGCCGATTGGATGAAAAATCAGAGGTGGTTCGTCTTTTATTCGGGCACGGGTTCCTTCCATATAAGTCATTTTTGCAAACTCTTTTTCGTGCGCCGTATATTCTGAAGCCTTTTTTAATCTTTTTTGTTGAAATTCTTTTATCTCTTCATCATCTCCTCTTTCGATAAGCTCAGCAAGATCAATATCAGCATACCAAATTTGAAGTGCCGATAATTGACTGTATTCCAGCATGTGTCTCTTATAACTATCGGCAACATGCCAGGCAAATTCTTTACAGATTTTATTCGGGAATTTCTTCCATCTTCCTGCAATTACAAAACTTGTCGCCAGTCTTTTGATATCCCATTCCCATGGACCCGGAAATGTTTCATCAAAATCATTAATATCAAAAACTATCTTTCGTTCTGGCGTTGCAAATCCGCCGAAATTCATCAAATGACAATCGCCGCAAAGCTGAAGCTCAATTCCTGTATTTGGAGTTTGTGCCAAATCTGAAGCCATAATTGCAGCTGTACCTCTAAAAAAAGTAAAAGGACTTTCCATCATTCGGCTGTATCATATTGGAACTAAATTTTCCAATCTTCCTACACTTGTTTTGATCAGAATTTCAACCGGATCTTCACGATTCTCAGACGGATTCCATTCTTCATGAACAGACCGTGGCACCAATTTTCTAATAGCCACACCTTTATCAAACCGCGCTGCTTTTGATGCTGCGGGATTAAATAAGTTGTCGTCTGTATCTGTCGATTTTTCAGCCATAAAGGATGATTTATTATTTAACTTTTACAACTGCCGGCGGTGTCCAGTTTCCTTTAATAACTTCCTCTTTTGGCCAATACAATCTCATTGCCATTTGAAATTGAGCATTTGGCGCAGGCAGCCAGTTGTTTTCTTTATCTTTACCCGGATTATCTTTTTGAATATAAATATCAACAGATCCGTCAGCATTTTTTTTCAGTTTATTTCGGTCTCCAATGGCAAAACGATTTATAGGATTCGCTACCATAAAATCGTCCAAGCCATACATCGTTAAGCTCCAGAAAGCATTAACCGGAGGCAGTTTACCAGCGTCAAAATGAAGTACATACTTATATTTGCTGCCGTCATATTTTTCTCCATCTACATCTGTAGTAGACATTGGGTAAATTGCATCGGCGTCTAAATTGGCTCCTAATCCCACCATTGCAACTACGGCACGTGTCAGATAATTGGTTTTATAATCTCCCAAACCATGATTTATAATCCAGCCATTTACTGGTTTTGCCGTTTTCATTGCCATTCCTGCAATGTATTTATTTGTTGAAGCAGGTACCGCTTTTAATGAATCCTGAATCGCAGTTGAAAATTTAGAAATATCAAAAGGTTTTCCAGACTCCAATCCTATTTTTTTCATTTTAGCCAATATTTCTGTATCAGCCGGTGCTGCGGGATTTGCAACCATCAACTCAGTTAATTTATTAAAAAAAGCATCAATACTCATTTCCCTTACAAACTGTACAGGCGGAACTTTTGGAACACTCGGATCATTTAATGCTGCAGGGGGTGTATAGGTTTTTCCGTAAACACTTAGTGGCACTAATGTTATACCATCTTGTATTTTTTTTACGATTGTAGCTCCATCTTCCTTACTATTTACCTGAGTACGACCAGCCAGTAACGCCATATTAGTTGGTGCTTTTAATTCTTCCATCCCAGCTGGCACTGTTCCTTTCCAAAACGGACCTGTTATTAAAAAGGTCTTTTCTGAAGTTCCTGTTGTACGTTTACCGGGAGAAGTAAAAACATTTGTCCAGGCATCCAATATTGGTAATAAATAATAACGTCCATTAGTATTCGGTGCTTTAAGTACTAAGGGTTCTTTACTAAGATCAATCCATGCACTGCTATAATAAGTATCAGCATTTGGTTTTACTACATCGTGAAATTTATCATCCGGAAAATCATGTTTACGTTCTATTTGATTAACCGGTGCATTTTTAGAATCAGGAGTTGACTTATTAGTCATAACTTTTTTAGTCACATCCATAAGAACAAGTGGATAACCGTATATATAGGCATCTTTTGCTATCTGAATTATTTCAGCATCGTTTTCTCCTGTTGCTACTGCTGTAGCATCCTCATTTTGTTTTTGTTTTCCACAAGCTACACACAAAAAAATAATCATTAAACTCAATAGATTCTTTTTCATTTTACTAATTTTTAAATTAAACATCAAGATTTAATTTCTGGCAACAAAACTGATTATGGTTATTTCACCTCTTCAACATCTCCCATTTTCCATGTCTTATCAAAAAATCCTTTTTCCGGTCCATAAAAACGACCCAGCAATTCGAATTTTCTTTTCGGATCAGTTGGAACCCAATTTGATTCTTTTCCTGCGGGAGCAGTAGCACCAAAATAAATATCCACAGAACCATCTGCATTTTTTTGAAGTCCCGGACTTGTAGAAGCACGACTTGAGTATTTCGTCCCCAAAATCAAGGCATGAGTCTCACGGTCATAAGCTGTAAAAGACCAATATAATTTTACGGGAACTTTAGCAGGCAAATGAAGTTTATACAATTTTGAACCATCGAAAGACTGATCGTTATCGTCTTTAATAGACATAAGATAAAACTGTCCGGTTCCTAATTTTTTAGCACTGAAATAAGCCATAGAATAGCTTATGGCCCTTTCGTCAACAGGATAAAGATTAGGAGCGAGATAATTTGACATGATGGCTTTGACTACATCCGGAGATGCTGGCAGTGCCCAATTTGTATCATCATAAAACGGAGGTGTAAATATCTTTTCATATTTTTTATCAATCCAGTTGTGCGCATCTTTAATGGCTGCGCTTAGGATTTCCTGTCTTCTGGCATCAGTCTGAAAAATTTTTCCTTTTTCTATTCCTATAGATTTTAACTGATCTATCATAAGCAAATCTCTTGTTAGCCAAGGTTCTCTTTGTACAAACTGATTTAATACTTCAAAGAAGTGCACATTATATGGAATTGTATTGCTAAAATCAACATTAATCAAATCAACAAATGTGGTTACTGGTGGGTTATCAGCTTCGGAAAGCGGATAAATTTTTACTTTTTTTCCGTACTCAACTGCTCTTTTTATATCGCCTGGACTTCCGTCTGTTAAATTCGATCGAAGTATCGCAAAACCTGTGTAAGTAGAAGATTGAAGGGTAATATAACCTACGGGCGGAATATCTTTATAATTGGGTGGTAAAATAAGATACTTACCACCTTTACCTTTATCTACTCCCGCAGGGCCAATATCTTCAATAGCGGTTTGCCAGCCATCATCTACACTACCAGTTAATGACGAAACACCTTCTACAGCCGGAATTTCTAAAACCACCGGTCCTTGTCTGGTGTCGTATAGTGGATTTATATAAATTACATCAGGATTTGGCGTTAAAGTCTGATTCTTTGAACTAATAAGTCCTGACCAAAAAATAATTTGATTATAATCTCCCTTTGCTTTTAAAAGACTTTCATGCAGCAATTCGGCATTAACTGCGGGCATTCCCCAAATGACAGCTTCGATTGCACGATTGTAAACTATTTGTTCCTCAAAATCTGCAGGCTTAAAAGTTGCTGTTCCTGTAGTATCAGCCACAACTGTGGTTTCATTTGTTTTTGTAGACTTAGTACAGGATACTAAAAAGCAAACTGTTACAAGTGTTAAAATTTTTGATTTCATTTCTTTTAGTTTTGTTTCTTAAGATGGAGAATGGTCAACAATGAAGAATTTACTGTGGAAATATAAAAGCTACAACCGCTCTCAATCCCCAATCGGGCCTGATATCTGAGTGGCCTACAATTGGTATTAAAGGCATTACTGCAAATTGCATGGTTTGGCCTCCTAATTTTGTAATGGCGCCAACATTTGGACTAACCGTAATAAGCGTTGTATTTCCCTGCCAGTTTTGCGTAATCTCTGAAGTAAAACCTAAACTTGCACCACTTTTGTAACTGTGAGTTAAAAATATTTGGGTGTAAAATTGATTAAAATCAGCACGGTCTGCGTTTCCGGCAACTGACCAAATTTGATTGGCTAAAAAACCAATTGAAAGCCCTTTTCCCTGATGCATAACCAGAACACTCGGTCCAATACCAAATTTTTCTGTTCCTAAAAATTTTTCTGTAGCAGTTGGAACCAAAAAAGCTGGACCAACTCCTAATATAATTCCCTTAGTTTTAGGAGCAAAAAAAGCGGTTACAGTAGCATCACTTAAACCAAATTCATGAGTATTTTCGCCGGTAACATCCTGTTGATCTACCACCGGAAGAATATAACGGGTAATTAAATTTAAGTTTTCACTTAATTTAAAAGGGACAACGGGCTGTATGTTGATCTGATATTTTATTCCATTATAGGGACCAATCCCGTAAGTAAGATTATTTTGCAGCGGCACACTAATTAAGCTTGCCACCGGATTCGCCATTTTATCGGCAAGTTCTTGTGCGCTATTGCCAGCCTTTGGTTCCTCTTGTGCAAAAGCAGAAAAATTTAAAAGAAAAACAAATGCAATAAAAAGAGATTGAATTGAAATAAAATACCCTGGAAGTTTCATGATTATTTTCTTTTAAAAGATTTTTACTCCTTCTTAAAATCAAAAAGAAACAACTTTCAACTTTTAAAAGTTGTTTCTTTCTTTAATTTTTATAAAATGAAATTATCACCCTCCACCGCTTCTTTTAGCAGTTGATAAGGATTTTAATTTCTCTTGAGCCTCTCTGATCTTCAAATAATTATCAATAGTAATTGGACCAGGATATAGGTTACTTTGTACCACATGAGGTGGATATTTTTCATAGGTTTTAGCAAATTCTCCAATAATGTTCTGAACAGTTGGCAAGAACCAGGTTTTCTCTGTAAAGTTGTTCATGAATAAATCATAGCGTTCTTGCGGATCTGCCCATAAATCATAAATTTGAGGTACTGTAGCCACATAACTGCTCGCTCCTTTCCAACCTAAATTAGAGTCTACTGATAAACCTCCTGTTGCTTGTCCGTTATCACCACGTAAATTAAAGACCGCTTTAAATTTTCCAATTCTTATTGCTCCCGGTAATAATTCATCTTCTGTAAAATAAAACCACATCGTTCTTTTTGATTTACCAGTTCCAAATAAAACCGGCGACATATCGTAACTATCAAAAATAGTTGGTTTACCATCTCTGTCTACTGTTGGTAATTCCTGTCCAGACAAAGCAGCAAATGTTGCCATGAAATCAAGTGTTCCTAAAATATCATGGTTTTGCACTCCTGGTTTAATTTTTCCAGGCCACCATGCTAATGTTGGAATACGGCTTCCACCTTCACGGTCTGTTCCTTTTGTTCCTCTAAATGGAGTATATCCGCAATCTGGATAAACGTCTTGCCAGGTTCCATTATCTACTGTGTAAATAATTAAAGTATTTTCGGCAATTCCCATATTACGAACTTCATCCATAATACGACCTATTCTGGAATCCAATTCAACAATACAATCAGCATATTTGTTTTTTCCTGCCGATTTTCCTGCATAGTCAGGATGAGGCAGGTTTGGCTGATGGTTTTTTGCAAAAGAAATTTCCATAAAAAATGGTTTATCTCCTTTTTTACCATTTTCTTTCAGCCATTTAATAGATTCCTCTTCTGTATATTGATCCAAAAACGGAATTACTTTACCATCTATTTTTCTAACTTCTCTGTATGGTTTTCCAGCTTCTCCTTCAAGAGCACCTTTGGTTCCTTTTGCCCATTGAGCTCTGATATCATCGGGCATATCAGCATTCCACTCAGGATCTGTGTATGTATAAGCATTTAAGTGATATAATGTTACGTTTTTCATAACATCAAAACCTTGTGCAATTGGCATCGAATAATCTTCTTCGCCAAGGTGCCATTTTCCGGCAAAAAAGGTACTGTAGTTTTTACGTTTTAGCAAAGATGCTAATGTCCATTCGGCTTTTGGTAAACCTCCTCCATCACCTGGAAAAGCAACTGTTGTCATACCGCTTCGATTAGGAATTCTTCCTGTTATTAAAGCAGCTCTACCTGGCGTACAGCTTGGCTGTCCATAAAAAGACCAAAACTGCATTCCTTCTTTAGCCATTTTATCTATGTTAGGAGTTGCCGCTCCACGTCCTTCACCACCACCATAAGGACCTAAATCTCCCCATCCGGTATCATCCGATAATAAAATAATAATGTTCGGGCTTTTCTGCGCATAACCAACAGTGGCTATAAAGAGGCAAAAAAGCAAGCCAAAAGTCTTCATGAGACTGGCTGATTTGATTGATCTCAAATTTGTTTTCATAGGGTGTTCTGGATAAATTATACAATCTTGAATTCTAAAATTTTAAGGCAGAAATCTATTTTATTTCAAATTCTAATTATTTGTCGGGGAATATTTTTTTCCAATCGTCTTTCATGCTGATGACATGGTATTTGTATTTGGCAGCAGTATTTAAGGATAAATTGTCTTTTTCCTGATAATTGTATTCTCTAATAGAATCGTTATGATTTACGATCATTTGAAAAGAAGGATATTTGCTTCCTGAAGAATATCGTAGCATGGCAAGATCACCTTCCCCACCTTCGTTTCCACAAGCGAAAACAGGTCTTTGACCAATGTGTAATTGTATTCCAACTGGTTTTCCAACTTTGTCATCTAAAAGATCTAAAGCTGGTTCTCTTTTGATGCTATTGGTTGCATCGTCAAAAGTGTATTTGAAAGATGTTCCAACAACTTGTTCTTTTGGAATTCCATAAAAATCAGCTGATATTGCTCTTACTAATTCGATCGTTCCACCCGTTACAATAAAAGTTTTGAAACCATTTGCACGCAAATAATTCAAAAGCTCCAATTGAGGTTGATATCTGATTTGTTTTAAAGGAACATTTTTACCCGGATATTGGGCACCAGCAAAAAACTCTTTTGTTGCAGCTTCAAATTCATCTTCGGTCATTCCGGTATGTGTTGCGGCTACTAATTCAATTAAGGCTTTGTCTCCTCCTTTTTCGAAAAAAGTTTTGTCTTTTTCTACCACCGCTTTAAAAGGCTGTTTTTGAGCTAAAGCAGGATTTTTTTCAATCATTTTCTTAACTCTGTAAAAAGCAAATAATTCCTGAACATAAGGTTTTTCAGCCCAAAGTGTTCCATCATTATCAAAAGTCGCGATTCTGTTTTCAACCGGAATAAAATCAGGACTTCCTTCTTTAGTTACCTTTGTAACATACGCTATAATATCACTTTTAAGATTACCATCATTCCAGCTAGGCAGCGGATCGCCGCTTGTTGCAACTGTTGTTGTACTGTCCTGAGAACTAGTACTTGTAACAGTATCTGTTTTTTTACAAGAAACAAGTAAGAATAAAAACAGGGGTACTATATATATTTTTTTATACATAATATTAATTTTAAGTTATTGAAAAGCTTGAGCCATTACTGACTCAAGCTGATTATTTACTAATAATATTTTTATTTTTTCTTTTTATCTGTTTTTGCATTTGCGTCATCAACACTTTCGTTTGCACTACCTGGAAGAATTTTTCTTTCTTTTTCTAAAAATGCCTTCGCTTTTATTTGCAATAATTTTTGCTCCAATATAGTTGTTGGATTAAAACTTGGAGGTACAGAACGAGGAGGATATTTATCAAATGTTTCAGCGAAAATAAATACCTGCTCCATAAGACCATATACTGATGGAACGTGATTGATAATCCAATCCCAATAGGTATTCGAAGTTATATCTGCCCTCTCATAAGGATCTTGCATTAAATTGAATATTTTTTGCATACGAAGTTTTGTAAATGGCTCTGCCCAAAGTCCCATCGTACCCTGCATACGCTGTTCAGCAAAAACATATTTATAATCTCCCTGACGTAACCCTACCAATAAACCATCATCATCTGAATAAAAGAATTTATCTCTTACACTTGGTCCTGTCCCACGAAGGATTGCAGACTGATCAAATCCATCTAAGTGAACATTATAGTTTTTACCATTTGCACTATACCCGTTCAATAATTTTTTTGCTAAATCTGGTTCACCTGCAATTGAAGCCAATGTTGGCATCCAGTCATTATGACTCATCAGTTCATTTGTAATTTGTCCTGGTTTGATTACGCCTGGCCAACGTACTAAACAAGGAACTCTAAAAGCACCTTCCCAGTTTGTGTTCTTTTCAGAACGAAACGGTGTCATAGCACCATCAGGCCATGTATTCATGTGTGGGCCATTATCTGTAGAATAAACCACTAGAGTATTATCGGCAATACCTAAATCATCTAATACTTTCAAAAGATCTCCAACTGTTAAGTCGTGTTCAATCATACCGTCAATATATTCACTGTCACCATGAGTATATTTCCCTCTGTGTTCTGGTCTTACGTGCGTACGCAAGTGCATACGGGTACCATTCCACCATACAAAAAATGGTTTTCCTGCTGCATGCTGTCTCTTAATAAAATCGATTGCTGCCGCAGATGTTTCGTCGTCGATAGTTTCCATTCTTTTTTTAGTAAGAGGACCTGTATCTTCAATTCTTTGTTTTCCAATTTTTCCAAAACGAGGATCAGGAATACTTCCATCATCAACATTTGTTGCAGTACATTTTAGAACTCCTCTTGGTCCGAATTTTTTCAGATAAGAAGGATCTTTAGGATAATCCGGCAATTCTGGCTCTTCTTCTGCATTCAAGTGGTACAGATTTCCGAAAAATTCATCAAAACCATTTACAGTTGGCAAACTTTCGTTACGGTCACCCACGTGGTTTTTACCAAACTGACCTGTAGCGTAGCCCAAATTTTTCATAATACCTCCAATAGAAGGATCTAACTGGCTCATTCCCATTGGAGCACCTGGAAATCCTACTTTGGTTAATCCACTTCGAATACCATGCTGCCCTGTAAGTAATGCAGCACGTCCCGCAGTACAGCTTTGTTCTCCATAATATTGTAAAAATCGGATCCCTTCATTGGCAACACGATCAATATTAGGAGTTGTATATCCCATTAATCCATCGCTATAAGCACTAATGTTGCTTATACCAATATCATCTCCCCAAATTATAAGAACGTTAGGCTTCTTTGTGTTTTGAGCATTTAGTCCAGCGCTCATAAAGCACACTAATGCAAATAGTAACATTGCATTCTTAAATCTACATTTAAATGTGAATTGTTTCATGATGATAAAATTTGTTATTACTCTTTTATTACTTGGCTATGCGTATAAAATCAAAAAAAGACTCTCAAATTTTAAAGAAAAATCCGTTCTATTTATGGTGTGATGTTTCAAATTTTAACATCATTGGGGCGAATTTGGAACAAAAATTTTCTTAACATTTTTTTGTGTTTCTCAAAATTAACTAATAAAAAAACGAACGATAGTATTAATAGAGGATGACATTGTTTCATTTTATAAAATGGAACATAAAACATGTTTATTTTGCTCCAGAAAGTTTCATTTTCTAAATTGAAACATCCCAAAAGCCATTTAATTAGGAAGTTACATTTTTAGAATATTTTGAAGAAATGTATATAAGTGTTAAAAAAACACCTCTATTGATGCCTTATTTCTCTTCAAAATCGTAAAAAAGAAGTGTGTATTTTGAAAAATTAACCCCGTTTATTGTTTTTTAGGGAAGTAGTATGGGATTATAAATTCAGATTTATCTTATATCATTAAAAAAATTGACGGTTTTAAAAATTTGATTTTAAATCCTTTTTCGGAAAAACAACTTAATTAAAATACAAATTCATTAAAATCTAATCCAAAAAAAAGCCATTCGACGTATCGAATGGCTTTTGTAAATTGTAATCTTTAAAAGAAAACTATTCTATTTCAGAAACTCTCATGGTGTTAACCATTCCTTTATCCTTAATTGGCATTGCAGCAAGGTTGATCAAATAATCACCCTTTACAACAAATCCTTTTTGTTTTGCAATCTCGTTAACATCCGTTACAGTATCATCTGTACTTTCGTCTTTATCATAGAAGTATGATTTAACTCCCCATAATAAATTCAATTGTGTTAAGATTCTTTTGTTTGAAGTAAACACCAAAATATGAGAAGATGGTCTCCAAGCCGAAATCTGGAAAGCTGTATAACCGCTATTTGTTAAAGTACAAATTGCTTTTGCTTTGATTTCATTTGCTAACAAAGCTGCCTGGTGACAAACTGTTTTAGTAACAAAACGTTTTGTTTTAATTTGTGGTGTATTTTGTGGAACCTGAATTAACGGAGAATCCTCAACAGCCTCACAAATTTGAGTCATTTTCTGGATTACCTGAACCGGATAATTTCCTGTAGCAGTTTCTCCAGACAACATTACAGCATCAGCTCCATCCATTACAGAGTTTGCAACGTCGTTTACTTCAGCTCTTGTTGGTGTCAGACTTGTAATCATTGTCTCCATCATTTGTGTAGCAACGATAACTGGGATTCTAGCCGTTTTAGCTCTGCGGATTAAATCTTTTTGTACCAGTGGTACTTCGTGTGCAGGAAGTTCAACTCCCAAATCTCCACGAGCAACCATAAGACCATCACAATATGCAATAATTTTATCGATGTTTTCAAGAGCTTCCGGCATTTCAATTTTAGCAACGATTGGAATTTTAACATCCGAATGCTTAGCAATCAATTCTTGTAAGTCTTGTAAATCTCGTGGTGTTTTTACAAAAGAAAGTGCGATCCAGTCTACTTTTTGTTCGATAGCAAAAATAGCATCTGCAATATCTTTTTCAGTTAAAGCCGGTAATGAAATTTTTGTATTCGGAAGATTAACTCCTTTTTTAGATTTTAATTCTCCACCCTGAATTACCTTAGCAACAACTTCTGTTTTTTTGTCAGTAGAAACAATTTCGAAAATAAGTTTTCCGTCATCAAGCAAAATACGCTCTCCAACATTTACATCATTTGGAAAATTTTGATATTTCATGAATGCTTTTTGAGCTGTTCCGATAATATCTTCTGCAGTTGTAAAAGTTATTAGATCACCATCATGAACTACAGTTCCTTCTTCCATTACACCAACTCTAAGTTTTGGTCCCTGCAAATCTCCAAGGATTGCAGTTGTATAACCAAACTCTTCGTTAAGGCCTCTAATAATATTAATTTTATCTTTTACTCCTTCGTAATCAGCATGCGAAAAATTGATTCTAAACACATTAACCCCTGCTTCGATCATATCCTTGATAATCTCTCTCGTACTACATGCAGGCCCTAGCGTAGCAACAATTTTGGTTTTCTTGTTTGTTAACATTTTTTTTAAAAAATTAGATT
>RCUJ01000823.1_pt1 | contig 17582 bp, 13 predicted proteins | sample 2166321 | NCBI WGS metagenome assembly RCUJ01 (sample SAMN09932808, study PRJNA488358) | compost metagenome | feature: garden; material: soil; isolation source: compost soil in an enriched community after 118 h of incubation | place: Germany: Experimental Botanical Garden Goettingen | collected... | reverse complement strand
ATTGACGATATGAGAATGATGATGAAACACGCAATCACACTGCTGGCCTTCTTCGGCCTGATGAGTTCCCCTCTGGCCATGGCCGCCATCCCTGCCAAGATCAACGCCATCCCCGGCGCTCTGATCGTGAACTGGCAGCCCCAAGACGCCGGACAGCGCATGGGCGATGCCCTCGAGGTATACAACGATGCTGGCGATCTGCTGGCACGGGTTCCGGCCAAGATGTCGGGTCAGCAGCGGGTCGTGTTGCCCGCAAAGACACAGGGTGATCTGCGTCTGAGTCTGGGAAATGAACAGGCGCAGTATCGCGTGCCGTTCGGTTTTGGTGGCGGTCAGGAATAAGCCGCTCATTCCCTTTGTGCTTCGTTTTGCGGGCAGGCTTCGTCTGCTGGGCCTGCCCGCATTTTTGCTGCCATAAGCAGAACTGACCAGAATATGTCCCCCTTATTTTCAGATCGGATGAATCCATCCGCTCTCGTCGAACTTCCCCATCAATGGACTATGTGAATATGACTGCCAGAACAGGTTTTACTGCGCGGCGTGCGGCGCCCTATCTGGTGGCCCTCTCGGTGGCATCTGCCCTGGGGGCTGCCCTCTATACCCACCAGAGCCAGGCCGAGGCGCCAGTCATGGCCGAGGCCGCTGTGCCTGTCTCCGTGAGCAGGATAATGCCCAATCGCGTCAAGCTGTGGGAGGCGTTCTCCGGCCGGTTGGAGTCGGTGGAACGGGTGGCGCTGAGGCCCCGAGTGGCCGGCACCATACAGGGGATCCACTTTCGGGAAGGGGCATTGGTTGCGCGCGGCGATCTGCTGATCACCATAGACCCAGCCCCCTACGCAGCCCAGGTGGCCCAGGCCGAGGCGGTGGTCGAGGCTGCGCGTGCTCGGCTGGCTCAGGCGGGATCTGATCTGACGCGTGCGCAGCGGCTGATTGCCTCCAGCGCCATCGCTCAGCGGGATCTCGATCAGCTGCACAACGCCAAGCTGGAAGCCGTTGCCAACTTGCGCGGCGCCGAGGCGAGCCTGCAAGCGGCCCGGCTCAACCTCGATTACACCCGGGTTACGGCGCCCATCTCGGGGCGGATTGGCCGCCTCGACATCACAGTGGGCAACCAGGTGGCGGCGGGACCGATGGCCCCTGTCATGAGCACTCTGGTCTCGGTGTCCCCCATCTATGCCAGCTTCGATGTGAGCGAGGCGACCCTGGAGCGGTTACAGGTGTCGCGCGAACAGATCAGTGACACCCCGGTACAGCTTGGCACCAGTGGGATGACGGGCACACCACTGGAGGGGCGTCTGCAATTTATCGACAACCAGGTGGACGCCGGCAGCGGCACCCTCAGGGTACGCGCCACTCTGGATAACCGGGACGGCAGTCTGACCCCTGGTCAGTTTGCCAGGATCAGGCTGGGATCTTCCCGTCAGGTCGACGCCTTGCTGGTGAGCGAGCGGGCTATCGGCTCGGATCAGAGCAAACAATTCGTCATGGTGGTGGGCGAGGGGAACCGCGCCGAGTACCGCGAGGTGAGCCTTGGCATGAGTGTCGAGGGTGAGCGTATCGTCACCCGTGGCCTGCAGCCCGGGGAGCGAGTCATCGTCAATGGTCTGCAGCGGGTACGCCCCGGCACACTGCTGGCGCCCAGCCAGATTGAGCCCACTGCACTCACGACCACCCAAGCCCGGACGGCCAGTCGCGGCTGATGGCCGCGTCGTTGCATCAGAGTCAAACCATGAATATTTCAAAGTTCTTCATCGACCGGCCCATCTTCGCCGGCGTTATCTCCATCCTGTTCGTGCTGGCGGGACTGGTAGCAGTCAATGCTCTGCCCATCTCCGAGTATCCCGAGGTGGTGCCGCCCCAGGTGGTCGTGCGGGCGACCTACCCGGGAGCCAGTCCTACGGTGATCGCCGAATCGGTGGCCATGCCGCTCGAGGAGTCCATCAACGGGGTTGAGGGGATGATCTACATGGGCAGCCAGTCCACCACGGATGGCACCATGACCCTGACCGTCACCTTCCGTCTTGGAACGGATCCGGACAAGGCTCAGCAACTGGTGCAAAACCGGGTGGCTCAGGCCGAGGCGCGCCTGCCCGAGGAGGTGCGTACCCTGGGGGTGACCACGGTCAAGGCGAGCCCGGACCTCACCATGGTGGTGCACCTGGTCTCACCGGAGGATCGCTATGACATCGACTACCAGCGCAATTATGCGCTGCTCAATGTGCGTGACCGATTGGCCCGGATCCAGGGGGTGGGGGACGTGGCCATCTTTGGTGGTGGGGAATATGCCATGCGGATCTGGCTTGATCCCGACAAGGTCGCCGCCCGTGGCCTCGCGGCCAGCGATGTGGTGGCGGCGCTGCGTGAGCAGAACATTCAGGCGGCGGCCGGGGTGGTCGGCGGGTCGCCGGCGCTGCCGGGTACCGAGCTGCAGCTCTCCGTCAATGCTCGGGGCCGGCTGCAGAGCGTGGAGGAGTTTGGCGACATCATCGTCAAGTCGGGCGGCGGCGCGGTGACGCACCTGCGTGACATCGCCCGTATCGAGCTCGGAGCGGCCGACTACTCGGTGCGCTCGAAACTCAATAACAAGCCGGCGGTCGGCATCGGCATCCACCAGGCACCGGGCGCCAACGCATTGCAGATCTCCGACGAGGTGCGCAGCACCATGAGCCAGATAGCCAAGGCCATGCCCCAAGGGCTCGAGTATCGTATCGCCTACGATCCGACCCAGTTCGTGCGCGCCTCCATCGACTCTGTGGTACACACCCTGCTCGAGGCGATCGCCCTGGTGGTACTGGTGGTTATCCTGTTCCTGCAGACCTGGCGCGCCTCCATCATTCCGCTGCTGGCGGTGCCTGTCTCCATCATAGGGACCTTCGCCGTCATGCTGCTGTTTGGCTTCTCCCTCAATGCGTTGACCCTGTTTGGGCTGGTGTTGGCGATAGGCATAGTGGTGGATGACGCCATCGTGGTGGTGGAGAACGTCGAGCGCAATATCGAGGGGGGACTGTCGCCGCGCCTGGCGACCTACCGCGCCATGCGGGAGGTCTCCGGCCCCATCATCGCCATTGCCCTGGTGCTGTGTGCGGTATTCGTGCCGTTGGCCTTCATCACCGGGCTGACCGGCCAGTTTTATCGCCAGTTTGCCCTGACCATCGCCATCTCCACCGTCATCTCGGCCATCAACTCACTCACCCTTTCGCCGGCGTTGGCGGCCCTGTTGCTCAAGGGGCATGGCGAGCCCAAGGATGCGCTGACGCGAGGCATGGAGCGGCTGCTTGGTCCACTGTTTGCGCGCTTCAACTGCGGCTTCGAGCGCGGCGCCCGCGTCTATGGTGCCGGCGTGCAGGGGATCTTGCGACGCAAGGCCCCGACGCTGCTGTTGTTTGCTGGCCTGCTGGTGCTGACCTATGGCTTGTTCCAGAGCGTGCCCGGGGGCTTTGTGCCTTCCCAGGACAAGCAGTACCTGATTGGGTTCGCCCAGTTGCCGGATGGTGCCACCCTGGATCGTACCGACAGGGTGATCGAGCGGATGGGGGCTATCATGGCCAGCAACGAGAACGTGGAGGGGACCCTTGCTTTCACCGGGCTCTCAATCAACGGCTTCACCAACAGCCCCAATGCCGGGGTGGTGTTCGCCATGCTCAAGCCGTTCGAGCAGCGCACAGGCGCCGATCAGAGCGGCATGGCGGTGGCGGCGCAACTGAACCAGGCTTTCACCGGCATCGAGGAGGCGGTGGTGGTGATGTTCCCGCCACCCCCCGTGCAGGGGCTTGGCACCACGGGGGGCTTCAAGTTGCAGCTTGAGGATCGCGGCGGGCTCGGGTACGGGGAGATGGATGAGGCGGTGCAAGGCTTCCTGGCCAAGGCGGCCCAGGCCCCGGAGCTGGTCGGGCTCTTCAGTAGTTGGCAGATCAATGTGCCGCAGCTCTTTGCCGACATCGACCGCACCCGTGCCCATCAGCTCGGGGTGGAGGTGACCGACATCTTCAACACGCTGCAGGTCTACCTTGGCTCGCTCTATGTCAACGATTTCAACCAATTCGGGCGTACCTACTCGGTGCGGGTGCAGGCAGATGCCACCTATCGCAGCCATGCCGATGATATCGGCAAACTGAAGGTGCGTTCGGTCTCGGGTGAGATGATCCCCTTGTCGGCCCTGATGAAGGTGGAGCACACTGTCGGTCCTGAGCGGGCGATGCGCTACAACGGTTTCCTTTCTGCCGATATCAGTGGCGGGCCGGCGCCTGGTTTCAGTTCGGGGCAGGCCAAGGCCGCCATCGAGCGGATCGCCGCCGAGACCTTGCCTCAGGGCATAGGTTTCGAGTGGACCGAACTCACCTATCAGGAGATCCTGGCTGGCAACTCGGCGCTGTGGGTTTTCCCGCTTGCCATCCTGCTGGTATTCCTGGTGCTGGCCGCCCAGTACGAGAGCCTGACGCTGCCGTTGGCCATTTTGCTCATAGTGCCGATGGGGCTGCTCTCGGCCATGGCTGGGGTCTGGCTCTCTGGCGGGGACAACAACGTCTTCACCCAGATTGGGCTCATCGTACTGGTGGGGCTCTCGGCCAAGAACGCCATTCTCATCGTGGAGTTTGCCCGTGAACTGGAGTTGGCGGGACGGGCGCCGTTGGCTGCCGCCATCGACGCCGCCAGGCTGCGGCTGCGGCCCATCCTGATGACCTCGCTGGCTTTCATCATGGGGGTGCTGCCCCTGGTGCTGGCAAGTGGCGCCGGCGCCGAGATGCGATCGGCCATGGGAGTGGCGGTCTTCTCCGGCATGATAGGGGTGACCCTGTTCGGTCTGTTCCTGACCCCTCTCTTCTATGTGCTGCTGCGGCGCCTCGCAGGCAATCGCCCGCTGGTGAGCCATGGGGAGCAGAACATGGAGTAGTCAGTCTGGCTGATGAGCAATGAACCTATACAAAGAGGCCCAATGGGCCTCTTTTGACTGGGAATACCACCGCCATACAGCATGGGTCTACTCTGACCTGGGTTCGAAACGACAACTGCCCGATATTGAGCCAATTCGCAAATGGGGGAATACCATAGGACTTTTGTATATTGATCGCTATGTAGAAGACCAACTCGGATAACACCGTTTCTATCCTCCTTGACAGTGCATTGTCTGCGTCAATAAAGAGCGCGATGGTATCCTTTTCTTTCACCTAACCTCCTTGTCCTGAGTTGGTCTAATCGGTGTCGATTCTCGTTGAATAAGAGATTCGATAATATGGCACTATCTGGGCAATGGCCTAAACCAGTTGGTCGTTGAGATCTCGTTATGTGGCAAGATATTCGTATTCCTTTCGCGGTCAGGATTGATACTGGCCAAATGGTGTCAATTGACGAGGTTGCGCGGGGGCTAGCCTGCAACTGTAAGTGCCCTAGTTGTGACGGGCGTCTGGTGGCCAGAAAAGCCGATGTAAATGCACATCATTTCGCGCATCACACCGCCAGCAAGGAAGCCTGCCAATACGCTTTTTACACCAGTATTCGTTTGATGTTGCTCTCTCGGCTCGATGACATCAAGTTGCTTACTACTCCTGCCTTCGAGATCTTGTTCGAGGGAATCAGTCATATGGTCTCCGCACCGCACCCCGACATCAAAGTGTACCGTGCATCCCAGGAGTGTCAGCAGTTGGCACCTACGGCGCTCTATGCTTTGCAGGATCGGAACGACTACCGGCTTGGGCTGGATTTCCCCGCGGCTAATGAATCGCCACAGGATAAACCCTATTGGCTGGACGATTACACCTGTACCAACCCTAAAACAGGCATTCTCTCGGTCGTGTATAGCACCTTTGCTGAACATCTATTTCTGAAGGACCGCCCAGACGGCATGGATACCACGTCATGGATGTTCCACATACTCAGTTCCAATCCGAAGTGCCTTCACTGGCAATATCATCCCGCCGCAGAGCGGGTACGTATCCGCTTGCAACATGAAGCCAAGGAGAGGGAGCTGGTTCGGGCCGAGCAACGCGCTAGAGAGGAGGAGCGTCTGCGGCAGTGGGCAGAAGAAGAGGCTCGGAGAGAGCCTGAGCGGCGAGCCCGCCGTGAGCGTGAGCAGAAGCTAGCGCAGGAACGGCAACAGCAACGGGAAGCGATGTTGCGGCTAGCTCGTCAGCAGCAGGAAGAAGAGGAACGGCGTTTGATGGTAGAACGCAAACAGCGGTCAGACGCCATCTGGGAGCGAATGGAGCAAAAGCGCAAAGAAGCCATTGAACGTAGGCGCTTGGATGAAGGTGCAATACAACGGGCTGTAGACCAACTGGTTACCGGACTGCAAACAACGCATGCTGTGGCCGATCCGGTGGAGGAGGGGCCTAAGGTTTGCAAATATTGCTTCCTTGGGTCGGAAACACTTACTCTGCATGGTTACTGCTATCGCGAGCAGTGTGTCGGTGCCCGCGAACGAGCTAGGCGGTTTGGTAAGTATTTCCCCGACTAAAGCGTATTTGCCAGCAGATTGTGCTGCTTGATATCTGCACAAGAGTAGTCAGATAGACTGCTTGGGCAACCACTCCGATAAAAGTGCATAATAACGCTTATTTATAGCCTCAATGCTCAAAACCATATGAAAAGTTAAGATGGAGGATCAGGAAATGACCAGAGTGTGATCCCTTACGATGTTTTGGGGGAGTCTAGAAGGCTAAACTGATATATCTGTTGCTGTATGGAATCCTCATGGTCCATAAAATAATTCTGGAAACGGATCCAAGTACCAGCTGTGTTATGGCAAAACCTGCATTGAGAATAGTTCCCGCTACTCATTCTGACTGAAGCTCGGTGCAGCATGAAAGCTGAAGGGTAGGTCAAACGGCTGTATCGTGTCCGGCTCAGCAGCATATGGTCAAGGTGGTGAGGGCCGTTCGGGGCTTTCATAACCCAAGCCGAACAGTATCTAGATGTTCCACTATGCGAATTACCTAACTGACCGCATACGAAGAAACAGGCTAAGACTTCAACAACTATCAGCTTTTTAATCAGGGAAATTTATGTCGGCACCTGAAGTAGTTCAAGCACCTCAATTTCGGTTTGAAGGGTTGATGATTCAACGAATTATTTTCCATCGAATTCATACGAAATCCGCAGATAAGGCGGTACTTGATCCCAAGACGAGCAATGAACTCGTCAAGCTACCGCAGCCTGCGATTGACGCATTGCAACTTCGGATCACAAAGGCTCTTGGAAACAAGTCTCACGGAATTGAGATGTCAATTCATGATGTTGCTGCGGGCAGTTTTTTTCAGACTGCGGCCTCAATGCTCCACGCTGACGATACAAGTTTCATCAAAGCATCAAAGGAACTAGCGGTAGGTCTGCACAAGGCTCAACTGACGACTAACTCTCCAGGTGGGATGCTCGCTATCATCGCTGGGCGTGTGGGTGATGATGCCTTGCCTTTTCTTGCGGCAATCAAGGCAGAAACACAAGACGGCTTCAAGGCAGATGAGAAAGATGACCAAGTTAATGTGGAGTATATTACCGACCTACTCCTTACCGACACACAACGGTTCTACAAAATTGGTCTCTTGACAGAAAATATCAGTAAGCCAGCAGGAGCCGATGGCTACCAAGCGGACAACTATCGTTCATTTTTATTCGATCACCTGATGACAGCGACTGAAACCCGCCCAGCCGCAGCATTTTTCTATCGCGTTTTTTTGGGAATGGATATTCAGGCTTCATCGAAGAAACTCACTGAAGATTTCTTCGAATACACACGTACCTTTATCAAAACATCTCCCCTTGAGGACAATGAAAAGCTTGATCTTCACGAGGCACTAAGAACTGAGCTCCGTAGTCAAGAAGCCACAATTGGTGTGGGGAGTTTTGGTGCAAAGCATTTGCCTGCAGAGCTTCGCAAAGGGTATGACGATTTTATGGCTGCGAAAGGTTTTCCTGCAAATGCTGTTAGTAAAGATACAGACTACATCCAAGCGAAGCTGAGAAAGCGTAGGACGCTTTTCTTTACAAACGGGGTTAGGATTTCAACTCCACCAGAAAAAACTGATGATTTCCTACTGATCGAACCCGCTAATGATGCGGGTATCACTGTTGTGAGGATCAAAGGAACCTTCCAAGAGCAGAAGTAATGGATATAGACACTTTCCGTAAATACTTAAATGATAACCACTTGGGGTATGCCAAGTGGGGTGCTTATGTTACGGAAAAAATCAACAGCGTCTTGATTGAGAAGATGGGAGAAGATAAGACTCCCATGCTTGTGAAGATTCCTGCGGTACCCAGAGTCAAAGAGATTGGTTCCGCCATTGGTAAAGTTGCTCGCAAAGGGTATACCAATCCCATCACTCAAATGACCGATCTTGTGGGTGTTCGATTTGTGGTATTGCTCTCAGAACAAATTGACTTAATCGGTAAGGTCATTCGACAAGAGCCATCTTGGTCTGCTGAGATATCCAAAGATTACCAAGATGAGATTGAACAGAATCCCAAGATTTTTGACTATCAGTCCCAACACTTCGAGATCAGACCCAAGACCAATTTCTATATCGATGGTTGTGTCATTACTACGGACATGTGCTGTGAGGTCCAGGTTAGAACACTCCTACAGCACGCATACGCAGAACTCGTCCACGACAGCATCTATAAACCGGTTGGGCCAGTCCCTCCTAAAGCAGAGCGTCAAGTAGCTAAAAGTATGGCTTTGATGGAAACGACGGACGAGCTTTTCTGCAATACGATGAGATTACTCACAGATGCAAACCAACCAAGAAATCAGCTGTTAGAAGATCTGACTTCTATCTACCGTGAAAAAATCGGAGGCCAGTTTCTTAAGGCCGATCAAAAAACAAACTACGCAGTACTTGATGAGTACAGGGATGTGTTTAGAGATGGCCTATCTGCTGACATTGGTTTCTTTATTGAGAGAAAAAAATATATACCTTCACAAACGATCAAACGTGTTCCAGCTAACCCCTTCTACGCACAGCCAATCCTGCTATTTGTTTATTGGATAGTTAGCGAGATGGATCCCGATGAAGTAAAGCGGCGCTGGCCACTGCCTGGTTATTTACGAGAACTTGATATGATCTTTAGTGACTTGGATCGTAAACCAAACTTCTAGAGCAGGTGTGAATAATTCACCAGATGTTAAAATACTTCTCGGTAACTAATTAAATGACTAAAGCTCTCAATTCCCTCACTAAGGATACTTGTTCTTTGTGGTGTGGTGAAATTACAACTGTGTAGCGGGGTACAGAGTTTAATACCACTTTATGTCAGCTTATAAGTAATTCTTATGTCAACTTATGGGTTATAAAACTCTCGTAAATCACTGATTTTTGACTGTAGTGGTTTAATCATCCCGGACACCATTTTAGGTGCTACAGTCGCAACCATTACCAGGTCGCTAAACCTACCAGGACTTAACCATGAGTTATCAGATCCTCTCTGCCACTGTGGCTAGTATTTTCGAACTGAAACGTAACCCGATGGGGACACTAAAGAAAGGCCATGGTTCAGCTGTTGCCATCCTCAACAACAATGAACCAGCCTTTTACTGTGTGCCACCAAAACTCTTTGCCTACTATGTCGAGCTGGCCGAAGATGCCGAGCTAAACCGTATAGCTGATGAGCGAATAGCCACACTCGACAGAGTCAGCGTTTCGCTTGATGACCTATAATGTAGGTCCTGCTCTTCGCCCGCTGGACACAGAAGGTGACGACACTGGCGTAGCCTTAAAGTTAGGTGTCCAGGAAGCAAGGAGCGATTCCAAAACCGGATTATGACGCTTTGCTGAAGTACGAGCCAACCTGATTCAGCAGTCCTACAGGTTATGAGTGGGAGTGCTGATATTCGGCAGACGCCAATGCTGACAAGTTATTGAATTTAAGGAAGAAGGTCACGAATATCACATTGCAGTATCTCGCAAAGCCGATAGGCTTTTTCAAGCGTGATATTAACCGTTCCTCGTTCGATACGTCCCACATAGCTCTGATCGATGTCAGCCATTAGGGCTAGCTGTTCTTGGGTGATGCCGAGGTCAGTTCGCTTTGCACGCAACTTATTCCCAAATTTCTTTGCTATATCATGCATTTATCGCCTCTCTTGAGGCGAAAACTATCTCTGGTTGCTGAACACATGTGAAGGGACTATAATCCCTATTTGTCGGTTATTAGTTTAATAATCATGCAAACAGATGGAGAAAATCCATAACTATGTCGATCACTCATCTACCCACGCCTATTTACAATGCCTTGGAGAATAAAAGACTGAACGAGTTTACAGTGGTGGAATGTCTAAAGGCCGGATATGGTGAAGAAAATACTTCCTATAGCAATGCTGCTGGATATGGCTTTGTATATTTACAACTAATGAAGTTGGTTAATAAAGGATTGCTTTCAAGAAAATCTGATGGGCGAAATTTAATTTTTGCCAAGACAAGTAAATATTTTGATGAGAGCATTGATAGTTGCAATTTACGAGAGGGTGAAATGTCACCATCAATGAATAATCCATTACACCATCTGAATGAAAGATATAGCTACTATGAGAATCAAATAAAAATTCTTTCGGGAGAAAAGGAGGAATGCAATGAGTTAGCCAACATGTATCCACAATTAGAATATGTTATCAATAATATATCAAGTCAAGCAGATGAAAAAATAAACATTATTTTAGGGAGGATAAATAGTGTTAGAGCAGTCATTGATGTAGTCTCATCATATCAGGAAGCAAAGTAATAAAAGTCATGTGCAATTGTTATAATGTGAGTGCCATGCTACATATTAGTATCCTCTATTTTTTTGGGGGGATACGAAGTTCACGAATAAGAAATGGGCTAAGAAAATCCTCTATCTTTATAGGTGTGTTAACTTGGATCTCTTTCACGAGATCTAACACTGCGAAAAGATTATCTTGATATTTCTTTTGCCAAATATCGCGTTCATTTTCCATGCGAGCGGCTTTTTTTATATATGCCGCGCTAGTCCGCCTCCCGGCGACTAGGTCTACTTCCTGTTGATTTAAATCACTCAGGTTATGTTGGCGAGTTGCATATTTAACGATTAGATCTCTACGATGAGGTACCGATAGTGTACTCAAACCACCTGAAATCAGGCCTTTTGCTTTAAGGCGAGCATGCAGTGTGGAGGCTTTGATGGGGGCCCTATCCAGGCCTTCTCGCTCCATGGCCAATAATTCTGACTCAATCAACTGATCTAAGTCTTTGCCAGATACTCTGTGTTTATTTGTCATGTTTATGATCTCTTTGAATATCTAAAATATAAATAACTATTTTAAGTAACCACAAAACGAACAATGTATGAGATTATTATTCATCTTCCGTAGTTAGCTTGCTTTTTTCTATTCTTAACTGCTCAATATAAAATGCATCAGCAAGGGTTTTTGGCGTTTTACCAATTAGTTTTTGTGATTCAATTCTATTGACAATAGAAGCCAGAGGATTTGATTTATCCTGCGATAATAATGAAACTATTTCTCTATCAGAAAAAGATTTAATTACATTAGCTTGGAATGCTTCCAATAATAACAAAGCTTCACGTTGTTCAGTGAGTGCTAAATTAAATGATTGGTCTATGCTATGGAGTTGCTCCAATTGATAAACCTCAGCTTTTTTATTCGCAACCTTATTATTTATAGCTTCATATTCATCCAGTCTGCCTGTAAGAGTGAAGTAACCACACGGACCTCCAGATTGGCATTTCATGCCAAATGGGCAGCCCCAGCTGGCGACATCTCGTGTACAGGCCCCAAGGGGGAGGGCATGTAACTGAGCATGCCGTTCAATGAGTTCTTTGGCTAACTCATTCTTCTTGGCAGACAATAGCTTATCATGTGCCCGCTTTAAATCAGGTAAAAATCTAGATGAAAGAGTTTTCTCCAAATGGAGTGTGACCTCATCCCTCGATTCGCCGACTGTATGCAAATTAACCTTAAGGTTATCTTCAGAACTTAAATTTTGATCTACAAAAATAGCCATGTATTTTTTAGCTGCATCTATACCAGAGTAGACAGTTTTAGACTTTGCTGCTTTGGCAAGTGCATTGATGCGTCGATCGCCGGATTCAGCAATTGCCGGTAATATTGATTGTTCTGTCACATTATGATTTTCATATGAAGTATTTCTATCATCACCGAAATCTTCACGTTTGGGGGATTTGATAGACTCAGGGTTGTTATTAAGTGCCATAATCGCTAAGGACGAAGCTTTATAATTGAAAGATTCAGCCCTATGCTGATAAAATTGATTTTGAGTTATATCCATTCGGCCCATCAACATAGCTTGCAAATGGTCAGTTAGTCCTGAAATTGCCAAAAATGTATTAATGTTGTGTCTAGGGATGTGGGGATTTAATTCTATTCTCTCACCGTTATCCTCTGTTAGATTTAGCTTGTCAAAAATTGATATTCTTTGTTTGTTTCCACCGAGTAAGCTTTGCAATACATCATGAGTAAGTGGTTCTGGATTGGTAAGGGTAACAAGCGTATGATCCATTCCAAATGCACTTGTAGGCGCAATAAACAACAGTTCTTCATAATTGAATTTTTGCTCAACCCCATTATCTCTTATGACCAACGTACATTTGTAATCATCATGAAAACTCTTTGACTGCGCATATTTAAGTTCAACAAAATCGTTAATCTGTTTTTTTGTGAATAAAAATAGCTTTTCTCTACTTGTCACTGGGTTAGATTTTATTATTGGCTTAATGCCGACGCCTTTTTGCATGAAGGCATTGACCATGCTCTTCCGTAAACCGGCATTTCCTCGTGTACCACCGGAGCCAGAAAATACAAGGCCATTGAGCTCTGACACCTCAATTGAATCATGTGGCAACGCTCTTATTGATGGGGGAAGGAAATCTGTAAATCCAGAATTTCGATATTGAGTCAATAGCCGTCTACTTTCAGCAGTTAGTTCCATTACAACATTAAATATTGACTCAATTATCTTAATTGTACTAGGCGCTGCCCAAAAAGTTCTCCAGCCAGATTTTTTTGCACCAAGATATTTAATGCCTAGATTGTATTCAGGTAGTTCATGTTTTTGGGCATATAGCAGTTTGTCCCCTTTGAGGGGACGTTTTATTAATGCATCGACTCTAATCGATTGCAACTCCTGAAATCGCCATCCAGTAATGATGAGTAGCAGTACACAATTATAAAATATCTTTTCACCATTTGATTTGGCTAGATACAGTAATTCTATGATACTAATAAAAGCACGGATAGAGATCAGCTTTTTATCATCCGTATCTTCAGGGTTACTGTCAGCCGCTTTGCGTTTTTTGGTATTGTTAGTATGATTTCTACTGGGGAACTGATTTTGACATTCAATATTAGATAGTGTTAAGTTAAAGGGGCTAATCATCCTGACTACAGAAACGGCAATATCACAATAATCGCTGACATTGCTACTACTAGTTGAGTTCTCGCTATGTCGTTTCATTGCACCGTGAATAATATCGGAATTTAAATGCATCGGATGTCGTTGCCCCGTCATCGTCACCATTTCAAAATACCAGCGGCGAAGAATGTTTAATATTTTATTTGTGGTTGAGACACTGGGCGGCCTGCTCCTACGAAATGTATCTAAAGTTAAGATGGCTTTCATAAATTGGGCATAATCATTGTCAATATCAATGCGTTCAATTCCTTGCATTTCTGTATGGGAAAATATCAACACTGCGCGCTTTGATTGTCGAAACCATGCAACGCCCTTTTCACCAGCAAGCCAAGACGGGTCATCCCAGGACATCAACTCAGTTGCCGCATATTCAGCAAGACGCGCATCGAATACAGCTTGGTATGTTGCCACAAACTGCGTCAAATTCTCCATTTGTTCACGCATGACACTATCCTACACGTTATTGATATATGAAATACGAGTCATAACAGTCTGAACATGTTGCTTTCGACGACCTAGTTCCGGCAGGAGAGGGTGATGTTGGATAAACGTATCGTCAGCTAACTTAATGAGAGAAATTATTTCATTTTCAAAGCCCGCTAGAACTTGCTGATGGTGACCATCGATGAATGGATGAAAATACAAGCAACCGTAGCAACAACGAACTTGTGCAAACGGACACAAACCTTCCTCATAGCCACAACCACCAATGTGGTAGTGAATCATATCACCCACAGAGCCTGCGACCTTACGACCATGCCATATGTTGCTCTGGACCAAATTACCTGTCAGCATCAATGTAATCATGCTTTTAAAGGCTGGGTTTCGGCACAGTGCCTGTTCACGGATGCTAGCGAGATCTGGTGTTGCTGCGATATAGTGATTTGCGACAACCGTACTGGAGTGGCCTAGGACGTAGGCGATTTCTTCGGCACTGACCCCCGCCATAGCTAACGAGTGTCCCACATGGTGACGGAATTGGGTTGCTGTATAATGTGGTGCGACGGCCTGACGTTTCGCTACTGCGGCCTGCATCTCCGGTGGGGAGAAACGTAGCAATTGACGTTTTATCGCACCATTAACCATAACCCAGGAATCTAGGTCTTGGGGGAATAGTGGATCTCCCTTATTCAACCTGGCAACCTGTTCATACAAGTCAACTAAATTTCCAAGTTCTTCCGGTATCGCCACCAAAACCCTTTGGGTTGTTTTTTTGAGCTGCTTGGCGTAGGGAATAGCATATGAGAACCGTTTTAAACTGGCACTCTTACTATCAACAGCTATATCGCCGACAGCCGTTTTAGCTAGCTGAACAGGGCGAACACCTGTAGTAAATACAAGACCTAGGATCACGCAATCACGGAGGTCTTTAATTGTAAGGTTTGGTGCAATCTTTGTGATATGGTGTATTTTTTCTTCTTTTGAAGATACACTAGTGGTTAATTTTGAAGACCAAAGTTGCAACCCGTTATGGACCATTGAAACAAGATAGTCCGGCAGCACATTGTCGATATCAGAATAAATAGACCAATAATCAGTTGCAGGTCTAGGAACCAATAGTAATTTATCCTCGAGGTCTTCATCACGATTTGTGCTTTCAAAAAAACCTAAGATATCAAGTTTTCGTAGAATATACAAAGTCGAATAAAAGCGTTTATGTGTAGACTTATTTATGCTTAGTTCACGCAGGAGTGTTATGAATACATCATGATCTAGATTGGTAAGACCATTTACGGATTTTGAAATATCATTTGCAAATGAATATAAATTACTAACATTGTTTTCTGATGCATATATGGCACATGAAAATTTAATCAACTTCAACATTTCTTTAGATAAAGAAATAAAGTTTTTTCCGCTTTCAAAATCAATGGATATTTTTCTGCCAGAATGTTTGAACTTCCATGCCTCCTTGCTTGTATCGAGGTAAGTATCATCAAACTCAGTGGCTGATTTTAAATATAATGGGCATGGTATGACTTGTTCATGCAGCCACCTAGCTTGCTCTGCGTTAAGATGGCCATCAGGAGAATTCTGGGCCTCTTGCGTATTAATGGCATTCATGTATCTCTCCATTCTTCAATAAGGGGAGGGGATGTAGAAATTAGTTGGTCTTTTCTGGCTTTTTCTGCAACTAGTTTCTCCTGCTGTATACGTTTGAGGTTATTTTCGTTGGCAAGTTTTTCTACAAAACGTCGTGCGTATTTATATGGCATGCGACTGCCAATCTCCCAGCCTCCTAACAATCGCAACTGCTCAGCAGCAGCATCCAACAATCCTTTTATTCGGCCTTCAAGGCCATAGTCGCGTGAAAGCCTTAATTCTTCCTCTAATAAATTGTTATAAATATACTCAAGTGTAAGATAGGCCCACGTGTGACGACCGACATGAGGTGTTAACTCTACCATATCAGTTAGTGGATTGTTTTTGCGCAAAAATGGATGTGTCTTGATATAGGCTGCATCAATACAGTGATATATTTTTCGAATTGCAGCATATCCCAATGGCTGGAATGTTCCTCGCCCAGTTGTGATCAGAAATTGATGGTCTAAATTTTTGAAGTTTGATTTTCTATATTGTTCTTTATAAATCACCAAGTAATGGTAGTCATTAATCTCCAGTTTAATGACTCGGCAAGAACTTGGCGTTTTCAGTGTTAACGGTTTACGTCTTGGATCGTTAAAACCATCGGGCAGATTTTGCACCGTCAACAAATACTCAACTTGGTTATGGCTGTTGGGCTGAGACACGCCAAATGCATCGATGGTCAACAGCAGAACTTCTCCCACACGAAGCCCATATTGGAACATCAACCTATGTATAAGATAATTACGAAATTGTAAGAAATCAGTTTTAAATGGATTGGTAGGGTTGATCTGCGCTTCAAATATCTCCCCAGTTTCCGGATCAACGAAAGCGGGGGTGGAGGGTAATAACAGATCGTTAAGCTCCAGGTGCTGTTGATATGAAATACTCTTATACCTAATTGCAGGTGTATTTTTCGATGGTCCGAGTCGATTAAACTCCTTCACCTTGCTTTTGAGCCGTTGATGATTGCTGCGATAGTTTGTGTTGGCTTCGAAGGGAGACAGACTTTGATATTTTACACACATGTACCGCGCATTAAGATAATCAAGAAATTTAGCCACATTTTTAATGTGTGCGCAGCATGTTGACTTATACGTATGAGTCACAGCATTAAGATTGCTGAAAGAGCTATCAGTGAGAGGAGCATTATCATGGGTGATGTGTTGTTTACTGAGAAGATAGTGAAAAAGGTTATCTAACTCAGGAATGCAAGCTGCGATATCAAAGCTTGATCTATGAAAAAAGTTGTCAAAAGTTTCCCCATGAGTTTTTAACCAAAAATTGTAGAAGAAGCGGATCGAGATCAGGTCATTTCTCTGCGTGCTGAATCTCGTCATAGACAGCTTGTTGAGTAAGTAGATCGTTCCAAACAACACTGGCAGAGTCGTTACATCATCGACCAGTACTGTGGCATGTTGCCGATCACGCCTGATGTGGTAGTTGGTGTATGTCATCAGTTACTCATGTCCAAAGTAGACCTTCATGAAGTTAAGCTAAGTATCGAAACTCAAAATCTGCAAGTGCTCTAAGGGGTAGCTAAGTGATTGATCTGATCCATCTCATGAACTTATCTGAAGGTTACCTTGTTTAACATAATATGCATTATGCGCGGTTTGGTTGAGAGGTGACTGGCAGGCATATTTTCCCGCAATCTGGCACTTGGCCGATACACTGATGCTTTTTGCGCAGTCTGCGTACCGGCACTCATTCATGCAGGCGATTCAGAGGCTTATGGTTGGCACTCTCGTGCCGCTCGATGTTGCCGGTGTGCAGGTATTTGGAGGTGGTGTCTATGCTGTCGTGTCCAGCGTCGGCTTGCACGTGTGACAGCGGCCGGCCATGCAGGTTGATGTCGTGGGTAATGCCGGTATGGCGGATGGAGTGTGGCGTCAGGGTGCGCATCTCGGCGGCATCCTGAGCAAAGCCATCCTGCTCGGCCAGGTTGGCTGCTTGCTCGAAGACCGCCATCACCAGGTCCCGCAGTTGGCGGATACCGAGATTGGCATTGAGCTCGCCTTGCTCACGGCCATGGGCGGCCGCCTTGTGGCGCACGAAGAGCGGCGTCTGTTCGCCCGGGGCTGGCAGCGGCGAGAGCCC
>RCUJ01000821.1_pt1 | contig 17634 bp, 18 predicted proteins | sample 2166321 | NCBI WGS metagenome assembly RCUJ01 (sample SAMN09932808, study PRJNA488358) | compost metagenome | feature: garden; material: soil; isolation source: compost soil in an enriched community after 118 h of incubation | place: Germany: Experimental Botanical Garden Goettingen | collected... | reverse complement strand
TATTATCGTTACTTAACGTGACCCGCACGATATGTTTACGAGGGAAGACATTCTGAGCGATACGTCGAGCTTGCCATTCTGAGATGATCCGTCGCTCGTTGTCTCGTCTTTCATTGTCTCGTCGCTCATTGTCTCGTCTTTCGTTATCCCTATTCCATGAGTCACTATTGCGATCTGAGTTATCGCCGACGGCACCAGCGCTTAGTGGGGCGCCAGTAAGACCGACAGCGGCTGCGAGAAACGCTGCGGTGACAATTTGCTTACCAGATGCTTTTTTCATAAATAATCCTCCTGTTACGTTACCTACTACACAGTATGACGATGTAGGGTGATGTAATCAGCGAGATTTATCACTCTGTTGCTATGGCTATTGTCACTATACAAGCCGTGTCTAATGTGACTATTTGTTATTCTATGCGGCGCGCAAACAATTCTTCGGTTTCACGCATGAATATCTCCGCCGTTTTTGGGCCTACGCCGAAGAGTTTTTGTAGTCGCTTTGAAAACTCATTTTCATCGCTAGAGCTATCAAACATGAACATAAGAGAGCCTTCGTACTCGCGAATTAATTGATCCATGCAGGTATGAAGTGCGCGCGCCGTACTTTCGTCGTAACGAGTATACTTTCCTTCATCGAGAAGGTTAACTAGTCTACGATGTGGAGTGTCAAGAATTGCCCAGGGCGTGTCGAGTTTCTTTGCTATGAATAATTTCCATGTGTTGATAGCAACCCCTGCTTGTATGGGCTTGCCGAAAAGATAGGAAAGCAAGAACCAGCGAAACATATCCGTGTCGCCCGAGGTGACGTCGAGATTAAAATCTTCGGCATGATGAATTGGTTTTGGAGTGGCGTTATTTCGTTTTGAAGCCATATGTCTACCCCACTGGTTATTCTGACTTACTTGCGCTAAATATTATGAACTGAGGAAAACGGCTAAACCTAGCGTAGTAGTTTTCGTCGACATTTTTTGCTTCCTCAACTGCCTTCGTCTCGATAAAATCATTCACGCTAAAGCCGGCTTCGCGTAAAAGAGTAAAATGCACACTTGGTGGTCCAACCCAGAATCTTAAAGTTTCGCCTGTTTTAAATACCTCTTCGCACTCATGGAATTCTGAGTAGTTTCCGAACAGGCGCGGTGACGCCTCGCCTTCCGAGTAGCCCATTAGCTTTACAGACATGCCGTCGTAGGCAGTTCGTTCCGAGGCCCATCTCATTGGATGACCGACGGAAAATTGAAAAGTACCACCAGGTTTCAGTACTCGCAAGATCTCTTTGTAGACTGTCGCGGGATCTGATGAGTAATGTATCGTCAGGCTACTGTAAATGAAGTCGAAAGTGTTATCGTCGAATTCAAGGTGATGCATGTCTCCGAGCGTGAAAGTATGATCAGGGTACGACTCATTTGCAAGCCGAATGGATTCTTTTGAGGTATCGATACCGACCATATTCTTGCCGCCGAACCCCTCAAGAAGCATAGACTCTTCGCCTGTCCCGCAGCCCATCATCAGGACTTTCTTGCCACGCAGGTCGGGTAGAAGTTTTCTCATCGCTGGCTTTTCGACAAATCGATGCGGGAGGCTTTCTCCCTTTTTTAGTGCCTCTTGGCGTATTGCTGCATAATGATCGTAATTATTTGCATCAGTCATATGTTTATCTTAGCAGAACGGTACTGTCTCGCTCTATCTTCGTTTTGTTACTTTTTAGCCGAATATATGCCAAATAGTAGGCCGAAGATAACGCCTGCTGGAAGTCCGATAGCGATACCTAAGCCGACATTGTCCAGGACTGTTAATCCCAGAATGATTCCGAATAGCATGCCGTACGGTATGCCGAGTGCGATGCTTGTCGCTAGCTTGTCATTGTCTTTTTGTATTTTTTGCTTACTCATAAAACAATTATATCAGTATCCGACAGTTTGCATGACTGGGCCTAGTGAGTGTGCTTCGGGAAAGTATACCTTAATGCTCGTTAGCTATCTCTTAAATAAGACTGTGCGATCGACGATTAAGAGGTTCCCATGCTGTTTGGACCTGGCGCTGTCTATAAGCGCCTGACGATTCGCCATAACCTCTGGCGTTAAGTCTTGTATTTCCGTTACTATACTCTGCATGCGCTCCCTGTCTTCTTCTTGCATCTCTGCTGTCGTGCGTAATCCCTTGGCTGCTTCGGTCACCTGCAGATCACCGGCACTCTCATGGAAGCGCGTTGTTTCAGTGTGAATTAATTCAAGATAGGTCGGTAGCTCTGGGCCAAATAAATTCGCGACAGCATCCATCCGGAGATTGGGGTACATACGTGGCAGGCCGTAGAGTTCTAGTGTCCAGCTGGCTAATCGAAGATATGTCGGCTTGGGAATAAAGATTTCGAAGCTACCACGAGGCGACATAATAGGCGACCAGCCTTTTCGCTCAGAGAGGTCGATAATATGCCCCTTAATAGGCTCTTCTGATGCAGGAGGGACAATGTCGCGTATGTCATTTTTCCTGGGTTTAATCAGCGCCAGGTCACCATAGTGATCACCGTCAGCTCTCGCCATAACCCATTCGGCATTTTGCGTGTATTTGATGCGGAGTGTTTCGGACATGTCTTATTAATACGCCTGTACTGTATATAAGTCAAAATATCTCCTGAAGGAGGTACGTTGCGTACGATCATCTTGGCCGGGGCCAGTGGACGTGCTTCAGGAAGCAGGGCTAGCTACTAGCTTTTCAGATATGAGCTGACTCTGCTTTTTAGCAACTCGTAACGCAATCGGGTGTCATTATCGCTGAGTCTTTTTTCTCTGATAGATGCGAACCCTTCAAATGATACAGGTTTGCGTGTTAGGGAGATGTGATGTGTATATTGTTTTTTCGTCGTATCGATTATTGTACCGTCGGGGAGTTGATTAAAATAATGGGACTCATGTAGACCCTCACCTTCGACTGAATATTTCAGTAATTCACCGCCAAAATAATCCTGGACTACTAAACTCGAAATAACGCATTGTCCACGCGCACTGTTTTCTATTGTCCAGTCGTCTTTGTCGAATGCAGTATCGGGTCCCCAGGATGCTTCGAGTGCTTTTACGATATCTTTTATCTCAATCATGACTTGATTATAGCAAACAAAAAATGACGATCTCTCGTCATTTTAAATATAATCATCTTGGCTGGGATGGAGGGACTCGAACCCCCGAATGCTGGTACCAAAAACCAGTGCCTTACCACTTGGCGACATCCCACTATAGATGAAAGCTTCGTTAGTATAGCATAAATACGACGCGTATTTCTAGTCTTTTAGGGGTTAGCGGCGGCTACCTTTGTGGAAGTAGCGCCGACCAATAAACTTGTGTATCTCGCTTAGTAGAATCGGAACGATAAAGGCGATAACACCAGTAATGATTAGGTCGCCAATGGCAACAGGTGTAACGTGAAGTACGCTTTGAAGCGGTCCGAATACTGCCAGCATTTGAAGTGTGACGGCAATAGCAAGTCCAATATAGAATTTGCCATTAAACACACGAAGCCGCCTGAAGATCGATTCGTAATCACTGCGAGCATTGAAGGCGTTTGACCATTGCATGACAACAAGCGCGGAGAATGCAATCGTGCTCCCGTAGTTGTGCCCGTGCTCTGAACTGAAGATCGCATAAAGTGAGAGTGTCAGGATGGCCATACTGAGGGCGATAAGGATCATACGGCTAATAATGAATTTACTCAGGATCGGCTCGTTGATACGCTTTGGTTTATTTTTCATGTTTGACTTCTCACCTGGCTCGAGCCCGAGCGGAATAACCATAGCAGTATCTGTAACAAGATTTATCCAAAGAATCTGTACTGTGACGATGGGAAGAGGCATTCCGATGGCAAGTGCGCCAAGCATAGTAAGGACTTCTCCGGAACTTGTAGATAGGAGGTAGAATAGCATGCGGCGAATATTGGCGAAGATAGTACGGCCTTCATGCATGGCATCGATAATGCTGCGGAAGTTGTCATCGAGTAAGATGATGTCGCCGGCATCTTTGGCAATCTGCGAGCCACTTCCCATAGCTACACCAACATGGGCATTGCTAAGAGCTGGTACGTCGTTGACACCATCTCCTGTCATGGCGGTGATATTATGTTTTTTGAGAAGTGAGAGGATGCGGTATTTATGTTCCGGAATGACACGAGAGAATACGCGGACGTCACGAATAATCTCGTCGAGTTCACTGTCGCTCATGACGCTCATGCGACGACTATCAAACACCTGGTTGCGGTGCGTAACCATACCGAGTTGCCGTCCGATATGATATGCCGTTTCGAAGTGATCGCCCGTGATCATGCGGACGGTTACGCCGGCGGATAATGCGGCAGCAATGGCTTGTTTGGCTTCTGGGCGTAGGACATCGGCTACGGCAATGAAACCAATAAAATCGAGTTTGGCTCGTTTTGGTAGTCCTTCGAAACTAGAAATCTTTGTAGCCAGTTTCGTTTCGGCGATTGCGATGACACGGTAGCCTTGTCCTGTCAGATGATGGAGCTTAGCACTCGCCTGCTCATGCTCGTTCTCGGTGAGGTCGCTGCGAGCCAGGACGTGTTCTGGTGCTCCTTTAACTATAAGTCGATAGTTAGCGCCATCGTGCCAGAGGTTGCCGCTCATGGCGACCGCTTGGTCAAATGGTAGGCTGAGTAGCGGGACCCCTTTTAGCGTAACCTTTGCATGAGCGACGAAGTCACTCATGGCGGTGTCGAGCGGGTCATGAACTTTTCGGCCATTTTGATTTATCGCGTGCGCAAGTGCGGTAGTAAATGTCTTATCTGTTCCTTCTGGATGCCATATCTCCTGCACGGTCAGCTTATTCTTCGTCAGTGTGCCAGTTTTATCTGTTGCAATCGTCGTAAGGACGCCGATCGTTTCGATGGCGCGCATTGATCGCACGAGGGCCTTTTTAGCTGCCATACGACGCATGCCAAGTACAAGGACAACCGAAATTGCAACCGGTAGACTTTCGGGCACGGCGCTTACAGAAAGTGCTAGAACAAAACGAAGACTTTCGCCCAGTTCCATGCCCCCGCGTAGCGCAAGTGCGAATGCGACGACTGCGACGCCGCCAACGATTGCAATAACGTGACTAATGAGTTTGTCGATCTTTTTTTGTACTGGACTTTCGGTGTTTGCGTCTTGAGTGAGCGCTGCTAGCTGGCCAAATTCTGTGTCGTTTCCCGTTTTAGTAACAACTGCCGTAACGTCGCCGGATATAACGAATGACCCCTGAAATAACAGGTTGCTGCGTTCGTAAATTTCTTTTTCACCTTTTAGTGACTCTGCTTGCTTGGCGATAGGCACTGATTCTCCAGTAAGGAGTGATTCATCGATGCGGACATTTGTACCAGTTAAGAATCGAAGATCAGCCGGGACCTTGTCTCCCTCGCCGAGTGAAATAATGTCACCAGGTACGAGCTGCGACGTGTCAATTTGGATTAAGTGGCCATCACGCAGCGTTTCGACATTTTGTGCTGTGTGTTTTTGCAGGGAGCGCAAAATACGCTCAGTTGAAAAACGCTGGACGTAGTAGATAGACGCACTGACGAACATGATCGTAATGACAATAATGGCGTCAAGCGTATCGCCGTGCAGGACGCTAATGACAGCAGCAACGAAGAGCACCAGCATGAAAATATTTGCGAATGGTTCGATAAGCTTGCGCCAGAGAGGCTCGCCAGTTACGCGGATGGTATTTGGTCCGTGTTGTTTTAATCGCTCCTCTGCCTCGCTGTTTGATAGACCACGCAGTGAGCTATCTAGGTCAGTGAGGGTGGCCTGGGCGGAGTGATTGTAGTAAAGCATTAGAGTTATTATAACAAATTACCCCGCAGTTCGCGGGGCAATTTAGGACGGTTTACGATGAGATTAGGTGATATGGACCAGCTGGAGTTGCTTAATGCGCTCTCCACTCCCCCATAAGATAATATCCTTTATCTGCTTACCGAGTAGATTTTTACCGAGTGGACTCATGAACGAGATTCGTCCATCACTTGGATTAGCTTCGATGCTGTCGACGATTGTGTAGCGGACCATGCGTCCGTTAGTGTCGATGAGATCAACGACTGATCCAATCGCTACCTTGAGCCGTTCGCGCTTACTCGGATAGAGTTTTGCTTGTGATAGATAGAGTTTCTTATCTGCGAGTTCGCTTTCTATGATCTCAAGCTGCGCAAGCTTCTCGGCGCGGTCAAGACGCTCATCGTGGCCGTCGGTTTTATCAAGGTCCTTAAGTGTGCTCATCGCCGTAGCAACGTCACGCTCAAGTCGAGCGACCTGCTTTTTAATCTCTTTCATTCCCTTTTTACTCAAATACAATGGTTTTGCGGTGGTGTGCATAGTACCCCTCCTCTTTGCGTTTTTATAGTAGCAGCGGGACAATGTTTGTCTTGGCTACGGGTCTAGTATGGCAAATGAAACTGAGTCGAGTCTTAAGTTTGAAGAATTGTACTATCTTTTATAGGCTGCTTTTTATCTTTTGCCTGTGAACTGTTCACGGTAGGCAGTAGGACGGTAAAAGTTGTCGCGTGCTGAGGCGCACTACTGGCGGAGAGTTCGCCGCTGTGTATCTCAACGATCTTTTTAGCCAGAGCAAGCCCGAGGCCATAGCCGTTCTTCGCGCCGTTCGTGCGTGACATATCAGCCCGGAAGAAACGATCGAATATATGCGGAAGGTCTTCGGCGCGAATTCCCTCTCCGGTATTTGTAATTTCAAGGTAGGCTTTTTGCGCACGCTTGCCGACACGGATGGAAACGAGTGAATCAGGCGGACTGTATTTGAGTGCGTTATCGATGAGGATGGTGGCAAGCTCCTCAATGCTAGCGCGGTTGCCAGTAATCAGTGGTGATGATTTTGCTGCCGTAAATTTGATGCGGTCACCTGTTTTATCGAATCGATGAGCGGTCTGTCGAACAATAGCCTCAAGCGATAACTTCTCTTTTTCAATATTGTCGTAGTCTAGTCGAGATAGCTGAAGCAAGGTCTGCGATAAACGTGATAGCTTGTCGACTTCCTCGAGGTTACTTGTAAGCAGTTCACGCATTTCAGATTTACTCAGGGCGTGATCTCGCAGGGCAACTTCTAGCTCTGTCTTCATGACGGCAAGTGGCGTACGAAGCTCATGGCTAGCGTCACTTGTGAATCGAGACTGCGCTTCGTGCGCTTCTTCAATCGGGCGCAGGGTGCGACGCGCCAGTACGTAGCTGCCGATGCCGGCTGCGACTAAAATAAAGACGTTGATATAGATGAGAGAAATAATAAGATTTGTCGAGGCTTCCTGCGCTTGGTTTATCCGAATACTTCCCGCGTCAAAGTTTGGTAATGGACGGAAACTGTTCTGGCGCTGAATGCCAGTCTGTAGCTCCTCGAGACGCCGATTGACCTCTGATGACGTTACCTGATAGATAATAATACTAAATAATAAACTGATGATCATGAGAATCATCAGGTACCAGGCAGTTAATTTGATAGTGGCAGATTCAAACATTAGGCTTGTAGTTTATATCCAAACCCTCGAACTGTATGAATAAGCGGTGCATCGAAGCCGACATCAATTTTGTTGCGCAGATATTTAATGTACACCTCGACTGTATTCGGCAGGATATCGGCGTCGTAGTCCCAGACGTGGGCGATGATCGTATCCTTGCTGAGCGGCCGACCTTGATTTCGAAGGAGGTACTCAAGCAGTCCGAATTCTTTACTTGTAAGTTGAATTGATTTACCAGCGCGAGTGACGGAGAACGTTACAGTGTCCAGAGACAGGTCACCAGCAGTCAGGATACTATGTTGTTGCTCAACAGGTCGACGCAGGAGCGCTCTGACTCGAGCAAGCAATTCCTCGAGGGCAAATGGCTTTACAAGATAGTCGTCAGCGCCGCTATCAAGGCCGGTCGTCCGATCAGTGACGCTCCCGAGGGCGGTTAAAAGGATAACCGGCGTGTGGATTTTTGCTTCTCGCATGCCTTTAATAATAGCGATACCGTCATAGTCGCCAGGGAGCATGCGGTCGATAATCGCCACGTCATATGGCTCGGTTGTCGCCATCGCATATCCTTCGTCTCCGTCATAGACAACGTCAACAGCGTAGCTCTCTTGCTCGAGTGCTCGCTTTAGTGCGCGAGCGATCTTGTGTTCATCTTCAACGACAAGTATTCTCATACTAACTATAGTATACACCTATCCTGAGAGTTGACTTAACAGTCGGTCATTTCGGGGTAGGTGCGGCCCCAGGCTTCCATATCACGTAGGATCGGCAGCAGATCATGGCCTTTTTTCGTGAGGCGGTATTCGCAACGGGCAGCCGATGAAGTTGGTGATTTTTCGATAACGCCCTGCTCTTCAAGGCTCGTAAGTCGAGCTGATAGCGTGCGCGGATTAATGCCACCTACAAGGTCTTGGAGCTGGCAAAAACGAACAGCTTCTTCGTTAGCAAAAAAGCGCAGTAACTGCGGCGTCCATTTGTCGCCGAGGATGTCGGTGGCTGCGCGTACGCATCCGATTGCTTTTTCAGTTACTGCCATAATATTTTCACTATACATTATCTAGTAAAGTTTGTCAAAGTATCGTCGAGTAAGCAGAGTGCTAGATCTTGTCGTTTTTGCGGATGTGTTCCATGCTAAAATCCCAGCTCGCATCGGTCTTTTTGTGAGGGTTGAAAATGTAGCGAGGATCGAAGATTTCTTTTGTTCGACGGAATAGCTGGTAGATATCGTCACCGAACATAGCCGGTAGCCACGGGCCGCGCACCATGCCGTCGTTATGCTCCCCTGCAAGTGTGCCGCCGTACTTTTTAATAATTGGAACGATGGCGCGCATGACTGGTTCAAGCTTAGCTTGGTCCTTAGGGTCGCCAATATCCATGAGTGGAATGATATGGAAGTTGCCGTCGCCAAAGTGGCCCGCAACTGTCGCTGGTAATTTATACGTCCGAATGATATCGCGAATTTCAGGCAGAAACTTATGGATATAACGCGGCTGGACGGTGAGATCATCGATAAACGGTGAGGCATACTTATCATGGACTCGATTACGCAGTAAGCTGAGGCTTGCGCGTCGAATATTCCAAAATAGCGCACTGTCTGAATCATCATGTTCGACAGTCGTTTTTAGTTTAAAGCGTGCGAGGTCGCGCTTTAAGGCGGTAATCTTGCTGTCGATGTCGCTGATCGTTTCGCCGTCAAATTCGATCATGAGTACGACGCTTGGAAGGTGGGCACGAAAGCGCGCAGCTTGCGTGGTGAGCATGGCCTGCTGTTTGAGCCATTCCTTGGTGCCGAGCTGTTCGCGGAATGATTTAAAATATTTAATGCCCAAATTAAAGGTGACGTCGTCGAAGCCTTCGAACGTGACAGGATTATGGCTCATGACGACCTGAATGATTTTTTCGAGCTTAGAGGGTGTATCAACATAGGTAACGAGCAGGCCGTTATGTGGCGCTTTCTTATGGGCTTGCATGACAATATCAGTAACGATGCCGAGCGTTCCTTGACTGCCAGTGATCAGACGAGTCAGATCAAAGATGCCAGTGTCACGGTCCCAGACACTCCAGAGGTTGTAGCCCATAGAGTTTTTGCGGACGCGCGGGCGAGCATTTTTAATACTGTCATAATTAGATTCGATCAGCTCATAGACTTTTCGGTAGAGTTCGCCCTCAAAATCGCCCTGCTTGATTTTACGGGATAGCTCTCGCCTATTGAGCGGCTTGACGATGTATTCATTGCCGTCAGAAAAGACGACCTTCAGTTCACGCACCGACTCTTCGGCATTGCCATACTGTAGGGATCGTTCACCACCTGAGTTATTGCCAACCATGCCCCCTATCGTACAAAGAGCACGACTCGCCGGAACGCAGCCGATGAGATACTCGGTTCCAAGGACGGCATCAATAGTGCGCATAGCGACACCAGGTTGTGCATGAACAACGTCACCATTGAATGGCTGAAGTGTTGTAAAATGGCGGGTCATATCGAGTACGAGTGAGTTGCCAATCGCTCCACCTGACATATCGGTGCCGGCTCCGCGCGGGGTAATCGAAAGCGCTGGGTAATCATGCTTAACCTGATTGACGTGCGTCACGAGGGTTTGAATATCTTTGCTTGTACGTGGGAATAGAATCGCTTCAGGTGTCAGTTCGTAAATACTGGCATCATGACTGAATGCATGGCGATCGGCCGATGAGGTAGAAATCTCGCCGTCGAAGATTGCGCCGAGATCTGTAAGTAAGCGTTGCATAGTCTCTACTATAGCCCAGCCATAAGCATCTTGTCGAGCATGTCGCGTCAATGTATAGTGGATACATGGTAAAGAAACAAGTAACAACAAAGAAGACTCCAAAAAAGGTCTCAAAGACAACTCAGCCGACTGAAAAGTTTCAGCCAACTCTGATGACAGTAGCAGTTTCATCCGTTGCTGTTATTAGCCTGTTTGTCCTTGCCTATCTTACGGCATCAACTTCTCTCTAGTTTTGAGGCCGACAATAAAAAAGCGCGTTTAAGCGCTTTTTTTGTTGCCGAATATTGTGCGAAGTGAAAGGCGGTTTGAGTATTCAAGAGTCCCGTAGCGGAAAATACGCACTGCAACATTGATAGCGAGGATACCGGATAGCGCAACGATCGTTAGGCCGATAGTACCTTCGTGAAGCGGTAGCGTATTGAAGCCATTACGGATTAGGAGAGCGAACGGCGCTGTGAATGGGAAGTATGTCAGTCCAGTGACGACGATACTACTGGCCGGTGACATGAGCAATGGAAAAAACCAGAATGGGACGATCATGAGTGTAATCACAATACCAAAGAACCCGTTGGCTTCTTTTGCGGTTGGCATTGCAGCCCCGATCGCAACTAACATGCCGGTAAAGAGGAGGAATCCAGATACGAGTACTGCCGCGCCAAGTAGCATTGGCCAGAGTTCAAATTGAATTGATCCGAGGAATGCACTCATGTCAGGAATGTTAAATGCATCTTTGCCAAGTAGGTAAACCAAGGCTGCCGGGATAACGATCACGGCGATTTGGATGAAGCCCAGAATGATGAGCGAGATGATCTTGCCGACAATCAAGGCTTTCGAAGAAATACTTGTTAAGAGCATTTCGGTAACACGGTTCTCTTTTTCCTCGGTAGTACTTGTCAGCATCTGGCCACCAAGTAGGACGATGATAGCGTAGAATACTATTAAGAAAGTCATTGGTACGATCATGCGGCCGATAATATTAGCCTCGCTACCATTTTCAAAGTTTGTCTGCGTCGTGGTCGTGCCGCCTGTAATAATCGCGAGCAGCTGCGGCGATCCGACAGATGCGGTCGCACTTGTTTTAATAAGTGACTGAGCCACCTCTGTGTACTTGCCATTATCGGTTAGGCCGTCGTTTTTATTGTAGACCTCGATTGGATTCTTCGTCAGATCCTCCGGGTAATAAAAGAAGGCATCGATCTTGCCGGTTCGAACGTCATCAATGGCCGCTTCCTTGTCCGATGCACGCGACGCTTTGAGCGCGGTGAGTGTCTCGTCGCTAACAATATTGGTTCGATCTTGGATAGCTAAGCTAAACGGTGTATTGCGTACTTCCTCTTCCCTGTCGATGCTGGTGGAATTTGCGAAAAAGACAATGGCAAAAATAACGCCAGTAAGAGCTGGAATAGCTAGGATACTAAGCCAAAAGCTTGGTTTCTTCAGGGTTCTGATGAGTTCAAATTGTAGTACGGTACTAAAATTATGCATGATGGCCTCCTGCCTCTTCGCCGTAAATGGTAACGAATATTTCATCAAGTGATGGGCGCTGTACGTCGAACGTGGTGATTTTTAGGTCATTTGACGCAACAAGTTCGCGCAAGATTCGATCGGTTTGTGAGCTATCTTTAGGGGTTAGCTCCGCATATGATGTTTCTTGTTTGGTAATTTCATAGAGGGCTGGCCGCTTTGGGAGGATGCCGGTGAATCTGAGCATGATTCGTACGCCGCCGAAGGTATCTTTTATTTCATCGATAGTTCCGTACATTTCCGCTGTGCCATTTTTAAGCAGAACGGCTCGTTCGCACAGTCGCTCGACTTCTTCCATCTGGTGAGTAACCATCATGACGCTGGCGCCTTTTTTATTTTGCTCATCAATAATATCCATAAGTAGTCGTCGGTTGACCGGGTCGAAGCCCTTTGTTGGCTCATCAAGAATAAGAAGCTCTGGATCATTCATAATCGTGACGCCAAGTTGAACTTTTTGTTGCTGGCCACCGGATAGCTTGTCGAGCTTCGTTTTGGCTTTGTCGCCAAGGCCAACGCGTTCGAGGTAGCTAAGTGACCAAGCTCGAGCCTCTGCGCGCTTAATTCCTTTTAGCTGTCCAAAATAGGTCATGACATCAATGACGGCTTCTTTTTTGTAGAGTCCCCTCTCTTCAGGAAGATAGCCTAGTTTTCCGCTTGATGTTTTTGGATCAAATGGGCGGCCGTCGATCAGGAGGCTGCCTTTAGTTGGCTCGTAAAGACCAAGCAATGCTCTGATCGTCGTTGTTTTGCCACTGCCGTTGCTGCCAAGGAAGCCGAATATTTCACCGCGCTTAACGTCGAACGATAGGTCGTTGATGACGTTCTTCTTACCGAAATTCATATGGAAATGATCAATTGTAACTAGAGGGGATACTGTGCTCATGCTTTCAGTCTAGCATAGGCGTTAATATGAGACCAACCCTTCTCGTGATAGACTAGTAAGGATGAAAAAAGACTTTTATTTTACTCTGACTGACCGTTTAGCGGGTACGCATGCACGTGCTGGCGTGATTCATACGCCACATGGTGATATCGAGACGCCAGCGTTTATTCCTGTTGGCACCCAGGCGACCCTCAAGGCACTCGTACCCGAACAGCTCGCTGCCGTCGGCGCCCAGGCGATGCTTGCTAATGCCTACCACCTCTATCTTCGACCTGGCTCTGACATTATTGACCAGGCCGGTGGACTACATAGCTTTATGAACTGGAAGAAGCCAACGTTTACAGATAGTGGTGGATTCCAGGTGATGAGCCTTGGTGTCGGCTTTAAAAAAGTAATCGACATGAGTGGTGATGTGGCCGAGAAGCCGCTTGCTAAGAAAGATAAGCTCGCCTGGATCGACGATGATGGCGTGACGTTTAAGTCGCATCTTAACGGCAGTCAGCATCGCTTCAACCCTGAAGTATCTATGAAAATACAGCATGAGCTTGGAGCGGATATTATTTTTGCTTTCGACGAGCTTACTACGCTTCACCACTCATATGACTACCAGGTAGAGTCGCTCGACAACCGTACGCACCCATGGGCAGTGCGCAGTCTCGAGGCGCATCAGAAGCTGACGCAGGAACGAGCTGACAGACCGTACCAAGCTCTCTACGGTGTTGTTCAGGGTGCAAATTATGAAGACCTGCGCCGAAAGTCATCACGCTTCTTGGCTGATCTTGATTTTGACGGCTTTGGCCTTGGTGGTGCATTAACGAAAGAAAATATTGGTGAGATCGTCGGCTGGATGAGTGAAGAGCTACCTGAGGATAAGCCGCGCCACATGCTCGGCATCTCTGAGCCGGATGATATATTCGACTGTATTGAGAATGGCGCCGACACGTTTGACTGCGTCTCACCGGCTCGCGTTGGACGAAACGGTGCGCTATACCTTCCGACTGGTCGAGTCAATATTACTAACCGTCGTTTCCGCGATGATTTTACACCGCTAAATGCCGACTGCGACTGCTATACCTGCCAGAATTACACCCGCGCATATCTTCATCATTTGTTTAAAGCCGGCGAGATGCTGGCGAGCACGCTTGCGACAATACACAACCAGCGGTTTATCGTGAAGCTAGTCGATGACATTCGTGCGAGCATTAAGAACGAGACGTTTTTTGACTTTAAGCGAGATTTCTTAGCTAACTATTATCATAAAGACGTGTCGTAGCGTATAATAACGGATATGAAAGTACGAATTGATATAGATACGAGAACCTTTGTTCGTTTTTGGCTCGTAGTGATTGGCTTTGCGCTTGCACTACTTGCAATTTACAGTGCCCGAACTGCACTCATTATTATTGGCGTTGCCTTATTTCTTGCCCTTGCGCTTAACGCACCAGTAAGTAAGATCGCGGGACACCTGCCAGGACGAAGCCGAGTCGGCGCAACCGCCATTGCCTTTGTTGCTGTCGTCGCCCTCCTAGCGGCCGTTGTCACGTTGGTTATTCCACCGATTATCGAGCAGTCAGCCAAATTTGCACAGACAATTCCATCGATTGTTGACGATGCCGGTACCCGCTGGCAAGGCCTCAGTTCCTTTATTGATAGTCATGGCCTTCGTCCACAGGTAGACAGTGCGCTGACATCAATTAAGGATAACGCATCGGGTTGGGCTGCGAATGCAGGTGGAACGCTACTGACGAGCGTCGGTTCACTAGCCTCAACACTAACAGCCACACTACTTGCTCTTGTCTTGTCATTCTTGATGCTCGTCGAAGGTCCGATGTGGCTGCGTCGTCTATGGGGTGTTTATCACGACCAGGAGCGAATGGAATACCACAAAAAACTACTCCATCGTATGTATTCAGTTGTCACTGGCTATGTCACTGGTCAGTTGACCGTATCTGCAATTGGTGCGGCGGCAGCAGGTCTAGCGGTCTTTATATTGAGCTTCATCTTTAGCGAGGTGCCGGCAAATCTTGCGATGCCAACAGCGGCAATTACATTCGTTTTGTCACTGATTCCAATGTTTGGTGCGACAATCGGTGGTGTTATTGTCACTGCCCTTCTCGCCTTCAATAACCTTACTGCAGCGGTTATTTACCTTATCTTCTTCGTACTATACCAACAGATCGAAAACAACTTTGTATCACCACATATTCAGGCTAAGAAAATTGACCTCTCTGCCCTAGCAGTACTTGCGTCGGTTACCATCGGTCTGTATGTCTTTGGTGTCGCTGGTGGTATCATCGCTATCCCAATCGCAGGCTGTGTCCGTGTGCTCGTTGAAGATTACCTCGAACGCGCAAAGCACAAACGAGTCGAGAGTGATAAGCCACTTGCAAAGCTTGTTAAGAAGCTTAAACACGAAGAAGCCTAGTCTATATACTGAGCTAATAAAATAATCCACCGAATTGGTGGATTATTTTTTATTTGATGAGCCTAGGCGTATTGCCAGATTGGTCCGTGAGAGGTGTCTCGGATCGCGATACCCTGTTCGAGCAATGCATCACGGAGCGTGTCGGATGCTTGCCAATCTTTCGCTTCGCGGGCGCGTTGGCGCTCAAGAATGAGCTGTTTTTGACTATCTGAAATGTCGGGTGTTGAGGCCTGCAGTTGGAGACCGAGTGTTTCATCAATCATGTCGAGGAGTGTTTGAATGCTACGGCGGTGAATTGAAGAGAGCGATATATTCTCGAGTTCAGCGAATGCCCTATCAATAATCGTGAGAGCCTGAGGCGTATTGAGATCGTCATTTAATGCTTCAAGCAGCGCATGCGGTACGGCGCGAAGCGACACTTCTTTCTCGCTGTCATCAGCGATAGTATCGTGCGTTTGGTGACGGAGGACGGCAGCACTGCGCCAGTTCGTTAATCGGTTATGAGCGGCTTCGGCATTATCGAGACTAAAGCTGGTCGGCTTGCGATAGTGCGACTGCAGTACGAGGAGTCGGAATGCAAGTGGATCAACCTTCTGGCCTATGAGATCATTGAGCGTATAGAAATTACCAAGGCTCTTGCTCATCTTCTTGCCGTCGACGAGGATGTGCTCGTTATGAACGAAAGTCTCGGCGTATACCGGGCTATCTTGTCCGGCCGTACTTTGAGCAATCTCATTTTCGTGATGCGGGAACGCAAGATCAATACCGCCAGTATGAATATCAAATGGCTGGCCGAGGCCTTGCCTGCTCATGACTGAGCATTCAATGTGCCATCCTGGACGTCCAGTTAGATCATGTCCATCGAGACTGAATTCCCATGCTGGTTCACCTGGTTTTTGAATTTTCCAGAGTGCAAAATCGTGAGCTGAATCCTTGTCGTATTCGTCGTTTTGAATTCGTTCTGTACTCGTGTTTGACTCGGTAATATCAACCAATTGACCATAGATCTTGCCAGATTTTTTATAGGCGTCAATCGAGAAATACACGCCGTCATCGGCAGTATAAGCAAACCCATCGGCGTGAAGCTGCGTGATCATTTGACGCATTCCTTCAATAGTAGCGTCATCAGCGGCTTTAATGAACGTCAGTGCATCTGTATCGTTGCCAATAGTACGCATGTCATTGAGGAACAGATCACCGTATTCACGAGTTAGCGTACGGAGTGCGTCCATCGGTGCCTGATCCGGGTAGGTTTCACGGCTGCGTCGGATAGTCTTATCGTCGACGTCGGTGAAGTTCATGACGTGTTTCACGGTGTAGTTGTTGGCTGAAATGACACGACGAAGCGTGTCGGCGGTAATAAAAGCGCTCAGGTTGCCGATATGAGCATGGTCATAAACGGTCGGTCCGCAGCTATAGATAGTTACCTGTGCAGGATTAAGAGGCTGAAATATTTCGACTTTTTTGGTGAGTGTATTATGCAGTTTGAGTGTCATGGTCATGAAGTGCCTTGTCGGTTGCCGTTACTAATTCTGTGATAATTGTATCGTAACTCTCGTAAGCACGGAAGCCTGCGGCGTACTTATGTCCCCCGCCGCCAAAGTAGCCGGCAACTGTCTCGGCAATCGGGAGATTGGCACGGAGCTTGCCGGTGATCTTGCCGTCGGGATATGTTTTAATTGCGACGCCAATTTCGACACCTTCAACGAGGCGCATTTCATCAAGGACAAGGACACTCGGATTATACTGATCGCTATATTTTTGAATGTCTCCCCATGGAATATGGACAACCGCGAGCTTACCGCCAAGGAGGTATTCTATGCGTCCAATGAGCTCGCCTTTGTATGCGAGGATCTCGGGTGACTTCTTCATAAACTCACGGCGACGACTTTCAATAACGGCCGATGAGGCGCCAAGTTCAGTCAATTTTCCGGCTACAAAGTAGCTATTCGGCAAGACGTTTTGGGTTGTCAGACCAAGGCTGTCGCTCATGATAGCGACGAGCATGTTTTCGGCTGCCTGTTGGTTGATCGCCCACTCGTTATTTGCAGCGAGCTTATAGATAATCTCGCTTGTCGCAACTGCATCTTCAGCAAGGAGCGTATGGTCGAAGCTAAGATTTGACTCACCTGGGTGGTGGTCGATAACGAGTACTGGATGTGATTCTAGGAAGTGACGAACGCCTGGTGCTTCGAGGACTTTGGTAATCAGGACATCGGCGGTCGTGTCAACGATAATAGCAAGGTCGGCGTGAGTGTCGAAGTCGGTCACTACCCTGTCCCACCCTTGAATAAAGCGCATGTATTTAGGGATTTCAACAGGACAATACAAAACGATATCTTTGCCAAGATCACCAAGAATCTCTTCGAGTGCGAGTGCGCTTCCGAGACTGTCGCCATCAGGGTTTTCGGCCTGAATAATTACAATTTTATTTGCGTCGTGAATAAGAGTGGTTGCAGTGTCAAACATTCTCCTTAGTATAACAGATTGAGCAAATTGATATTAATTTATTATTATGGTATAGTATTGCAGCGCACAACGCGTGTGCATCTATTCGATTCGGA
>RCUJ01000818.1_pt1 | contig 17646 bp, 16 predicted proteins | sample 2166321 | NCBI WGS metagenome assembly RCUJ01 (sample SAMN09932808, study PRJNA488358) | compost metagenome | feature: garden; material: soil; isolation source: compost soil in an enriched community after 118 h of incubation | place: Germany: Experimental Botanical Garden Goettingen | collected... | reverse complement strand
ATCCTCAGAAATCATAGCAAGGGTTCGCGAAGGCGTTTTTACACACTCTGGGCCGTTCTCTGCCGATCATGGTTACAAAGCGTGCTGGTCAAATCCGATGCAATCGGTGGTCAGAACGAATGCAAATGACTGGTCAGGTCGAATGCAAGCGGGTGGTCAAGTGGAGTGCAATTTCGCAGTTAACATGAATACCACCCAGCAAAGCGCGCAACGCGGTGCTAGCTCGGCCGATCTGCCCGTTGTTGTGATTTGAAGCACCGACTTGCATTGAGAGGGTGAAAGAATATTTCACCCGTGGGCGGCTTATTCTCGAAATACACTGACCGATGCACAATGCTGAGTAATCAGGACGGAATGAACGAACATCATGCACAACATGCAGGAGTTATTAGGTCGCGTGACACTGGACGAGCTATCGGCCTTCGTGGCGGTAGTGGAGGCCCTCAGTTTCACAGATGCGGCCAAGGTCATAGGACGAGACGCCACGATCATCTCGCGAAGGATCGGGCAACTGGAAGAGCGACTCGGAATTCGACTGTTGTCCCGCACCACGCGGCGCGTCTCTCTGACTGAAGTTGGAACGCTTTACTATCAACGTGTACGTGCATTGTTGGATGAATTGGACAGTGCCGGCCAAGAGGCGAGTAACTTTGCGGCCAGTCCACAGGGATTGCTCCGGGTGTCACTCCCCGTCACCTTTGGACGCAGATGGGTGGCGCCATTGTTGCCCGCGTTCATCGCACAGCATCCAAAAATCCGGGTGGATGCGCGTTTTGCCGATCGCTACGTCGACGTAGTGGCGGAGGGGTTTGACGTGGCTATCCGCGTGGGGGTGTTGCGCGATAGCACGCTCGTCGCCAAGCAGATCGCGCCTTTTCGCAACCTGCTTTATGCATCCCCGAGCTATATCGCTTTGCAGGGTCAACCTCAGACGCCTGAAGCGTTGGCTGAACATGCCTGCCTGGGATTCAGTAGTCACTCAAGCTGGCCAGACTGGGTACTGAAAAACGGCAGTCAGCACCGGACGGTACGGCCAACTGGCCCGTTGATTTCGGACAATTCAGAGTCACTGCTTCAAGCGGCTGCTAAAGGCGTCGGCATCATCCTTACTCCGGATTGGCTAGCGGGGCCCGCGGTTCGCAATGGTGAACTTGTGCCTGTCCTGCCGCAATGGCAGGGCTCGGAGAGTGGCGGGGTTTACGCGTTGATGCCGCCGGGGCGACTCGTTCCAACCAAAACACGCGTATTCGTCGACGAAATCACCCGCGCTATTCAGGCAGGTTGGGACCAGTAGGAAAATCAGGAGCCTTCTAAACCGGGCATCAGTACTCCGATACGCCGTGACGAGCGGTGTATTTTGCGTTGAATAATTGATAAAAATAATTTGTGTTTATGAAAAATATATATTGATTTTATTTACGGTGGAGCCGCTTTAGCATAAATCCATCTTCAAAGAAGCTGTCGGACAGTAAGCGTGCTGTCCGACTTCATAAACCTATAAAAACTGCATTCGGAGTCCCGATGAGTCTTTCTCCTTTCCACCTGGCAATTCCTGTTTACGACCTGGCCGCTACGCGTACGTTCTACGGCGAAGTGTTTGGACTCTCCGAGGGGCGCTCCAGCAATCAATGGGTCGATTTTGATTTTTATGGTCATCAACTGGTCATCCACGAGCATCCAAAGACTGCTTCTCAAGAAAGCGTTCACAGCAATCCGGTTGACGGCCACGACGTACCGGTTCCCCACTTCGGCATCATTCTGGAATGGGCGCAATGGGAAGCACTGGCCGAGCGCCTGAAGTCCTTCGGTACTGAATTTGTTATCGAACCCTACATTCGATTCAAAGGGCAGGTTGGTGAGCAAGCCACGATGTTCCTGTTCGACCCGTGTGGTAACGCGCTTGAGTTCAAAGCGTTCAAGGATATGAGCCAACTCTTCGCCAAGTAATAAAGAACCTGGCGCACGAATATGGCGCCAGGAAACCTTAATGAGCTGGAAGCTCATGAATCTAGCTACTGCCCTCAAGCAGTCCTTTCATTCCAACAAAAAGGCTAGACATGAAACGTATCCCATTGGTTTGGCGAATTGTTGCTGGGCTTTTGCTCGGCGTGCTTGTCGGTTGGTACTTCAATACCCATCCACAAAATCAGGTCTGGGTCAGTACCGAAATTCTTAAACCCCTTGGCGACATTTTCATCAAAATGATGAAGATGGTTGTTGTTCCCATTGTTTTCTGCTGCATGATCCTCGGTATTGCCGGTGGCGGCGATAACAAGTCGTTCGGACGCATGGGCGCCAAATCGCTGATTTACTTCTTCGCGATTACCAGCCTGGCCATTGTCCTCGGCCTGTGCTTCGCCAATTTCTTCGAGCCTGGTCAAGGCACCGAAATTGCTGGCATCTCGCACAGTACATCGACGGTTAACATGGAGCCCTCGAAAGGCGCGCTGATTATTTTGCAGAACATTGTTCCCGATAACGTGATTGTGGCGATGTCGGAAGGGAAGTTGCTTTCAGTGCTGTTTTTTGCCGTGCTCCTGGGAATGGCATTGAACACACTGCCAAAAGCGAAAAGCGCTCCTGTCATTGCTGTTGTTCAAGGTTTGTCTGATGCGATGTTCAAGGTGGTCTCGTTTGTCATGGCTTATGCGCCTATCGGCGTATTCGGCATGATCGGTGCGACCGTCGCGACCTTTGGCTTTGCCTCGTTGTTACCGTTGCTCAAGTTGATTGGTGTGGTTTACCTGGCGCTGATTGCTTTTGCCTTGATTTTCCTTGGCGGCATTTGCTACCTGATTGGCGAAAACGTCTTCAAGTTGATCAAGTACTTCAGGGATGAGCTGATTCTGGCGTTCTCCAGTGCGGCGTCCGCCGCGGTCATGCCGCAGCTGATGAAAAAGTTGGAGAACTATGGCGTCCCTCAACGAATCGTCAGCTTCGTGGTGCCGGTGGGGTATGCGTTCAACCTGGATGGTGCGTCCATCTTCCTCGGCGTAGCGACGATCTTTATCGCTCAGTTGTACGGCATCGACCTGTCGCTGACTCAGCAGATTCTGCTGGTGGTCACGATGGTGTTGACGTCGAAGGGAGCCGCTGGAGTGCCTGGCTTTGCCATCATTATTCTGTCTGCCACCCTGGCATCTGCCGGGCTTCCTTTGGAAGGGGTCGCGTTGATCGCTGGTATCTTCAGAATTATCGACAGCGGGACGACAACGTTGAACGTGCTGGGTAATGCAATCGCCCCCTTGGTTATTGCCAAGTGGGAGAAGGCCAGTCTCGAACCTTCACGTGTCGAGCGAGTAGGGGAGCAAGCGTAACCTCCCTTTAAAAGAGTCTTCGGCGTGATCCACGCCGAGGGCTCTTTTTGTTCGCGCAGTACAGATAATAAATAGTCCGCTTTTGCTGTTCTTCAGGCGCCGAGTTGTGCGGTTGTAATAGCTCAATCGCACACTCGGACTCGCCAAACGTTGCTGCCAATTATTAATATAAAACAGGTGGTTTATGTGCAAAAACTCTTTGCTCGACTTGGCACGTCGGTGTGCTTTGTTGAGCGCGCTGTGTGCGTCGCTCCTCACCGCTAGCGTTCCTCAACTGGCGTCAGCAAACCCTCTTTCTCAGCTGGACGCTTCTGCAGTAGCCGTACCAGACCGCTTGGCCGCGGACACGGCCAATGCCATCTTCGCCAAAGGCGGTAATGCCATTGATGCGGCAGTCGCCATTGCATTTTCGCTGGCGGTGACCTACCCCGAGGCCGGAAATATCGGTGGTGGCGGGTTCATGACGGTTTATCACGAGGGCAAACCTTACTTCTTGGATTACCGCGAGCGTGCGCCGCTCAAGGCGACGCGAGACATGTTTGTCGACAGCAAAGGCCAAGTGATTGCGGCTGACAATCTTGACGGAAGTGTCATTGGCCACCGCGCAGTGGGCGTGCCGGGCACGGTATCCGGCATGTGGGAAGCTCATCAGCGTTTTGGCAAACTCAAGTGGGCGGATCTGATCGCGCCAGCGATTCACTATGCGCATGAGGGTTTTGTCGTCGATGACACGTTAGCCAATCTGGCAGCGATCGAAAATGAAAAGCGATTCTCCGGTAAAACCAATTTCGCCGAGTACTTCGGCAAGTTGCACGCGGGGTCAACATTCAAGCAACCTGAGTTGGAGGCGGTGCTGAAGCGAATCGCCGCACAAGGGCCGGATGGCTTTTACAGCGGCGAGACCGCCGAACTGATCGTCAGTGATATGGGCGCTCATGGTGGTTTGATCAGTGCAGCGGATCTCAAGGGCTATAAGGCGGTTTGGCGAGAGCCGATAAAGGCGAACTGGAACGGCTTTCAGATCGTCACGGCGCCGCCTCCCAGCTCTGGTGGTATTGCTCTGGTGCAGCTTTTGAAGATGAAGGAAGCGCGCCAAAAGGATTTCCAGGGCGTCCCGCTTAATTCCGTCAGCTACATGCACCTGGTCGCTGAAATCGAGAAGCGTGTGTTTGCGGATCGTGCTCAATACTTGGGTGATCCTGATTTCTACAAAGTGCCGGTAGAGCAGTTGCTGGATGAAAAGTATTTGGCCAGCCGTGCAGCGCAGGTCAATGTTTCAGTGCCCTCGGACACCGGTAAAGTAGTCGCTGGTCTGAACATCGCCTCCCCGGAAAAGCCGCAAACCACTCACTTTTCAATCGTGGACAAATGGGGGAATGCGGTCTCTAACACTTACACGCTCAACGGATTCTTCGGCTCCGGTGTGGTCGCCAGTAAGACCGGCATTCTGCTCAACGACGAAATGGATGACTTCTCCGCCCTTGCGGGTGTGCCGAATCAGATGGGGGTTGTGGGCAATGACACCAACGCGATTGAACCTGGAAAGCGTCCGTTGTCTTCGATGACGCCGACAATTTTCCTGAAGGACGGAAAAGTTGCTCTGGTCATTGGCACACCAGGCGGCTCGCGGATTTTTACCTCGATCTTTCAGGTGGTCAGCAACACCTATGACTTCCAGCTTCCATTGAAGGATGCAGTTGCAACGATGCGCTTCCATCACCAGTTGCTGCCGGCGAACACCATTTTCTGGGAGCCTTATGCCCCTATCTCCGGGCAGTTGGCAACCGACCTTGAAGCCAGGGGCTATAACCTGGCTGATCAGGGTTTTAACGGTGATGTCCAGGCGATCAAGGTCGAGGGTCGAGTCCCTGAGCCCGTTGCAGACCCGAGGGGAAGGGGCGTGACGTCGCTGGCGAAGTAACCGTTTGAAGCATGCGGCAGCCCGCTGTCGCATCGCCCGGCTCCTAGCCTGCACCTTTGCTGTGCAGGCTTCCTCATTTCACCGCTCTAACGCTTGGGTGTTTTTTCTCACCTGGCTCCCTCATTTATGTGCTCCGCCATATCCCCCGTCGCTCAAGTCGTCCGCCCCCTGATACTTCCTTCTTTCTGTCACGCGCGATGCGGCGCGTCAGCCTGCAGCCGTGCTCGAAATTCGACTTTGTAGCAGCACACTGGACTCATCGCATACAATCAGACAATCTGTTCGGCGAAATGTATGATTCTGGGCAGCACACCAGCGTCCCCGATAGTTGCGTCAAACCGAGTTTGAATTGTCATTTTTGTGAATAGCCTAATCAAGACCATATGAGGGAGAGTGCGTAGATGAGTGAATCAAGCCTCCAAGTCCCCAAGCGCGGCGCGACGCTGCGCTTGTTAGTAGAAGACAAGATTCGAGAAGCCATCTCCTCCGGTGTGCTTCGGCCTGGCCAGCGACTGGTCGAGCGTGAGCTTTGCGAGATGACTGGAGTCGGCCGCACATCCATTCGAGAAGCGTTACGACAGCTTGAGGCGGAAGGTCTGATTACCTGCAACCCCCACAAGGGGCCTTCTGTGAATAAAATCTCCTTGGAGGAAACGCGCCAGCTGTATGCGGTGCGCGGACTTCTGGAAAGCTTCTCCGGGCAGGAATTCGCCTTGGTGGGTACGGATGCGCAGATCCGTCGCCTTGAGGAAGCCGCTGCGGTATTCGAGTTTCGGGCTCAGCAATATTGGCAATACCCTGACCGGGACCTCGATAGTTTGAGGGCTGCGCGTGATGCGTTGATTGAAGCCAAGACCCAGTTTTACGTCTGCTTGATGGAAGGCAGCAATAATATTTTCATCGTCCAGATGCTGACCACGTTACACAACCGGATCACATTGTTGCGCGCCACCTCCATGACCCAGCCCGGTCGTCTCCAGCACTCAGTCAAGGAAATCAAAGAGATCGTGACAGCGATCAAGTCGAGGGATGGTGTCAAGGCGGCAGAAGCTTGCCGAGCACACATCGAGTTGTCGGCCAGGGTGGCCATCAATTACTTGGAAAGCGTCGAGCAGGAAGACACTGCTATGTCTGATTGACAGATTGTCTGCAAATCTGGATATTCATCACGGCGTGGTTGCGCCGTTTTTCTGCTGCCCGGTTGCCCGTAAGCCGGTGCTCCTTGTGCCGCTTTCGGGGCAGGTAACGGAATAGCGCGTGACCGGTTGAAATCGGTACGGCTCCATTTGGGCTGTAAGACACTGACGTGATGTCTCGTCACTGCAAGAGTGACGCAGGAGAAAAATAATGACTGCATTCATCAGTTTGAAAGAGAGGCTGGTTAACGCCTACCCCGACCCCGAACTGCGCCGGCTCGCCCCGGGGCTCTCAATAACCGTTGAGTTCAGCGTCGGATCGCAAAGCACTGGGCTCAGTGTTGCCGAAGGTCATCTGTTCAAAGGCTTTTCCGGCCAGCCTGCCATCCGCATCGAGGCCGCCGAAGAGCAATGGGGGCATGTGCTGTGCGTACCGCCTGTCGCGACCTACCATAGTTTCACTGCTTTACAGATTGCCAATCCTGCTTTCGAAGTGAGCGGCGATGCACAGCTGATCGCCCAGGCGCGGCCGTTTCTTGAGCGCTTGTTCGAGCTGATCACCCTGACTCCTGCGGCTCCAGCATTGTCCGTGCAGCGATCAATTTCGCAAATTCAAGGGCAGTATGCTGCTGTCAGCGTACTGGGGCAGAAATATGAGATTTACTACGAAGTAGCCGGGGAGGGCGTGCCCATCTTGTTCCTCCACACTGCCGGTGCAGACGGCCGCCAGTATTTTGGACAAATGGCCGATATCGAAATGGCTCGGCAATTTCGCATGTATGCGATCGACCTTCCATTTCACGGTAAATCGATGCCACCCCGCGACTGGGACGGTGCCCCTTATTTGCTGACAAGCGAATGCTACCAGCAATGGTGTACGGCGTTTATTGAGCAGGTGATAGGCGCCCCCGCCATTGTCGTCGGGGGGTCGATGGGCGCCGCAATGTCCTTGGTGCTGGCAGCGGAGCACCCTGAACACCTGATCGGTGTTGTAGCGCTGGAGCCTCCTTTCCAGTCCCGCGGCCGCCGAAATCCCTATCAGAACCATGTGCAAGTACATGGGGGGCTACACAACGGCGCTTATGTTCGAGGCCTGATGAGTCCGACCAGTCCCATTGAGGATCGCCGCCGCGCCAGTTGGATTTATTCGCAGGGAGGACCTGGCGTCTATCCAGGCGATCTGGCGTTTTACAGTGATGAGTTCGATGGTGCCGAGACCGCGCCGCGGATCGATGCCGCGCGCACACCAGTCGCCCTGCTCTCAGGTAATTACGACTATTCCGCAACCCCCGCGGATGGCGCCAAACTAGCCCATCTGATTCCTGGAGCCTTGCACCTGGTCATGGAGGGGTTGGGGCACTTCCCTATGACGGAGCACCCGGATAACTTCCGACCGCACCTGATGCAGGGGCTCAAGCATGTCGTAAGCAAGACGGAGTTGAAGGGGGCCTGAATATCGGCAGGAAAGCTGACCTTAAGCCCTCGGGCGGGTCAGCTTTCTTTTGAGGGGGGCTCGACAGACGAAAAAAAGCCCGGTTACTCACCGGGCCAAAGGTCACAGGTACAGGGTCAGTCGACCAAGTGGTTGCCAATTGAAGAACCGCCGTCCACGGTCAGGATACTGCCGGTGGCAAAGCGAGAGCGGTCAGAAGCGAGGAACAGGAAGGCTTCTGCAATTTCCTCGGGCTTGCCCATTCGATTCATCACCGCCCGTGCCTCCAAGGCTGCACGCAACGCTTGCGGTGTTTCAGATTGAGCGAAGATCCGGTCGAAATAAGGGCTGTCGATGGTGCCGGGCGCTACGGCGTTCACGCGTATGCCATCCGCTGCATGATCCAGCGCCATCGCTCGCGTCAGCGCTGAAACGCCGCCTTTGGAGGCAACATAGGCCGTGCGGTTAGCAATGGCACTGGTGGCCGTATACGACGTGGTATTGATGATCGAGCCGGATTTCTGTCGGGCCATGACCGGTATGACATGCTTGGCGCACAGGAACATGCCTTTGAGGTTGACCGACATCAGTCGGTCCCAATCCTGCTCTTCAATAGTGACAACGTTCCCGGTCAGACCGAAGCCGGCGTTGTTGACCAGCACATCGATACGGCCGAAGCGGGCAACCGTCGTTTCGACTAACGCTTGTACCTCTGCATTGATCGCCACATTGCAGCCAATAGCGGTGGCCCCAATCTCATCCGCGGTCGCCTGTGCGGCCTCGACGTTCACATCGGCCACGATGACCGAGGCGCCATTCTTCGCAAATATCGTCGCGATGGCTTTGCCAATGCCGCTGGCTGCGCCAGTCACGATGCATACCTTGTTTTCTAATTCCATTGTCGTCATCCCCTGATCAAGTCACCGGTCCGGCCCATTTCTGGCGGAAGGAATCGTGCGTCAGCATTCGCGCATACCATGCCTTCACGTTGGGCAGGTCAGCCCGCGCAAAGTCCATGTTCAGCCAGCGGTGCCCATGCACGGCCCAGGCAATATCAGCGATGGTCATCTCGTTGCCACAGATGTAATCGTGCGCGCCGAGTCGGGTTTCTATCCAGTTCCACACTCTGCCGGCTTCGCGAATGGCTGTTTCCAGCGCTTGCGTGTCGCGTTTCTCCAGTGGTGTGCGAATCAACTGAAAAAACACCACTGTTTGCGGTCGGGTCAACTGAGTTTGCTGGCAGTCCAGCCATTGGTCGACCACTCCGCGTCTTTTCGGGTCGGCGGGGTAGAGCGAGCTGTCGGGGGCATAGGCGTTGCACAAATAGCGCAACACAGCATTGCTTTCCCAGAGCGTGAAATCACCATCGACCAGTGTAGGAACAAGGCTGGTCGGGTTTTTGCTCCGATAGTCGTCTTCTTCAAGCCCGCCGAAGACGTTCCCGATATCGACCCGCTCGTAGTCAAGGCCCAGCTCGTCCATAAGCCAGACGACTTTCATGACATTGCTGGATTTCATGTGGCCAAACAGCGTGCGTGGCATGTCTGTGTCCTTTGTGGAATGAAATTCGAGATTCTTTATAAGTATCGTCAGACAATCTGTCAATCAGCCAAAATAATTTTGACAGATTGTCTGACGATCTGTACGTTTGGTTTCACATGACCCATGCGACTCCTTGGACGAGGCAGACATGAAAAAACAAGAACAAGAAACAGAGCTGGTTAACGACTTCAAACAAGCGATGCGTCGATTGACCTCGACGATTTCGCTGATTACCACCCGCCACCTCGGGCAGCCTTTCGGAATGGCTGCCACAGCTGTGCAATCAGTGACTACTGATCCTGCAACCATTCTGGTCTGTGTTAACCGCTCGGCGTCCATCAGCGCTGCGTTGGAGGAGAGCGGGCGGTTCGCGGTCAATATGCTCCATCACTCCCATGTCGATCTCGTTCCGATTTTCAGCGGCCAGTTGAAGGGCGAGGAGCGTTTCGAGCACGGTCAATGGATCGAAGAACACGGTGTACCTGTGCTGGTGGATGCCCAAGCCTCACTGGTGTGCGAGGTCAGTTCGGTCACAACCATCGGCTCGCACGACGTGATCTTTGGCAGAGTGCTGTGGGTCGATACACGCCCGGATATCTCCCCGTTGCTTTACGAAAACGGTGGCTTCGCAAGATCCGCGGCCATCAAATGATGCTGTTGTCTGGCGCTTTGGTGTCATCTCTTGAGCGGCATGCCGTCAGCGTTCAGTAGAGGTTGTTATGGTGTTTGCAACGATTGAAAACGCATTAAAAGTGATTGCCTCTGGCGGGATGGTCATCGTGGTCGATGATGAGGGGCGTGAGAACGAAGGCGATGTCGTCATGGCCGCAGAGTTCGCGACGACAGAAGCGCTGACATTCATGGTGAGTCGGTGCCGAGGCATTGTGTGTGCGCCTATGCCAGAACCTTTCGCACGCCGCCTCGAATTACCTTTGATGGTGGAACGAAATACCGACTCCATGAAAACGGCATTTACCGTGTCGGTTGATCTCATCGCGGGGATTACCACCGGCGTTTCGGCTGCCGAACGCGCGTTGACACTCCGAGCACTCGCCGCACCAGAAACCAAGGCTGATTCGCTTGCCCGACCTGGGCATATTTTCCCGCTCATTGCTCGCCAAGGTGGCGTTGAGGAACGGGCCGGTCATACCGAGGCTGCTGTAGATCTGGCTGAACTGGCAGGTCTATCGCCTGTGGGCATCATCTGCGAGATCCTGAAGGACGACGGTAGCATGGCGCGTCGTGCGGACCTGGAGATCTTCGCGCGTGATAACGGACTCATCATTATTTCGATTGCCGACCTAATTGCATGGAAAGCAAGGAAATCTCTTCACTTTCAATATGTAAGACCTAGTCTGGTTGCATAAACCTACATGATTTTTTAAACCGTAAACCTCTAGCACGATGGCTACTTACGTGGCCGTATGGTTACGAAGGTTATAACTCACCTCGAGGAAGATAGAATGAACAGTCAAGCCAAGATCACTTCACCCGACGGAAACCAACTTTCCGAGCGATTCCACGAAGGCCTTAAAACCCGTCGTGAAGTTTTGGGTGAGGCCTATGTCGATAGCTCTATCGCAAAGGCGACCGATTTTAACTGGCCGGTTCAGGAACTGGTAACTGAATACTGCTGGGATGCTATCTGGAATCGTCCGGGCCTGGATCGCCGCACGCGTTCGTTCTTGAACCTGGGGATGATTTCCGCACTGAATCGTCCGCATGAATTGAAGTTGCATGTGCGCGGCGCTATTAATAACGGTTTGAGCAAAGAAGAAATCCGCGAGGTGCTCCTTCAAGTGGCTATTTACTGCGGCGTGCCAGCTTCCATTGATGGCTTCCGATTGGCACAGGAAGTTTTCGACGATATGGGCGTTTAATCCAACGGCACTTCAACGTTTAAAAGAATAAAAAGAGGATTGCAAAATGGACATGCAGGAACGTTTTCACGAAACGGGTAACCCGATGTTCAACGATAACGCGCTTAAATTGGGCGTTTTCGGAACCAACTGTTCAAATGCCTGTGCTATTACGACTGCCGAGTCAACGTTTGAGCCCACATTTGAACACAACGTCAAAATCGCCAAGCAGCTTGAGGCGGCAGGCTGGGAGTGTATGGTGCCCATCGCTCGCTGGCGTGGATTTGGTGGGGAGACAAACTTCAACGGCAGTAACATGGAAACATTCACATGGGCAGCCGCCATGGCCGCAGTGACCACCAAACTGCAATTTTTCTCCACCACTCACGTACCGACCATTCACCCGATCGTTGCCGCAAAAATGGCGACCACGATTGACCATATTTCCAAGGGGCGTTTCGGCCTCAACCTGGTCACCGGATGGTTTACGCCGGAAATGGAAATGTTTGGCCGTGAAATGATGGAGCACGATCAGCGTTATGAATACGCTGACGAGTGGATGGATATCGTGGCGGCTCTCTGGGAGCGCAATGGTGTCGACTACAATGGCGACTTCCATAAGACCAAAGACGCCGTGATGGAACCGAAGCCTTATAACAAGGCTGGTCGCCCGGTAATGATTTGCGCGGGATCGTCTGGCAAGGGACTGGATTTCACAGCGAAACACTGTGACTTCAACTTTGGTTTCATGCAAGACATGGAAAAGGGCGCTGCCTGGGTCAAGCATGTTAAAGAACTGGCTCGCTCAAAGTTTGGCCGAGAGTTGGGAACGTTTACCTCGTGCCCGGTCATCGTTCGCGAAACAGAAAAGGAAGCACGTGAATATTATGATTATTACGTGAAAGAGAAGGGAGACATGGTGGCGTGCGATAACCTCGCTGAGGTTTTGCAAGTACAGTCGCAAAATCACTCTCCGGAAATGTATCAGAAGTTCAAGGAACGTTTTATCGCGGGTTGGGGGGGCTTCCCAATTGTAGGTTCGCCTGAGCAAGTCGCTCAAGGATTGATCGATCTGAAGAAGACGGGTGTCGACGGAACGCTGTTGACGATGGTCGATTATAATGAAGAACTTCCTTTCTTTAATGACCGGGTCATGCCTTTGCTTAAGCAGGCGGGTCTGCGACAGTAAACTTATCGAAGGGTGTTTGCAGATCGCAAACACCCTTTATGAATAATACGTCAAAAATTTTAGCATTATCGATGTGGTAATCGTTGCCCCCATTTGGTCGTGTGCATTCGGGTCCTTTTTAAAAAGGAGACGATGCAGTAGTTTGCTGATTTTGTATTAAAGTCAGGCGTCAATAATAAATACAATAATATTAGGCGGACAATGAAATGAAGCGATTTGCTTATGCGGCAATTCCCGTAATTTTTTTGCTGGCGAGTGCTGTTAGTGCGAAGGGGGTCGATGAACTACCCGCAGATCAACAGGCCCTTTATCAACGAGTGGATCCTCAACTTCCTTTGGGGCCCAGCGCATTTCGCGATTTTGTCGCGAAAAAACAGCCACCTTGGAAGATCGGCTATGCTTCGACCTATGCGGGTAACACTTGGCGAGCCTCCATTCAGGATGAGATGACTAATGTTATTCTGCCTGCCTATCAAAAAGCAGGGCTTATATCGGAGCTGGTCGTCACTCAGTCCGACTTGAAAGACGCAGTCCAAATCCAACAAATGCGCCAAATGGTTGATAGCGGTGTTGATGCAATCATCATCTGCTGCTCAAATGTTACGGCCATCAATCAGACGATCGAATATGCCCATTCGAAAGGCGTCCCGGTATTTTCTTTCTCGGGTTATGTCACATCGCCTTATGCCATCAACGTTACCGAAAATAACACCCAAGGCGGTTACGCTGCGGGCAAATGGTTGGCCGAGAAAATCGGCGGTAAGGGTAACGTACTGTTGGTGTCGGGTATCCCGGGTTTTGCATCCTCAGACAGCTTTGATGCAGGCGCGAAGGGCGTATTGGCTGAATTCCCCGATATCAAACTTGTAGGCAATGTCGCAGGTAATTGGACCGATCAGGTGGCTCAGGTCGAGGTGCAAAAATTCCTGGCCACAAACCCCGGCAAGGTGGATGGCATTATCGTGCAGTCAGCCTCGGAAAATGGTGTTTTGAATGCCGTGCGGCAGTCGGGTCGCGATCTGATGCCGGTCGTGCTGGGTGGCGAGGCATCAGCGGCCTGTTTCTGGCGCAACAATCCGGGATTCATTGATCAAAGCTTTCATTTCTGGCCCCCTCGCGCCGAAGCTCGCATGGTCTGGGACGTAATGATGCGCACCTTGGAGGGGCAGGGTCCCAAGGTTCAATCTATTCCGCGCCCAGTTATCACTTACAGCATTGATGAAGTGAACGCCGCCCTTGGGCAAAACTGTGATCCCAACTCTACGGCATGGTTAGAGCCGGCGAATGATGGTTGGTGGCCAAAGGAAGTGGCAGCAGGTTACTTCCTGCGCCCTGAAGATCCGCTCACTTGGCGTCCCAAGCCTTAATTCAAAAGCCAATTCGCTTAACGCTCAACTAGCCAGCCTGGAAGAAGGGACCTGCTATGAGTTCTGAACAGATTGTCGGTATTACCACTGTGCGCCTAAAAGGCGTTGCCAAGTCCTTCGGAGAAACACGAGCACTCAAAGGAGTGGATCTGGAGGCTCGTGCCGGTGAGGTACATGCAATAGTGGGTGAGAATGGATCAGGAAAAAGCACGCTGGCAAAAATCATGTCCGGCGTACTTTTGCCGGACCTGGGGGAGGTCACCATTCTGGGGCGAAGCCCTCGTTCACCGATTGAGGCACGTGACGCGGGCCTGGCGACGATTTTTCAGGAGGTTCTCGTCGCTCAGGAGGCAAGCGTTCTTGACAACCTTTATGTCGGTCACGACAAGCTTTTTCGAACAGTCTCTACCCGAGCAGAACGTGAGAGCGCAGCGGCTGAATTGATGGCGCGTTTAGTCGGTCAGCCAGTGGACATAAATGCACTGGTTGGCACGTTGCCTCTCAGTGTGAAGCAGTGGATTGTTATTGCCCGCGCTATTTTGCGTTGTCCCAAAGTTCTGATTCTTGATGAATCTTCCGCGGCGCTGGATCTTGATGCAACTTCTCGGTTGCACACGGAAATAGATCGTTTGCGGTCTGACGGCGCAACAATTTTGATCGTGACGCATCGAATCGCTGAACTTGTACGCATTGCTGATCGTGCAACTATTTTGCGTGACGGCGAAAGCATCGGCGTTCTTGAGAAGTCGCAAATCACTGAAGAGAATCTGCTGGCGATGATGACGCCGCACGAGCGCAAAGTGATTTCGGCATGCCACGTGGCGGGTACCGCGCGGAGGATCGAGGGGCCGCGAATTCTTTCAGTCAATGATCTGAAGTTATCGGCGGGTGCCGAACCGTTCAACTTTTCACTCCTGCAAGGACAGATTATCGGTGTGACCGGTTTGGACGGGCAGGGGCAAGATGCGTTCTTGCGTGCAGTCGCAGGAATCGAGGTGGCTAACAGCGGTGTACTTGAGGTTCACGCTGAGGACGGTACCTCCCGACTGTCTAGCCTCGCGGACGCCGAGCGGTTGGGTGTCGCCTATGTATCGGGCGATCGAAAACGCGAAGGAATTTTTCCCGATCAAAGCATCTTCGAAAACTTGTCTATCGGAATATACCGCAGTTGCCTTGGCCCGCTTGGAGTCATTCGACGGTCTGGTATCAACGAGATCTACCAGGCCGAGGTGAGTCGTCTGCACATCAAGATCGGCCTGGCGTCGAATAAAATCACGTCGCTGTCAGGGGGCAATCAACAGAAAGTGTTGATTGGTCGTGCATTTGCGCGCAACCCGAGGGTGATCGTTTTGAACGATCCCGCCCGCGGCGTCGATTTAGGTACGAAACGTGACCTCTACGCAGAGTTACGACGCTTCGCCGATGCAGGTGGCGCGGTCATTTACATGTCTTCTGAAATGGAGGAGTTCCTGGGGTTCGTAGACCGGGTTGAAGTGTTTGTAAAAAACACGGTCTTCCGATCCCTGAGTGGCAACTCTATTAATGAGGATGAAATGTTGGCAGCGATGTTTGGGCAGGAATCCTGCGAGCATCAGCTATCTGACCGTCGGGAGGGCGTAAGCGCATGAGTCATTCACAACGATTGCTGGCGCAGTATCGCTACCTTGCGGTGCCTTGCGCACTGTTTTTTGCCTTGGCGGTGCTGGCGTTGTTGCGCACGCCCAACTTATTTTCGTTCAGTGGTTTGGCGGGTGCGGTACTGGTGGCGACCCCTCTGATCCTTTGCACCTTGGCGCTTACTCCAACAGTGATGGCAGGACGAGGAACCGTAGACCTGTCAGTGGGCCCGTTAATGGGATTCATAAACGTTACGTTGATAGCCTGGCTCACAAAGAGCGGAGTCACTCATCCAATTGCAATTTTTGGCTGGGCCATGTTGGTAGGGGTCTTGTGGCAAATAGGACAAGCCTTAATCATTATCCATGTCCGCGTCGCACCGATCATCGTTACGTTGTCCAGCTACCTCATATTGACAGGCGTCAATCTACTGATCATGCAACGGGCTGGCGGTTTGGCGCCTGATTGGATGATGAGCTGGGGGGCCGGTATCAGTCTTCTGTCCCCGGTCAGTTTTGTGCTGTTAGGGGCTATTGCTCTGTGGTTCCTTTTTTGGAGATCGGCCTTTCACACCCATCTGCGCCTGACTGGGGCCGATGAAAGAATGGCCTATACCGCGGGAGTCAAGATTGAGACCGTACGTATTGGTGCTCATATCTTGAGTGGAGTTTTTGTAGGGTTGGCGGCAGTGAGTTACACCGCATTAATTTCTTCTGGAGATCCGACCCAGGGCAGCACCTACACGCTTCAGGCGGTGACGGCTTTGGTTCTCGGGGGCGCAAGTTTGGCTGGAGGACGTGGTGGGGCAATAGGGTCGATCCTTGGCGCTTTGAATATGTTCCTGATTGCCAACCTACTGGCGACATTCAACTTTGGGACTATTTCGGGGTCAGCGACCAAGCTCGCATTCGGGCTGATTCTGATTATTTCCCTCTTGGTAAATGTACTGGCGGTCAGCCGGGTGCCAGCCCGATAGGAGTCTCATATGACTGTGTTCCGACTTTTTTCGCAGTTGAAGCTAGCCCCCGCGAGCCGACTGCACGATAGCCTGCGCGAGAATCGAGCCATCGCCATCGGTACTGCGCTGTTGATTATGCTTGTAGTGTGCGGTGCATTGACGGTAAGTGGATTTCTTTCTTTGCAAAATGCTAGATCGATTCTGTTGCTCGCTGCGTTCTTGGGCTTGGCGTCGATCGGGCAGACAATGGTTTCGCTGTTGGGTGGATTGGATCTTTCCATTCCATTTGTGATCGGCGCCGCCAATATTCTTTTGCCTAGACTGCTTAATAACGGAATACCGCCTGCCGCAGCGATCATTATCATTCTGGCACTGGGGATGGTGGTTGGCTGCATCAATGGCTTGCTTAGCTATCGATTGCAAGGCCAGGCACTGATCATGTCATTGGGTGTGGGCTTCGCGGTAGTTGGAGCAACCGAGATCTATACAGCGCTTGGCTCTGCATTCGGAGGGAATAGTTTCGCGCCGGTTCCGGCGTGGCTCACTAACTTCTCGGCTTTTAATGGAAAGTTTTTTGGCCTGCCTATACCACCTGTTGTGATTATTTGGTTAGTTATTAGCCTTACCATAATCTGGGTTATGAAAAATACGTGGTTTGGCCGGGGTATCTATGCCCTCGGTGGAAGTCGTACTGCAGCATCACGCCTGCAGATATCGGAAATACGCACTTGGACAGCGGTGCACGGTATCGCCGGCGTGATGTCAGCGCTTACGGGTGTGCTGCTGCTGGGGTTTTCCGGGGGCGGTTATGTCGGTGTAGGAGATCCTTACCTATTCAGCACCGTTGCCGCAGTGGTCATCGGCGGTACGTCACTTCTGGGTGGCGCGGGGGGATACGGTGCCACAGTTTTGGGTGTACTGGTACTCACCGTTCTGAGTTCATTGCTGGTTGGCATGGGGATGACTTATGCAGGCCAGCAGGCAGTGATTGGATTACTAATCGTACCCATGGTTGCGGTATATGCACGTCTTCCTCATATCCGTAATCAAATCTGATAAGTAGCAGTGATAGGGGCGCTGCCTCCTAACATAATGGAACGCACTGCAGGCCGAACAGATAATGTGCAACTCATACGGCAGGATGCCTAATGAGTTGCAATGTAAGGCATGTTATTCGCAGGAGGGCAGGAGTGACTAGTTAATTGGTATGAAGGGTGTATCTTGTGGGTGAAATGTAAAACGCTAACTGCCTGCCAAAATCAGTTCGCGCCTTGCCCCTCTCGCCTCAAGTTCCACTTCACCACCCGA
>RCUJ01000816.1_pt1 | contig 17675 bp, 20 predicted proteins | sample 2166321 | NCBI WGS metagenome assembly RCUJ01 (sample SAMN09932808, study PRJNA488358) | compost metagenome | feature: garden; material: soil; isolation source: compost soil in an enriched community after 118 h of incubation | place: Germany: Experimental Botanical Garden Goettingen | collected... | reverse complement strand
AAAGTGCACGCTTTATGTTGTATCGCGGTGCTGAATGAACGCTGTCTAACTGACACATTCGCGAACGCGTCGAGTGTCAGTGAGTTAAGCTGCTTCGTATCGAAATTGTATTCAAAAAACCCTTACTACCTATGATGGCCTAAATAGATCTAGCGGAATGAAGTCTGCCGCTTCATTTTCAATCGGTTGAATAACCTGAGATTCGCGATATGTCGTTTCTGAAAAGTATGAGATTGGCTACCAAGCTGCCCCTGGCTTTCGTCCTTTGTGCTTGCATTACTCTCGGTGTTGGCTTCGTTGGGCACGAAGGGATCCGCTCAATAAATGCCAATCTCAAAGACATTCTGTCTAACAGTCTCGCCTCCATCGAATACTCCGGCAATGCTCGGGTTAACGCGATCGCTCACTACCGCGACCTTCAAAAAATCCTCCTTCTAAAGCTGACCCAAGGGGATCAGGCTGATTTTGCCGCAACGATGCAGTCGCTCAAAGATAATCAGCAAGAGGTCGAAACCCTTTTCAAGCAATATCGTCAGACTCCTCTGGACGATGACGAACGTGAAGCAGGCAATCAGTTCGAAAAAGATTGGCCCGCCTATGTAGCGCTGACCGATCAGATGACGCGGGATGTACAAAGCGGAAATATGGACTCAGCGATGCGTGCTTTCCAGGGCCAGATCGAGCCGGCCTACATCAAGGTCAACGATGAATTGAAGTTGATCCTCGCGTCCAATAAACGGCAAAGCGTTCAGGCTGGGAAAGCGGCTGAAGATACTGACAACCAAGCTAACCGGATGCTTGGCTTGGGGGTACTGGTTGCGTTCGGTCTCGCCATCGCCATTGGCTTTATCATTACCCGATCGATCACGGGTCCCATCGGTAGCGCACTTCAGAGCGCTCGGCGAATTGCGGGCGGCGATTTGACCTTTGACATACAACATAGCGGAAAAGATGAAATTGGTTTGCTGTTAGTGGCTTTCTCCACGATGCAGGCAAATCTGAAGTCCACGATTCGTGAGATTGCCAATGCTTCGGATCAGTTAGCGGCTGCAGCTGAGCAGTTAAGTTCGGTGACCAACGAAAGCTCACAAGGACTAATCCGCCAGAATAGCGAAATACAGCAAGCAGCGACAGCGGTCAATGAGCTAACTGCAGCAGTGGAGGAGGTCGCCCGTAACGCCGTCAGCACCTCCAATGCTTCTGAGCAAACCAGTAAGGACGCTCTCACTGGCGGTGATCAAGTCAAAAAAACAATTCGATCAATTAGCGTCATGGCAACAGGCATCGGCGACTCAACTCAGAAGGTCGAGCTACTGGCCGCGCAAATACGAGAGATCAGTAAGGTTCTAGATGTTATCCGTGCGATCGCGGAGCAGACCAACATGCTGGCCCTAAATGCGGCTATCGAGGCCGCACGGGCGGGTGAGCAAGGACGTGGTTTTGCAGTTGTGGCGGACGAAGTGCGTGCGCTGGCACATCGAACTCAATCATCCACGGGAGATATTGAGACCATAATCAATGCGGTTCGCATTGGAGCTGATGAAGCCGTTGCAGCCATGAGTAAGAACCAAGCTTTAGCCGTTGAAACGCAGACTGATGCTGCAGAGGCGGATCATGCATTAGAACGCATCACCGCTGGGGTTTCGCAAATAAACGAGCGAAACATGGTGATTGCCAGCGCGTCAGAAGAGCAAGCTCAAGTCGCTCGGGAAGTGGATCGAAATTTGGTTAATATCCAAGATCTCTCAACCCAAAGTGCTAGCGGGGCGCGACAGACCACCGAGTCGACATTGGAGCTTTCACGTCTGGCTATTTCCTTTAGAGCGCAGGTAACGAAATTTAAGACCTGAGGTCGCGTAGGGATCACAGTTAACCTCCACTAGACGGGCATCCACGAATTTGGCAATAGCTCGGTAATCTCACTCGCCCGCTGCGTCGCCACCTGCGTGAGAGCTTCCTTCAATTAAGCATACGGATCATGCCCATTGAGCCGCGCCGACTGGATCAAACTCATGATTGCAGCTACCCGTTTGCCTCTGCGTAGCCACCCAGCAAACAACCGATTTCAGCGTCCACATGCACGGATGCTTTCGCGAAAAGCAACGTGGCACGGAAAGACAAATTTCTAATGGCATGAATCAACAATCTTAAAGCCTTGGTGACGGGTAGCCTCAAGCATCTCCTGCTTCCCGAGGTTACTGCCATGGCTATTGTTTCCCTTCTACCGAGAGTTCAAGCATTCCTACGTCAGCCACATGGGATGTTCCTGCACGGTCGTAGCGAACCCGCCATTTCCGGACAAACGCTACCAGTTGTGAATCCCGCTGACGGGCAGACAATTGCTCACGTTTGCCAGGCAAGCGAAACAGAGGTCGACACGGTAATTGAGTCTTCTCGCCAAGGTTACAAATCCTGGCGATTGGTCACTCCGGCGCAGCGCAGCGCAGTTCTGTTCAAACTTGCCGATCTCCTAGAGGCCAACTGCGAGGAGCTAGCGCAGCTTGAAACGTTGCAATCCGGAAAATTGATCAACATTTCTCGTGCCTTCGAGGTTGGCCAAGCAGCACATTTCCTGCGCTACTACGCCGGATGGGCTACCAAAATCACAGGGGAGACTATCACCCCTTCGATACCGTCATTCAACGGTGAACGCTATACAGCTTTCACATTACGCGAACCGGTTGGTGTGGTTGTGGGCATCGTACCCTGGAACTTCTCGACCATGATTGCCATTTGGAAAGTGGCGTCAGCACTGGTAACCGGCTGCAGCATCATCATCAAGCCAAGCGAATTCACTCCCCTGACGATCCTGCGTATCGCCGAACTGGCAATGGACGCGGGCCTTCCTCCGGGAGTCCTGAACGTAGTCTGCGGTGACGGCTCAGTTGGTAAAGCACTGATCGATCATCCAGGTACGAACAAAGTGTCTTTCACTGGATCCGTATCAACTGGTATCGCTGTAGGCACCTCTGCCGTGCAGGCAAAGTTGACGCGAGCGACATTGGAGCTCGGCGGAAAGAACGCCGCTGGCTTTCTCCCCGATGTGTCCCTAGAGAAGGCGGTCTCCGGAATTATTGAGGCAGGCTTCCTGCACTCCGGACAGATCTGTGCAGCAGCTGAGCGCTTTTATGTACACCGCTCTCAAATTGATTCTCTACTCGATCAATTAGTTGTTCGCCTGAAGAAACTGAAAATTGGCTCACCTCTCGACGACGAAAGTGAATTTGGGCCGGTTACCAATGCTCAGCATCAGCAAAAACTTGGACACTATTTCGCGCAATCCCGAGCCCAGAACAACACGATTATTTATGGCGGCAAGATCATTGATCGACCTGGTTGCTACGTTGAGCCCACAGTGATTCTTGCCAACAGCGCGACAGACACACTCATGACCGAAGAGACATTTGGCCCAGTCGCGACCTTCCTACCTTACGACGACGAAGATGAGTTGGTCTCGTTGATGAATAACAGTCCATATGGACTAAGCGCGAGCCTGTGGACAAACGATTTGGCCAAGGCCTTACGGATGATCCCCGAGATTCAGGTAGGCACTCTGTGGGTAAACATGCACACCCTGCTTGATCCCGCAGTTCCATTTGGCGGTGTGAAATCATCGGGTATGGGACGCGAATTTGGCGGGGCCTTCATTGAGGACTTCACCGAACTGAAGTCGGTGATGATTCGCTATTAAAGGCGCCAGTTTCCTACGGAATACATCACGCAACCGTATCGTCAGCGAAACGGACTTCTTCAAAAACAAAAAGGCTTGAGCATCATGATCAAACACTGGATCAATGGCCGAGAGGTCGAAAGCAAAGACGTATTCGTTAACTATAACCCCGCCACTGGTGATGCCATCGGTGAAGTCTCGAGCGGTGGTAGCGAAGAGGTCGCCCCAGCCGTAGCCGCCGCCAAAGAAGCCTTCCCAAAGTGGGCTAATACTCCTGCCAAGGAACGCGCCCGGTTAATGAGCAAGCTCGGTGAGCTGATAGACCAGAACGTACCGAAGCTGGCCGAACTGGAAACCCTCGACACCGGCCTGCCGATTCACCAGACCAAGAACGTGCTGATCCCGCGTGCTTCGCACAACTTCGACTTCTTCGCCGAAGTATGCATCCGTATGGACGGCCACACGTACCCGGTCGACGACCAGATGCTCAACTACACCCGGCACCAGCCGGTCGGCGTGTGTGGGTTGCCAACAAAATCTGGAGCCCTTTCTTGGGAGCCCTTGACGAGCGAATCATAGAGATGTGGCAAAACGCAGAACGGGAAGAGTTCTGCAGCATGCTTCCTGAATACGCGGCGAAGGGCCACGGCGAGGGTTTCATGCATGACACCGCTATGCTCTTGGGCGCTTTGGGCTGGTCTAAGTACGACGGAAATGTTGAGGTTCTGACCCCTTATTTTGCGTCTGCTGGCACCGGTCAGATCAATGCCTTTTCCCCGTCACGCCCCAGGACGGATCCGCCATGCCAGCGGCCAATGCCTCAAATCCGACTGCCATCGTTTCCACTAGCCGATTTAGGATTGGTATTGCTGCTCTGCTCGCATAGTTCCTAAAGCTACCACCAGAAATGCTGAACAGTCGTCACGTCCTTCGCGTCACGTTGATGGCTGGAGATCTGAAATGCCCCATCTTGTGCTGCTTTACTCCCCTGACCTCGAAAATGACGTCGACGTTCAAGGTTTGTGCCGAACATTGGCCAACAACATGCTCGCCATTGCGACGACAACGGCAAAGCCGTATTTCCAACAGGAGGAACTCGCGTGCTTGCTTATCCAGCAGCGCATAGCGAAATAGCTGACGGCAAAGGTAACCACGGCTTCCTGTACGCGAATCTTCGTATGGGCTTGGGCGCAGCCAAAGTGTTCACACCGCTGTAGGCAATAGCCTGCTGAAGGTACTCCACACATATATGAATCCAGTAATCAGATTGCGACCTGTCGGCCTCACCTTGCAGATCGACGAGAACACCAACCAAGTTTACGACGGAAAACATAGCAGTCTGCACCCTCTATTCAATAAGACTTCCTAAGGACTCACCATGCTTGCCCCGACAATCATCCAACAAGCGGCCTCTCGGTTAGACAACGCTGAGCGTTCACGTCAACAAGTTCGACAGTTCTCCTTGGATTACCCAGAAATCACCATTGAAGAAGCGTATGCGATCCAACGCGCCTGGGTAGCTCATAAAATCAAAAATGGGCGCAAATTACTCGGCCACAAAATCGGTCTCACGTCTTGCGCAATGCAGGTATCTTCAAACATTACCGAACCTGACTACGGGGCCCTGCTCGATGACATGTTCTTCGAAGAGGACACTGACATCCCCTTCGAACGCTTCATTGTTCCTCGCGTCGAGGTGGAATTAGCGTTCATCCTTGGTAAAGAGCTCAAAGGCCCGAACGTTACAGTTTTTGACGTACTTGACGCCACGGAGTGGGTCATCCCAGCACTAGAAATAATCGATGCTCGCATCCATCAGGTAGACCCCGACTCTGGCGTTACCCGTAAAGTGTTCGACACTATCTCTGATAACGCTGCAAACGCCGGAGTAGTCCTAGGCGGGCGTGCTGTTCGTACAACCGATATTGATCTGCGCAAGGTGCGGGCAGTGCTTTACCGCAATGGCGTGATTGAGGAATCGGGCATCAGTGCAGCAGTGCTCAATCATCCAGCTAAAGGCGTGGCTTGGCTGGCCAATAAACTTGCTCCTCACGGCATCACCCTCAAAGCTGGCCAAGTAATTCTGGGTGGCTCGTTCACACGTCCGGTCGCTGCTAAACCTGGGGACTCCTTCCACGTCGACTACGACAAGCTCGGCAGTATCGCTTGCCGGTTCGTATGACTCGAAAGTATCGATATCCAAGGTACCTAAAATGCTCATCAACACCTTCAAAGCTCGCCTGAAAAACGGCGAGCCCCAAATTAGCCTATGGCTCGAGCTGGCCAATTCCTACTGTGCCGAACTTGCGGCCAACGCCGGATTCGACTGGCTGCTGATCGATGGCGAGCATGCGCCTAATGATCTCAAAAGCTTGCCAGTCCAATTGCAAGCTATCGCCGGTTACCAGTCTCAGCCTGTCATTCGCCCTGTTGTGGGAGACACCGCGCTTATCAAGCAAGTCGCAGATATCGGTTCGCAAACCTTGCTCATCCCCATGGTCGAGAGTGCCGAGCAAGCCCGTGAGTTGGTACGTGCCGTCACTTACCCAACTAAGGGTATTCGCGGGGTAGGCAGCGCCAAAACCCTTGATTAATAAAAATAGGTATTGGCCCCCCCCCTCTTGCCCCTACATCCTGTCTTGGAGAGTCCACGTGGTCGGCTTGGCATTTGGTTTGATGAATCGCTTCAGTTATGCCAGAAAGTTCAGTCTCATTCTGGTGATTTTCATGTTGCCACTCCTGACGTTGGCCGTGGGCAAATTGGACTCGCTATATGACCGTTATGCCGATGCGAGTCGGGAGCTCAATGGCTTGAATGGATTGCGCCAATATCTAACGGCCTACCTCAAGGGCGCGCAACTGGCGAGCATATACCCGGCAGCAATGGTCAAGGGCGATGCTGGCGCTCGTGAGCAGTGGCAAGACGCCAATCAATCGTTCGCCCAGATCAAGAATGCCCTTCTGGGCGAGCTCAAATCGCAATCAAAGCCGGACAGTTTAGCTTTCAAGCCCGAACTGGAGAGCTTTACCGGTCAAGGCGTAGAACGGCTTTACAGCAGTGAGATGGGGCCGGTGCTGGCCCTAGACCGGGCGATGAAGGAGGTCGTAGTGAACTCTGGACTTATGCAGGATTTCGACCCACAGATCTATCGCTATATGGAGACGGTCTTCACCCGCTTATTACCACTCCATGCAACCCTCAGCCAGAGCGCGGCCTACACTGGTTACGTCACGGCCTTTGGCTACCTAAATTCAGACTCCAAGAATGTCTTCCTCAGCCAGGCCGACCGCTTCGCCCCCTTTTTGAAGCAGCCGCAGGCGAGCGGAACAAGCGAGGTACTGATCGATCAGGCCGCTACCCAAGGTCTGGAGACCTTCACCAGCCTGGCGATGACGCCATACCTTTCGGCTATGAATTTTGACGCGAGGAGTACTACCACTTGGCCGGACAAAGTAAAGGCCTTTGAGCCAGCACTGCAGCAGGTCAACCAAGGTATTTACGCAGTATTGAATGCGGTCGAGACCGTATTGTTGCAGCGCGCCGCCGACGCTCAAAAGTATCTGATCGGGGTGACACTGGCCATTGTCCTAGTCATCGGACTGATCTTCTTTCTATTCGCCGGTTTCTTCTTTTCAATTAAGCGCACAGTTGCTGATATAGGCGTAGCCATGCACCATTTCTCTGAGGGCGACTTGCGACATGAGGCACAGACCCAAGCCCAAGACGAATTGGGCCTATTGGCTGACCAGTTCAACGGTATGCGGTCACGCCTGCTGGGGCTGATATCGCAGATTGTCAGTTCCTCCTCTACTACGGCGCATCAGGCCCAGGCGTTGAGCGAAGGCGCTTCGGTGAGCCTGGAAGGGGCCAACCGTCAGGCTCGGGAATTGGAGAAGGTGGCGACCTCTATGAGCCAACTGGTCAGCAGCGCCCAGGGAGTCAGTCGCTATTCCCATTTCACATCGCAGAGTGCCAACGGAGCCGGTGATCGCTGCCGCGAGGGGCAGATCCAGGTTGGCCAGGCAGTGTCCGGTATCACTACACTGTTTAGCGAAATGGAAGGCGCCATCCAGGCGATAAAGGGGGTCTCGACCGAGAGCCAAGAAATCGCCAAGACCCTAGAGATGATCAAAAGCGTCTCGCAACAGACCAACCTACTGGCACTCAACGCCGCCATCGAAGCAGCTAGGGCCGGGGAGCAGGGACGCGGGTTCGCGGTAGTTGCCGACGAGGTCCGGCACCTGGCCATCCGCTCTCATCAACTGACTGAGCAGATCTATACGGTGATCGACCGCCTGCATGCCCAGGTCAGCCATGCGGTACAGACCATCGAACACAGTCATCTGACCGCCTCCGACACAGTGGAACGCGTCAAACAGGCGGAGGGGATTTTCCATCAGATCACCGCAAGTATTGGGCAGATCATCGAAAGCAATTTGCAGATTGCCAGCGGCGCCGAACCCCAGCGCCAGTTGGTCGAGCGTGTTGAGGTCAGCCTTCTCGGCGTCAAGAGACTGAGTGAGGGCAATGCCCATGAGGCGGCACGAATGGTTCAGGCCAGCAGTGGCGTGACTGAGATGACTACCAAGCTCAACCATCTGGTAGCGACGTTCAGGCTGTAAGAGTTAATCGGCATGCAGACCCGCCACCAACCTATGAGCTTCGCCACGAGATGCATGACAGCGGTGGCGGTGTCAGCGTGCTGCTGTAAACGCCCAAACCATCCAAAGATTGGGCAGCTACGCACTACCGGTCGGTGGCTTTGGGAATAATTTCACACAGTTCGTCCTGGAGGCGTCAGCCTGCGCGTCAGGGAAATAGTAATGTCAGCCGTCTTGGGGCGTGTATCTTAACGACGTCCCGTCCTGACTTTGAGCCACCTCCAGCAGCATTTCCATGCGCAAGTCTCCGGTTCCATTGAGCCATCCAGGTGACACCAGCTGTACAGACTTCACCTGGCCCCCTAATTCCGTTAGGTCCAGTATGGACGTTATGTTTGCATGCTCTCCACGAATACTACATCGTGAATCTCCAGGCCATCTTCGCATCTGGTCGTATGAAACCAAGACGACATGAGGTGTTGTTGGACTAAATTCCAGCTTTGATAACCCGGTTTGAGCATTATCTGAGAGCTGTTTACCTCTGTCCGACGATTGGTTATGAACACGACTAGTTCCAAAAATGACTCGCCATTGCTGCTCTGTTAAACCATGCTGATTAAAAGATGGGCGAAAATAGCGTATTACCGACTCACGGGCACGCGATAACTTTAGGGTTAACGATTCATTAGGTTTCGGCATCGCTTGCCAGCTGTGTTTGGTTAAGTATGGAAAAACTGTTAATCCGAGCGTTTCGAAACTCACGAGGACTGACTCCATGCAGCTTTTTGAATGTACGACTGAAGTGAGCCGAATCAGTGAACCCCCATCTATAGGCGATCTCTGTGATGGATTGGTGGTTACGGTCTGCACTCACTAACTCACCAGCACTCGCATGCAATCGTTGGAACAAGATGTAGCGATAAACACTGTCTCCAGTGGACTCAAACGCTCGATAAAGCTTACGTAAGGAAACACCAAGGGCTGATGCAACAGATACTGGAGTTAAATCAGGCCGTGTTAGCGACAGCTTGATAATTTCATCAGCTTGTTGCCTAAGGTTTCTGCAAGATTTGACATCGTGGCTCGACAGCAGTGGTGTTGTATTGATGGCCGAACCGAGCAATGACAGAACTGCAAGCAGGACACCTTGATCTTGACTTGTCGACTGTGAGTCAATTTCCTGGGGTAGTTGATTCACCAGTAGACCAAGCAATCGCCCGCTCGTGGAGTCAGAGGCAATTCGTCCTTGGATCAGCCCAACCCGGCCAACCTGTCGGGCCACTTCTGCACGGGGCAAAGATATGGCGATGTGTTCGATTAGGCCTTGTGGCTCAATTTCACAAGCGCCTACGCTGTCCATGAGCATGAGATCTCCAGGAGCAAGGTGATGAGATACCCCTGCATGAGTAATGCATGCCCTGCCACTGCTCTGGCTAATGAGCACGCAATGCTGATCGTCATGCAGATCAGGAGATCGTGGACTACGACGAACCAGCGCTGCGTTCGTTCGCAATCTGGCATACCGCAATCCTGCCCTCACTCCTGAGACCACATCCCCGACAAAGACAGGGAAATCCGCCAACTCAGTTTCATACGGGCCACATGCGGCCTGCATGGCTGCGCTCCAGGTTTCTATTGATTGTTGAACGTGCGCTTGGTGCCTGCTCATAATCGATTCTCCTAGTCAGCAGGTAGTTCCATACACCTGAGGCTCCTGGATTGGGTTCATGCCAGGGACGTCAGAGACCAATACTTCGGGAGAAAAAAGCGCCCGAGTGGGCGCTAAGAGGTCAACACTCAACTGAAACTCATCACGATTCTGATGCGATAGCAGCTGCCACCTTGGATACGTTCGAGGCATTCAGCCCTGCAATGCACACTCGCCCATTGCGGATAAAATAAATGCCATGATCCTCTCGAATACGATCTACAGCCTCTGGTGCCAGACCGGAGAAACTAAACATGCCTTTCTGCGTGACGAGGTACTCCACATTAGAGGACGGTTTGAGCGTCTTGATCTCGTCATACAGAGCATGTCGCATGTCGACCATACGCTGACGCATCCTCTCAAGCTCAGCCAACCACGCTGCTTTGAGTGAGGGCTCGGAAAGGATGATGCTCACCAGCTCTGCACCAAATCGAGGTGGATTCGAATAGTTAGTGCGCACAGTGCCTTTAAGCTGACCAGCGACTCGACCAGCAATGGCGCTGCTTTCACAGATGATGGACAACGACCCAACTCGCTCGCCATAAAGAGAGAAAACTTTCGAGAACGAGTTGCTGATAAGCCCAGTGATACCCGAACGTGCCAGCGCACGAATCGCATAGCTGTCTTCTGCAAGACCCTCTCCCATTCCTAGGTACGCAGCATCGAGGAATGGAATCAGTGAATGGCTGGCGAACACGCTGAATAGGGTGTCCCATTGACCTGGTGCCAGGTCGAGACCTGTTGGGTTATGACAGCAAGCATGCAAAAGAACGATGGTGTTCGCCGGCAACGATTCGAAGGTATCAATCAGCCCTTCAAAATTGATCTCCTGGCCACCTTCCTTCAGGTACTGATAGCGCTGCACTTCAAAGTCTGCACCTTTGAAGATTGCGTGGTGATTGTCCCAAGTGGGGTCACTTACCCAGACTTGAGAATCCGGGTAATAGCGCTTCAAGAAATCTGCGCCGACACGAATTGCGCCTGAACCTCCAACTGTTTGGATAGTAGCGATACGCTCTCCATGAGAGGCGTTAGCCTCACCAAACAGATACTCCTGCACAAGCTTACGGAAGGAAGGGAGACCGTCCATAGGGAGGTAGAGATTGGGTTCCTGGGCACGCGTATCTAGGACGCTCTTCGCTTTTTTAACCGAGTCCAGCACAGGAACGTTGCCATTCTCGTCGTAATAGAAACCGATGCTGAGATTAACCTTTTCAACACGGGGATCTTTCTGATAGTCGTCCATCAGCGACAGGATTGGGTCACCTGGATAAATTTCGACATGCTCAAACATCAGTATCTCCTAGATTCAGTTGGCGAAAGTGGGGTGCAGGAATGGCCACGGGCTCGTATCACCGCCGCGAGGCACGGTCACCTCGATCAGAACGGGCTTATCCGCAGCGAATGCATGCTCCAAAACAGGACGCAACTGAGCAGGTGAATTCACACGATGTGCCTGGACACCGAACGATTCAGCGAATTTAACGAAATCAGGGTTGACCAATTCAGAACCGAGCAACCGACCACCAAAGCTCTCCTGCTGATCCCGGTAAACGTTCCCAAAGGCGTTGTTGTTGAAGACGATGGTGACCAGGTTTAGTTTGTACTGCACAGCAGTTGCCAGCTCTTGGGCCGCGAACATAAAACCACCGTCACCGCAGATGGAAACCACAGCCTTGTCTGGATGGGCAGCCTTCACGCCAAGGGCTGTAGGGAACCCAAAGCCAAGCGTGCCTTGATGGCCAGAGGTAACCAGTGTGCGAGGTTTATAAACTGGGAAGCCGAAGATAGAAGTGAACCCGACTTGGGAAATTTCCTCAATGAAAAAGCCATCGCGTGGCAGCACGTCGCGGATAACTCGCAAGTAGCTGAGTTGAGGTTGCACAGCCTGGATAGCATTCTCCGCAGCAGCCTTGGCTTCGGCAATTTCCGCATCCCGATGCTGAGGCGGACCAACTCGCAGAACTGCTTCGGCGAGCGACTTGGATGCCTCGCCAGCATCGGCGACCAAGTTAACCTCCGCATTGATTCTGCGAACCTCTGTCGGGTCAATATCAATTCGGATCAGCTTCAGCCCAGCAGGACGGTGCCTCCAGCGAATGTCCAGCAGCTCGAATCGAGAACCGATAACTACAGCCACGTCAGTTTGCGGCCACAACCGGGCGCCGGCAGCAACTGTGAATCCCAAAGGATGTTCGTCGCTCACAACGCCACGACCGCCCCTGAAGCTAACCACAGGCGCACCCAAAACTTCGGCCAATTGATTGACCTCGGCGCTGGCGTCCAAGGCTCCCGAACCTACGAAGATCATTGGCGATTTTGCCTTGCTTAACAAATCCGCAGCACGATCTACCGCGTCGGTATCTACAGGCGGAGTAGGCTTCAAGCCAATAGGTTGTTGAGGTGAAACAGCGGCGGACTTGGTGAAGAAATCCCAGGACGCCTGAAGAGACACCACACCGGGGCGCCCGGACAGCATCTCTTGAAAAGCGCGCGCGACCTGCCAGGGCGCGTCTGCAGGCTGCTCGATATGAGCCGCCCATTTGCCAATGCTTTGTAGAATTTCTAATTGGCGCGGGAGCTCATGCAATTGGCCGCGCCCGCGATCCTTGAACGCGCTCATCACGTCGCCGGTGAGCGCCAGGACTGGAGCGTTACAGCCATGGGCGGTCAGCATCGCAGCGCTAGAGTTGAGGATTCCTGGCCCAGGAACCACAGTGAAAACGCCTGGTTTCCCTGTGGATCGAGCGTATCCGAACGCCATGTAGGCACTGGTCTGCTCGTGCCGGGCACCGAAGATTCGCAGGCTATCGGCATTACGGGCAAGTGCGTCAGTCAGACCGTAGATTTGAGCACCGGGGAGTGCAAAGACCGTATCTACACCATGGGCCTTAAGACCTTGAACTAAGGCATCACCACCGGTGATTGTTGCCGGAGAGTTTTTGTCGATTTTCATATAAGCACCTATTGCAATTTATTCGTAGCTAACTTTACTGGAAGCGTCTGGTTGATATTTTCGGTACCTTGCATGCACCAAAAGAATCCAAAGTGGGATCAACCATACCGCGATGCGGATTGCGGGAATGAAAGTCATAACCACTAACAAGCCAATAATAAAGGCAATACAAAGGTAGTTACTGAACGGATGAAGTGGAGATTTATATTCCAACCCTTCACCAGCATCTGCCTTTGCCTTTCTAAATTTCAAATGCGTATAGCTTGTTATAAGCCAATTAATAACAGTCGCCGAAACGGTTAGAGACATCAGAACCTCCACTGTCCCGCTTGGCGAAAAATAGTTCAGAATGACCGCTACCCCAATCACCAGTGAAGTTGCAATCAGAGCATTTACAGGCACTCGATTGCCATTAAGTTTGGCAAGACACTTAGGCGCTTGGTTCTGCTCAGCCATTGAAAACAATAAGCGCGTAGTGCAATAAACAACACCGTTATAGACCGACATCGCTGCTGTCAAAACAACCAAATTGAGCAAATGAGTCGCCAAGTCACTACCCAACAAACTGAAGATCTTGAAAAACGGACTAGCGTTGTACGGATCACCAGCTTGATTCAAGGACGCCACAAGGGTATCCCAAGGTGTGAGGGCCAATAGAATGGTCAGGGCAGCAATATAAAATAGGCCAATCCGATATATAACTTGGTTGATGGCACGAGGAATAGTTTTCTTCGGATCTTTCGCCTCGCCAGCAGCAAAGCCAATCATCTCCAAGCCACCAAATGCGAACATGATGAATGGAAGCGCCATCAGTAGCCCACCCAAACCGTTCGGGAGGAAGCCACCATGCGACCACAGGTTAGTGACAGAGGCCCCCATCGGCTGGATAGGACCGAAGAGCAGCCAGCTACCAAATCCGATCATAGCGACGATCGCGAGTACCTTCACCAACGCGAACCAGAACTCTACTTCCCCATAAACCCGAACGTTCAGCAGGTTCATGCCATTTACGACTAGGAAGAAGCAAGCGGCGGTTATCCATGTTGGAACTTCCGGCCACCAGAACTGGATGTACTTACCGATTGCTGTAAGCTCAGCCATTCCAACTAGAACATAGGCAGCTACATAATTCCAGCCAGTAAGGTAACCTAGAAATCCACCACAATACTTTCTAGCAAAATGACTAAGTGACCCAGACACTGGCTCGTCAACCAACATCTCACCGAGCTGTCGCATAATTAGAAACGCAATCATCCCTGCGAAGGCGTAGCCGATAAGAAGTCCAGGCCCAGCTGATTTTATTACCCCGGCGATACCAAGGAACAAACCAGTGCCAATGGCTCCACCCAACCCAATCATTTGGATGTGACGATTCGATAGGTCGCGAGAAAGCTCGGACCCAGAACTCTGAATACTGCTCATAGTAATTCTTCTCAATTGCCATCATCCCAGATAGCGCCCATCAAGGCACTAGATAAGACGTAATTTCGGCAGGTATAAAGAGGGTAAGAAATACCTATATTATAATTATTTGGATCTCTACATATCGAATGATCTATGGCGAGTCGATGAGGCTTTACATTACCATCATGACGCTTAGCAGACAGCCACCGCACCTGCATAGTTGCTATGCAGGTTCTGAATAGTCACAGGCTTTAGCCATGCGGAAGGTGATCGCCAGGGCTAAGAAACTGAGACCCTCGACAATGTTGATAGACGAACTGCCGGAACCATTGTTGCTCAGCCGAGACATGGGTGCGACTATGCCAGACGACCCAATAACGAAACTGATGCTCAATAAACGATAGAGGCCGGAAGCAGATCTCAGCCTGCTCACCCCATCTGCGGGCAATGTGCTCTGGTAATGTCAGCAGCACATCGCTTTGCTGAAGAACGCCTAGGGCAGCAGAATAGTACGGAACCGACAATTTAAGGTTACGAGTGAGCTGCTGCTTACGCAGGTAGGTGTCTACAAATCCGTCTTTATCGCCTCCTACCGTAATCTTTATATGTGGCCAGGCAAGATAATCCCGCTGGCTTATGACGGAGGACGAAGCAAGAGGATGACCCGAGCGCATAGAACATACCGCAACGTCTTCCCCAATGATGCGACCGTGGTAGTCCGCAGGCGTTTCGTCAATCATGCTGGTAATCAGATCGACCTTACCACTCGAGAGCCAATCGAAACGATTGGCCTGCCAAGTGCGAAAGTCGATACAGACCTCAGGGGCGACGCTGGCAAGGTCTCGTAGCAAGTCAGGAAGAATGTACTGCGCAACGTAGTCCGAGCCAGCCAATGTAAAACGTCGATTGCACGTGGCCGGTGAAAAAATGGCAGGTGAGCTGATGCTATCAATCTGCTCCAGCAGACTCTTAAGCGGCTCAAGCAGTTGATGCCCGCGCTCCGTCAGGGTGTACTCTCGCCCTTGACGAACCAAAAGAGGATCGCCCAGCACCTCGCGGAACAGAGCTAGATGCCGACTCAGAGTTGACTGACTGGTACCTAGAATTATTGCAGCCCGACTGAGATGAGGCACCTCTAGGATCGTTACCAGCGCCTTCAATTGTGAAATGCTGAGGTTATTGAAGGCGGGGTTCATAGATGCTATTCCAAAATAATACTTAGAGACGGCTTACCTACATCGAGTATGGCGTAGCCAAGGCACTCCCCACCACAGAATCGACTCACCAGGTGAGTCAAATCCGCAATGGCTGCCTTCACGTCAACCACGGTGCAGGGAGGCAGGCCATCGATGTCAAAAAATACGAAACTGGTCTCAGGTAGAGTACGGGTATCCGCAGCCTGCCGCCATGTCCAGCGACGGGTGAGGACGCGATTGTCTGCCGCCAGCACAATCTCGTCAGGCGAGATGAGCTCGGGTTCCTTACCGGGTTCAGCGAGGAACCGATCTAGAGCGCTAGCCTTCCGCAATTCCACATTCTGCGAACGGGCGGTAATCGGGTGTACACCAGCTGGCAGGACATATCGCAACGAGAGAAGATTGCCGATATCAACCAATGTGTTGATGTCAGGAAGGGAGTCCGGCTTGAGCACACGGCGGCTCAGAGCCTCAATGGAGCTTCGATGTTCGGAAGGCTTGGCTCCGAATTGACGATACGCATCTCGCCACGCAGCAATTTGGGGGTACTCAGCAGGATTGCCTACGATCCGCTCTCGCAGATCCGCCTCACTACTACGAAGTTGCTGAGTGATCCCAGGCTGCTGCTGCGAGTTGTCGAGGTTACGGAAAACGACTACTCCACGGCGATACTCAGGATGCACATCGAAAATTTCTGGGTTGATGCTGTATGAGAAAGCTGTCATAGAAGATTCCTGCGGTATAAGACGTAATGCTCGAATATACCTGCAGCGCAACCTCAACATTTATCCACTTTCTGCACAACCACTATGCAAAATGCGAATAGACCCTATACCCCCGATTCTGCCGCGATGTCGATTGGGCCCCATAGTCGCCCCATGAAGCGCTGAAAAACTGATGGCAGTTTAGTGGCCTATCTTGCAAGATTGAGAACGACTCCCCGCGAACGAATCGCTATCTATTTTCCCGCACCTCTTTCTGGGCGTCGCATGATTAATCGGGTCACTACCTTATCCCACATGGGACCGAGTGCTGCTACGCTGACCTCTTCCAAGGAGGAATCGCGATGTCTAACGCAGACCTGCTCCCTTCCCTGCTTTTCAAGATCAATCAGAACCAGCTTGCCCTTGAGCCCGCCATCATGGAGCTCACGCCTTGGGTTGAGCAGCGTGGATTGGGTGACGCTGCCCTGAACGTTCGGGGGCACTAGAAGCCATCAGCAGAAACGAGGAGTTCATCAATTTGACTCTCGCGGTACTTATGGCACCTGAGTAACCAGGCTCGACTTTGGTAACCTAAAAGCGGCTTTCGCTGTACGCCGGGTACGTCGACAATCCAATCTGGTTCTCGGTTGCTTCAAAGTAAAAATCCAGCCGCAACATACGTCGCAAAGGAGCGATTTCTCCCGCGTTGTCCTCATTGCCTGCGTACATGCCGATTACAAATTCACCCAAGGCATGTACCCAATTTGACACTTTTACCATGTTGGAAGAAATTGATTTGCGCTCCGCTCAACCTGTACTCCGAGTGAATGCACTTGCAGCCCAGATTCCCGACATGTCGATTTCATTTTTACTACACGGCCATTTGCTCAGTCGATTGCTGGATAATGGTTATTCGATAGGACTTAAAAATTGCTGACTCGCCCAGATAAAGACGCGCTTCGTGCGATGCTCGAAGCTCAAATTCAAGAAAAGCTACAGCACGATCCTGATGCGGTAACGACTTATGCAGCGCAACGTGACCCTGAGCGGAAGCCCTACATAAGCAAGCGCACAGTACAGGATAAGGCTTTTGACAAAGAGCTTGATCAGATGCGAGCCGATGCTGAAGCCGGAGTAATACGTAACCCAGAGCGTCTGCAGACGGGTAAAGGCGAGCCTAATCTTGCACTTGATGATTATCCCGGTTTGAAGGCAGCGGCCACTGCACCGAATGAATGGTGATCTCCAACGCTTGCGATGATGTGGTCTGTAGCCTCTACGCAGGAATAGAAGAAGCACGCCCTTCAGCAATCCCTTCAGAACGTAGCTGTGTGGACGTGTCGATGCACCTTAGACAGATCAAAGTTAGGGCAACCATGGCATGAGCATTCAAGCAAAGCTTCATCACCTTCAAGCCATCCAAAACTTGCTCGCG
>RCUJ01000815.1_pt1 | contig 17675 bp, 16 predicted proteins | sample 2166321 | NCBI WGS metagenome assembly RCUJ01 (sample SAMN09932808, study PRJNA488358) | compost metagenome | feature: garden; material: soil; isolation source: compost soil in an enriched community after 118 h of incubation | place: Germany: Experimental Botanical Garden Goettingen | collected... | reverse complement strand
ACGGAATCGCCAGCAGGGTGTAGTGCTCGCTGGTCTCGAACAGCTTGATCGCCAGCGAGCGCACCGAGTCCGGGCTGAACAGCATGATGGTGACCGAGCCGGCCAGGCCGAGCGACACGGCGATCGGCACGCCGATGAACATCAGCACGAACAGGGCGAGGAACAGGAACAGGATGGTCATTTGTTCAGCTCCTCATGGTCGGTCAGCTTCATGACCTCGGCGGCCTCGTCGGCCAGGCCCAGGCCGGTCTGCTGGTTCTTGAGGATGCGCACGAAGATCTCCAGGAAGCGGATAAACACCATGGCGAAGCCGACCGGCACGATCAGGCCGATGTGCCACTGCTGGACGCCGAAGTGGCCGAGATCCTCGGCGCCGATGGCGGCGGTGAACAGGGTCTGCATCCACTCGAAGCTGCCCACCGCGAGCAGGCCGGCGTAGGCCAGGCAGGCGGTGCAGGCGATCAGGCCGATGACGCGCTGCACCGGCTTGCTGGCCAGCTTGACCAGTGCGTCGACGCCGATGTGGCCGGCGGTGCGCACGCCGTAGGCCAGGCCGAAGAAGATCAGCCAGGCGAACAGCGCCTTGGTCAGCGCGTTGCTCCAGGTCATCGCCTGGGCCAGGTCGAGGATGACGTCGCCGATGGCGAAGAAGAAGTCGCTGGCACCCTCGAAGCGGTCACCCAGGTTGTAGAACAGCGTGTACAGGTTGTTGAGGATGACGTAGACGAACGTCACCAGGGTCATGGCCGTCAGCAGGAAGACGATGAAGCCTTCCTCGAAACGATCCCAGACCAGGCGCAAGGCGTTCATGGCAGGTATCTCCGCTGGAAAGAGCGTCGGGGCGGGCGGCGGGCAGCTCTGTGGCTGTCGGCGGCGCCCGCCCCGCGGGCGAACCAATCGCTTGGCTGAAGCTTAGTCGGCAGCGTTGGCGGCTTCGGCGGCCTTGATCAGATCGGCGCCGATCTCGCCTTCGAACTTCTTCCACACCGGCTTCATCGCGTCACGCCACTTGGCGCGCTGCTCGTCGGTCAGGGTGATGATCTCGGTGGTCTTGGCGTCGAGGATGCGCTGCTTGTCGCCCTGGTTGAGGGCCTCGGCCTGCTTGTTCACCTCGACACTGACCTCGTCCATGATCTTGCGCAGCTCGCTACGCACGTCTTCCGGCAGGCCGTTCCAGAACTTGGAGTTGGTGATCACCATGTAGTCGAGCAGACCGTGGTTGGACTCGGTGATGTACTTCTGCACCTCGTGCATCTTCTGCGAGTAGATGTTCGAGTAGGGGTTCTCGGCGCCGTTGACCACGCCGGTCTGCAGGCCCTGGTAGACCTCGGCGAAGCTCATCTTGCGCGGGTTGGCGCGCACCGCCTTGAACTGCTCCTCGAGCACCTGCGAGGCCTGCACGCGGAACTTCAGGCCGCGGGCGTCCTTGGGCTCGTACAGCGGCTTGTTGGCCGACAGTTGCTTGAGGCCGTTGTGCCAGTAGCCCAGGCCGGTGATGCCCTTGTCTTCCATCGAGGTCAGCAGACCCTGGCCGGCGGGGCTGGCCTGGAAGCGGTCGACCGCGGCCATGTCGTCGAACAGGAACGGCAGGTCGAAGATCTGCACGCCCTTGGAGTAGTGCTCGAACTTGGCCAGCGACGGGGCAATGATGTGTACGTCGCCGAGCAGCAGCGCTTCCATTTCCTTGCCGTCACCGAACAGCGAGGAGTTCGGGTAGACCTCGACCTTGACCTTGCCGGCCAGGCGCTCCTCGGCGAGCTGCTTGAACAGCAGGGCACCCTGGCCCTTGGGGGTGTGCTCGGCCACCACGTGGGAGAACTTGATCACGATCGGCTCGGCGGCCTGGGCCAGGCCGGCGATGGTGAGCGAGAGGGCACAGGCGAGTGCCTTGGCAGTCAGCTTGAACATGCGGGTACATCCTCGTTGTTGTGATTGCGCTGCTTGAACGGCGTCACCCGGGCGTCGACCTGTCCGCAGCGGACGACCGGCGGAGGGGGGAAGCCGGCCTTGCGCTGCGGACAGGTCGAGCGCGGGATACCTTGAGCTTAGCAACCGCTATGCCAGCAGCCGGGAATGTGATGCGCCGCGCACCCGCAGGCGACCGCCAAGGCCTCTGGCGCGGGCCTTGCAGGGGTGGCTGCGACTTTGGTCTAGGGGCTGGTCGAGGTGGCATGGCGAACGCCGGAGCGGCGTTCGCGGCAGGCGGGCTGGCGGAATTCCGCCAGGTCAGTCGAGGTCGTCGTGCGGATTTCCGCCAGCCTCGCCGAGGCTCAGGCCGTGCTTGCGCAGCTTGTCGTGCAGGGTCTTGCGCGGCACGCCGAGCGCCTCGGCCAGGCTGCGCAACGAGCCGTGACCGCGGGCCAGCTCGGCGGCGATCAGGCTGCGCTCGAAGGCCTCGACCCGCGCCGCCAGGTTGTCGTCGCTCGGCAGCGCGATCACCGCTTCGCCAAGGCCCAGGTCGAGGCCCAGCGCGAAGCGTTCGGCGGCGTTCTGCAGTTCGCGCACGTTGCCCGGCCAGGCGTGGGTGAGCAGGGCGGCGCGCTGGCTGGCGTCCGCCTCGCGCAGCGGCAGGCCGTGCCGGCCGGCCGCCGCCTCGCTGAAGTGGCGGAACAGCAGCAGCACGTCGTCGCCGCGCTCGCGCAGCGGCGGGATGCGCAGCGGCGCGACGTTGAGCCGGTAGTACAGGTCGGCGCGGAAGCGGCCCTGGTCGGCGGCCTGGCGCAGGTCCTCCTTGGTCGCCGCGATCACCCGGATGTCCAGCGGGATCAGCTGGTTGGAGCCGAGGCGCTCGACTGCGCGTTCCTGCAACAGGCGCAGCAGCTTGACCTGCACGTCGAGGCTCATGCTCTCGATCTCGTCGAGGAACAGGGTGCCGCCGTTGGCGAACTCGAACTTGCCGATGCGCCGCTTGCTGGCGCCGGTGAAGGCGCCGGCCTCGTGGCCGAACAGCTCGCTCTCCACCACCGACTCGGCCAGCGCGCCGGCGTTGATCGCCACGAACGGGCCGTCGCGGCGCGCCGACAGGTCGTGCAGGGCGCGCGCCACCACCTCCTTACCGCTGCCGGTTTCGCCGAGGATCAGCACGTCGGCATTGGTGCGCGCCAGCGCGGCGACCTGCTGGCGCAGGCGCGCGATGCCCGGCGACAGACCGATCAGGCGACCTTCCAGGGCGTCGCGGCCGGACAGGGTCTGGCGCAGCTGGCGGTTTTCCAGCACCAGACGGCGCATGGCCAGGGCGCGGCGCACGCCGTCGAGCAGGGTGTCACTGGGGAAGGGCTTTTCCAGGAAGTCCCAGGCGCCGGCGCGCATCGCCTGCACCGCCAGCGGCACGTCGCCGTGGCCGGTGATCAGGATCACCGGCAGCTCGCCATCGCGGTCGTGCACTTGGCCGAGCAGCTGCAGGCCGTCGAGGCCGGGCATGCGGATGTCGCTGACCACCACCCCCGGCCAGTCCGCCGGCAGGGCCACGGCCACGCCGCGGGCGTCGCCCAGCGCCTGCACGCGCAGGCCGGCCAGATCGAGGGTCTGGCTCAGGGCCTGGCGCAGGTGCGGGTCGTCGTCGATCAGCAGCACTTCGGTTTCGGCGGCGACGGTGGTCATGGGCAATCCTCCGGGGACTGGGTGCCGATGCCGGTGTCGGCCGGCAGCAGGTTGAGGGTGACCAGCGCGCCGCCTTGCGGGTGGTTGGCCAGCAGCAGCTCGCCGCCGAGGGCGCGGGTCAGCGTGTCGCAGATGGCCAGGCCCAGGCCGAGGCCGCGGGCGGTGGTCTTGGTGGTGAAGAACGGCTCGCGGGCGCGCGCCAGCGCCTCGGCGGTGAAGCCCGGGCCGTTGTCGCGCAGGCTCAGGCTGATGCGCCCGTCGGCGAGGGGCTGTGCGCTGATCCACAGGCGCCGCGGCGGCGCCTTCTCGCTCAGGGCGTCGAAGGCGTTGGCCAGCAGGTTGCCGAGCACCTGGCGCAGGCGCGTCTCGCCGGCCTGCACCCACAGGGTGGCGTCCGGCAGGTCGCGCAGCAGCTCCACCTGCAGGGCGCGGCGCTGGCTGGCCAGCAGGGCCAGGGCATCGTCCAGCGCCGGCTGCAGGGCCACGCTTTCCGGCGCCTTGCGGTCGCGGCGGGCGAAGGCCTTGAGATGGCTGATGATCGAGGCCATGCGCGCGGTCAGCTCGCTGATCAGCTTGAGGTTGCCGCGGGCGTCGTCGACGCGGCCGTGGTCGAGCAGCACGCCGGCGTTGTCGGCGTAGCTGCGGATCGCCGCCAGCGGCTGGTTGAGTTCGTGGCTGATGCTCGCGCTCATGGTGCCCAGCGCGGAGAGCTTGCCGGCCTGGACCACTTCGTCCTGGGCGCGCACCAGCTCCTGCTGGGCCTGCTCGCGCTCGAGCACCTCCTGCTTGAGACGCTCGGTCAGCGCGACCAGGTCCTCGGTGCGCTCGGCCACCCGCTGTTCCAGCTCCTGGCGGGCGCGGGCGTCGAGGGCCAGGCGTTCGAGCAGGTGGCGGCGGCGCTGCAGCAGCACGGCGAGCAGCAGCAGGATCGCCAGGAGGGTCGCCGCGGCGATCGCCATCACGCTCTGCACCGGGCGCTCGACCAGGCTGCGCGGGGCGAGGATGCTCGCCGTCCAGCCGGTTTCGGCGAGCAGCTGGCTCTGGCGCAACCAGTCCCTGTCGCTGAGGGCCAGCGGCTGCGGCTGCTGGGTCGGGTAGGGCAGGTTGGCGGCGATCTCGGCGCGCTCGGCGCCGCTCAGTTCGCGGGTGGCGCGAAAGCGCCACTCCGGGCGCGAGGTGAGGATCACCACGCCCTGGGCGTCGGTCACCAGCAGCTGCTCGGGGGTGCTGCCGAGCAGGGTCTCGGTGTGGTCGAGGTCGACCTTGACCACCAGTACGCCGAGTACCTCGTGGCCGTCGCGCACCGCCGTGGCGAAGTAGTAGCCGCGCTTGCCGGAGGTGGTGCCGAGGCCGAAGAACTGCGCGGGACGCCCGGCCAGCGCCTCGCGGAAATACGGCCGGAAGGCGAAGTTGCGCCCGACGAAGGCGTCGTACTCGCTCCAGTTGGAGGCCGCCAGGGTCAGGCCGGCCGGGTTCATCAGGTAGATCACGTCGGCGCCGCTCTGCCGGCGCACCCGCTCGAGCAACTGGTTGGCGGCGTTGACGCTGTCGGCATCCTCCGCCGCGCGCAGGGCGCCGCGCAGCGCCGGCAGGTCGCCCATGATGTGCGGCAGCGCCTCGTAGCGGCGCAGGGTGCCGCGCAGGTTGGCCACGTACAGCTCGAGGGTCTGCGCGCTCTGCTCGGCGACCCGTTCGCGGTAGTAACGCGTGGCCAGGTGCTCGATCGGCCACAGCAGCGAGGCCAGCAGCAGGGCGAGCAGGACCAGGGTGCGCCAGCGCGGGCGGCGGAACGGGTTGAGCGAGAAGGTCATGACGGCGGTCGGCAGGGAGTCTGCCGGCATTATGGGGCGCTCAGGCCGGGCCGGCCAGACAGGCCGCCAGCGCGCTGCGCCAGTCCGGCATCGCCACGCCCCAGTCGCGGGCCAGCGCGCTGCAGTCCAGGCGCGAGTCGGTCGGCCGCGCCACCGCGCTCGGATAGTCGGCGGCGGCGACCGGCAGCAGGCGCGCGCAGGTCTCGCCGTGGCCGCGCAGGTCGGCGGCGATCGCCTGGGCGAGGTCGTACCAGCTGGCGCCGCCGCTGCAGCTGGCGTGGTACAGCCCGGCCGGGCCGGGATTGCCGGCGGCGATGCGCGCCACCAGCGCCGTCGAGGCCGCGGCGAGGGCCGCACAGCTGGTCGGATTGCCGAGCTGGTCGGCGACCACGCGCACCTCGGCGCGCTCGCGCAGCAGGCGCTGCATGGTGAGCAGGAAGTTGTGGCCGTGGCGGCTGTACAGCCAGCTGCTACGCAGGATCAGGTGCGGCCCGCCGGCCGCAGCGATGGCCTGTTCGCCGCTCAGCTTGCTGTGCCCGTAGACATTCAGCGGTGCGCAGGCGTCGGTTTCCCGGTATGGCCGGCCGAGGCGGCCGTCGAAGACGTAGTCGGTGGAGTAGTGCAGCAGCCAGGCGCCCAGCGCGGCGGCCTCCTCGGCCATCACGGCGGGAGCCTCGGCGTTGAGGGCGAAGGCTGCCGCCGGCTCGCGCTCGGCCTGCTCCACCGCGGTGTACGCCGCGGCGTTGACCACCAACTGCGGCCGCTCACGACGCAGGCACTGGCGCAGCGCGGCCCGGTCGTGCAGGTCCAGCTCGGCGCGGGTCAGCGCCTGCAGATCGCCGCAACTGGCCAGCAGCGGGGCGAGGCTGTGGCCGAGCTGGCCGTGGGCGCCGAGCAGCAGGATCTTCATCAGTCGAATACCTCGGCGTCGTCCAGGTCCGCGCCCTGGGCGTCGCGGGGGGAGAGCAGCTGATGCCCGCGGTGGCGCACCAGCGCCGAGCCGATGAAACCGGCACCGCCGGTGAGCAGGATGCGCATGGAGTTGCTCCGCAGGTCATTTCCGGTAACGGCGCCGGGCTGGCTCCGCTACGCGCAGTGGGCGAGGATGGCCGCCCGAATCGCTCCGACAAGGATATCCGATGATACCGACTGCCGCCGTGGAGGCCCGATGCTGACCCTCGATCTCGGCCCGCTGGCCCTGCCGGTGCGCTCCATGCTGTTGCTGCTGGCCTTTGCGCTCGCCTGGCTCTGCGGCTGGTGGGTGGGGCGGCGGCGCGCGACCGATCCCGAACCGGCGCTGTTCGCCATGCTGCTCGGCGGTCTCGTGCTGGCGCGGCTGGCCTTTGTCGCTCACTACGCCGGCGACTATGCGGCCGCGCCCTGGCAGACGCTGGACATCCGCGACGGCGGCTTCCTGCCGTTGCCCGGTCTGCTCGGCGCGCTGCTGGTCGGCCTCGGCTACGCCTGGCGTCGCCCGCTGCTGCGTCGTCCGCTGGCGCTCGGCCTGCTGGCCGGTGGCCTGCTCTGGGGCCTCGGCAGCTTTGCCCTGCAGCAGTTCGAGCGCGGCAGCCGCCTGCCCGAACTGGTCCTCCACGACCTCGCCGGCCGCCCGGTGCAACTGGCCGGCCTGGTCGGCCAGCCGCTGGTGGTCAACCTGTGGGCCACGTGGTGCCCGCCGTGCCGGCGCGAGATGCCGGTGCTGCTGGCTGCCCGGCAGAGCGAGCCGGAGGTGCGCTTCCTGCTGGTCAACCAGGGCGAAGGCGCCGCCGAGGTGGTGCGCTTTCTTGCCCACCAGGGCATGGACACTCACGATGTGCTGCTCGACGGCGCCAGCCGCCTCGGCCAGCACGCCGGCTCGCGCGCCCTGCCGACCACCCTGTTCTACGCCGCCGACGGCCAGCTGCGCCACAGCCACCTGGGCGAGCTGTCCACGGCGAGCCTGAAACATGCCCTGGAATTTGTGCGGGCCGAGCCGCGGAGTGACGCAAATCCCTGAGGATTCAGGCATTTCCGGGTTTACTCCGGCGCGCCAATCGCTATAATCCCGAGCCATTGCCGGTATAGCTCAGCTGGTAGAGCAACTGACTTGTAATCAGTAGGTCCCGGGTTCGATTCCTGGTGCCGGCACCATCAGACTCCAGACAAAGGCTCACCTCCGGGTGGGCCTTTGTCGTTTCTGGCCTCCCGCTTTCGGCCCAAGTACGAGCGGGTTTCGCCGCAGGAACGCACAAGGAGATAGGATGTTCGCGGTAACGATCGTTCTGGTACTGCTGCTGGCGCTGGTGGCCAGCACCTTCGTCGCCCGGCTGCTGCCGTGGAAACTTCCCCTGCCGCTGCTGCAGATCCTCATCGGCGCCGGGCTGTCGGAGGTGATCGGCTTCGATATCGAGTTCGAGCCGCATCTGTTCCTGCTGCTGTTCATCCCGCCGCTGCTGTTCCTCGATGGCTGGCGCATCCCCAAGGGCGCGTTGTTCCAGAACTGGCGCCCGATCCTGACCATGGCCATCGGCCTGGTGGTGTTCACCGTGGCGGCGATGGGCTACTTCATCCACTGGCTGCTGCCGGCGGTGCCGCTGGCGGTGGCCTTCGCCCTGGCGGCGATCCTGTCGCCGACCGACCCGGTGGCGGTGGGGGCGATGACCGCCGACTCGCCGCTGCCCTCGCGACTGATGCACATCCTCGAAGGCGAGTCGCTGCTCAACGACGCCACCGGCCTGGTCTGCTTCAGCTTCGCCGTGGCCGCGGTGCTGACCGGCTCCTTCTCGCTGGCGCAGGCCTCGCTGAGCTTCGTGGTGGTCGCCGGCGGCGGTGTGCTCACCGGCCTGGGGGTGACCTGGGCGATCGGCCGGCTCAACCGGGTGCTGGTCGCGCGTGCCGGCGAGGAGCCGGGTATCCAGATCCTGATCAGCCTGCTGATCCCGTTCGCCGCCTACCTGGCCGGCGAGCACCTGCACGTGTCGGGCATCCTCGCCGCGGCGGTCGCCGGCGTCGCTATGCACTACGTCGAGCTGTCCGGCCCGGCGCTGGCGGTGACCCGCACCCAGCGCAGCGCGGTCTGGGACACCGTGCAGATCGCCCTCAACGGCGGCATCTTCCTGCTGCTGGGCGCCCAGTTGCCGACCATGATCGACGCGCTGCCGGCGGTGGCTGGCGGGATCGGCGCGGCGAGCCCGTGGCACCTGCTCGGCTACGCCGGCGCGCTGACCCTGGCGCTGGGTGCGCTGCGGTTCACCTGGGTATGGCTGTACCATTTCGTCGCCTCCGTCCCGGCCCGCCTGCGCGGCGAGCGTCACGTCATGCCGCACGTCCGCCTGCTGGCGATCAAGGCCACCGCGGGGGTGCGCGGGGCGATCACCCTGGCCGGCATCCTCACCCTGCCGCTGGCGCTGCAGGACAGCACGCCGTTCCCGGCGCGGGAGGCGGTGATCCTGCTGGCGATGGGGGTGATCATCTTCTCCCTGCTGATCGCCAGCGTCGGCCTGCCGCTGCTCACCCGCGGCCTGAAGGTGGATCTGCAGCACGCCGCCCACGAGGATGGCGAGGCGGTGGCGCGGATTTCCGCCACCGAGGCGGCGATGCGCCGGATCGAGGAGATCGTGGCGGAGGCCGCGGCCGCGAGCGGTGGTGCCTCCGCCTACGACGAGGCCGGCCTGCAGGTGCTCGACCTGTACCGCCGGCGGCTCGACTACGGCGATCACGGTGGCGAGGACCTGGACAGCCTGCTGGCGCTGATGCAGGCCGAGCGCGATCTGCGCCTGCAGGCGCTGGCGGCGGAGCGCGAGCAACTGTTCCGCCTGCGGCGCAGTCGCAGCATCGACTGCAATGTACTGCGCAAGCTGGTGCACGAGATCGACCTGCTGGAGATCAGCCTGAGCGATGCGCCGGGGCACGGCTAGCTGTATTCCAGAGGGGGGCTGCACGTGCGGGCGGACTTTTCCCCGGATCTTCCGAGGGGCGCGCGACCAGGTGCCCCGCCCCCTTCCCGTTTCGTCAGCGGCCTTTTCGTCTCAACGAGGCGAACTCAGGCTCCCGCCGTCATTGCCTGGTAGCGCGCCACCGCTTCCGCGAGATTGTTGAACACCCGCTCGGCACCCAGTGCCTGCCCCAGCGGCGAGTTCATCAGCATCGCCTGCACGATCGGATTCGGTCCGACTATCCAGAGCATCACGCCCTTCTCGCGCTGCCGCTGTTCCGCCTCGATGAGCATCTTGAGGGCGGTGTACTCCAGATCGAAGACCGCGCTGAGGTCGAGCGCCACCACGCGCGCGCCGGTCTCGGCGACCAGCGGGCGGACTTTCTGGATGATGCGATCGGCATTGACGAAGAAGATCCGCCCCTCCGGGCGCACCATCAGCAGGCCGGGAAAGCTCTCGTCGTCGGGGTTGTCGCGCGCGAGCGGGCGGAACACGTTGCTGCCGGGCTTGCGGCCGAGCCGGTACACCGGGGGATCGGAAACCTGGTGGGCGAGGGCCAGCAGCGAGACGATGATCGCCACCAGGATCCCCTTGAGGGTGCCGAGCAGCATGACGCCGACCAGGACGAACAGCGCCCAGACGAACTCGGTGCGCCGCACGCGGAGGATCGCGCGGAACTCCCGGGGCTGGATCAGGCCGATCGAGTAGACCACCACCACGGCCGCCAGGGTGGCCTGCGGCATCTGGCCGATGAAGGGCGCGAGCAGCAGCAGGGTGCCCAGGGCCAGCGCCGCGGTGACCAGCTCCGCCAGCTGGGTGCGCGCTCCGGCCAGGCGGTTGACCGCGGTCTGCGTGGTGCCGCCGCCGGCGGGCATGGCGCCGAGCAGGGCGCCGCCGACATTGGCCAGTCCGGTGGCGAAAAGCTCGCGGTTGGGCTGTGCGGCGGGCTCGTCGCTCGCCGCGAAGGCGCGCCCGGCGGCGATGGTCTCGGTGAAGCTCATCAGCGCGATACCCAGGGCGGCGGGCCACAGACTGGCGAGCAGTTGCACGTCCGGCAGGCTCAGGGCGGGCAGCCCGGTGGGCACCGTTCCCACCGTCTCCACGCCGAAGCGTTCGAGGCCGAACAGGGCGGTGGCGCCGATGCCCATGGCCACCGCTACCAGCGGCGCCGGCACGCGGGGCGCGAAGCGCTTCAGGCCGACCATCAGCGCCACCATGCACGCGGCCATGGCCGCGGTCGGCAGCGAGGCATGGGCCACCCCCTCGACACTGGCCAGCAGGTTGTGGACGAAGCCTCCCTTGGCGAAGTGGATGCCGAGCAGCTTGGGCAACTGGTCGACGACGATGACGATGCCGATGCCGGCCTTGAAGCCGACCAGCACCGGCTCGGAGATGAAGTTGGCGACGAAGCCCAGGTGCAAGGCCCGGCCAACACCAGGCAGACCCCGACCAGTACGGTGAGGGTCGCCGCAGCGGTGGCCAGCCGCGCCGGGTCGCCGGTGGCGCCGACCTCGCCCAGCGCCGTGGCGGTGAGGATGGCCAGGGTGGTGGTGGTGGTGGTGGTGGTGCTCACGCTGAGCGGCCGCGAGCTGCCGAACAGCGCGTAGATCAGCATGGGGATCAGCACGGTGTACAGGCCGACCTGCACCGGCAGGCCGGCGATGGTGGCATAGGCCAGCGCCTTGGGAATCACCACCGCCGCCGTCAGGCCGGCGATGACATCCTGCCGGAGCCAGTCCCGCTGGTAGTGGTGCAGCCACTCGGGCAGCAGCCGGAGACCACCGCCCGTCGAGCCGGACTCTGTCCTGTTCATCCCCTCTCCCGGCCCGCGATGCGGCGCTGCGTGTTTCACGCCGGGCTGGGCGTACCATCACGCTGTTGGAATCCCCCGGTTCGGCCATCCCTTGACGGTGTAGCCGAGGGCTCCAGTCGGTGCAAGCAAGGTGCGCCGGTTCGGCGGAAGCTGCCTCGCCTGCATGCCGCGTCGCCGTGCCGGGAATGTCCCGGCGATAAGGCGGAAAGGAGGGCATTGCCTGGAGCCGCCGTCCGTCGCTGGGTCCCCTGCCGATGGCTGGTTTATGCCCCGTCAGTCGCCACACAACGCCTATGCTTTTCAAACCGCGACAGTTCTCGGTGGCGATGGGCCAGGCCCTGCGTTTCGCCCTGCTTTGCGCGCTCAGGAGAAGCGACATGTGTATCGATCGCCGTTTCAGCGCCGTCCTGCTCGCGGTGCTGGCCATGCTCGGCAGCCCCGACCAGGGCGCCCCTTTCGCCCAGGAGGCGCCGGGCACCGCGGCCGCCGCTCCGCCCGCTGCGCCGGCGCCGGCCGAGGCCGTGTTCCGCGACGAGGAACTCGACCAGATGATGGCGCCGATCGCCTTGTATCCCGACTCTCTGTTGGCCCAGGTACTGATGGCGGCGACCTACCCGGGCAACGTCGCCGACGCCGTGGCCTGGTCCAAGGCCCATCCGGACGCCAGCGGCGACGACGCCGTGCGCCAGGTGGCCGACCAGCCCTGGGATCCCAGCGTGCAGTCGTTGGTCGCCTTCCCGGCGCTGCTGGTCACCCTCGGCCAGGACCCGGCCTGGGTGCAGCGGGTCGGCGATGCCTTCCTCGCCCAGCCGAGCGACGTGATGGACTCGGTGCAGCGCCTGCGCCGCCAGGCGCAGGCCGCCGGCAACCTCGAGTCCAACGAGCAGCAGACGGTCACCGTGCAGAGTGCGGCAGAGGGGGGGGCCACCACCGTGGTGCAGGCGCCGCCGGCCGAGCAGACCATCATCATCGAGCCGGCCGACCCGCAGGTGATCTACGTGCCAAGCTACAACCCCAGCGTGGTCTACGGCAGCTGGCCGTATCCGTCCTACCCGCCGGCGTACTACCCGCCGCCGCCCGGCTACTACTTCGGCTCAGCGCTGGTCGCCGGCTTGGGCTTCGCCGCTGGCGTGGCGATCATCGACTCGATCTGGGGCGACTGCGACTGGGGGGGCGGCGACATCGACATCGACGTCAACAAGTACAACAACATCAACAGCAACCGGAAGATCGACGCCAGCCAGAGAAACTGGCAGCACAACGCGGTGAACCGCGACGGCGTGCCCTATCGGGACAGCGCCAGCCGCGAGCGCTACAGCCAGCGCCTGCCCGGCAGCGAGCAGCGCGAGGCCCTGCGTGGCCGCGAGCCAGCGCGCATGGCCGAGCGCGAGCGGGCCAGCCAGACCCTGAGCCAGCGCGGCATCCAGGCGCCGGCCACCAGCAACCGCGAGGCGCGCGAGCGGGCCCAGGTCGCCGACCGCGAGATGCGCAGCCAGGCCCAGCAGCGCGAGCGCGGGCAGGCCGCCGATCGGGGGGGGCGCAGCCAGCCGGAGCGGATCGGCCAGCGCAGCCAGGCCGGCGCCCAGCCGCGCCAGCGCACGCAGAACAGCACGCAGGCCCGCCAGCAGGCGCGCCAGCAGTACGCCAGTAGCCCAAGCACGCGTAACAACGCCTTCGCCGGCGCGCGCGAGCCGTCGCGCTCCAGCGCCGTCGCCAGCCGTGGCGAGACCAGCCGGGCCTCGGCCAGCCGGCCGCGGGCGGAGCGCGCCAGCCGCCCGGTGCAGCGCTCGGCACCCAGCAGACCTTCCCGCGGTGGCGGTGGCGGCGGCTTCCGGCGTTGAGACAAGGAGACTTCCCATGCATCCGCTCTTGCGTATCTGCCTGCCGGCGCTGCTGGCACTGTTGACCTGGGAGGCGCGCGCCCAGCAAGCCTTCGCTACCCCCACCGTTGCCGTCGATGCGCTGATCGCCGCGCTGGGCACCGAGCATGCCGATCCCCAGCGCATGGCCGCGCTGCTCGGCGACGACTGGCAAACCTACATCCCCACCGATGACATCGAGCGCAAGGATGTCGATGCCTTCCTCGCTCTCTACCGGGAGAAGCATGCGGTCCAGTCCGTCGGGCAGGGCCGGTCGCGCCTGGTGGTCGGCAACACGCCCTGGACCTTCCCCCTGCCGCTGGTCCAGGGCCAGGACGGCTGGAGTTTTGATGCCAAGGCCGGTGGCGAGGAGATCCGTGCGCGGCGCATCGGCCGCAACGAGCTGGCCACCATAGAGGCGGTGCGCGCCTACCACGACGCACAGATGGACTACGCCGAGGTTGACCACGACGGCGACGGGGTGCTCGAGTACGCGCAGAAGTTCATGAGCAGCGACGGCCAGTACGACGGGTTGTACTGGCCCGACGAGCCGGGCATCGAGGCGAGCCCGCTCGGCCCGCTGTTCGGCGACGAGCTGCCGGACGGCGAGTGGCACGGCTACCACTACCGCATCCTCGAGGCCCAGGGCCCGTCGGCGCCGGGCGGCGCCTACGACTACAAGCTCGGCGACAACATGAGCCGCGGCTTCGCCCTGATCGCCTGGCCGGCCGAGTACGCCGACAGCGGGGTGATGAGCTTCATGATCAGCCACGATGGCCAGGTGTTCGAGAAGGACATGGGGCCGGACAGCGAACAGCAGGCCGTGGCGATGACCCGTTTCGACCCGGACAGCAGCTGGCGTGAAGTCGAGGAACCGGCGACGCCCTGAGCGCCGTGATCCCCGTGGTCGGCTAGAATCTCCGCCCCTCATCCCGACTCGCGCCTGGCCGTCCGCCCGCCGCCGGTTGTCGTTTCCGCCGAGATAACGCATGCCTGACCACGACCACGACCACGACCACGACCACGACCACGACCACGACCACGACCACGCGGCGCCGAACACCTCCCGCGCCGACTACCATCGCACCCACCAGGCCCGTGCGCAGGCTGAGGCCGAACGCCTGCTGGCCGCGCGCGGGCGCCTCGGCGTGCGCTGGCTGGCTTGGGTGGCGGGTGAGCTGTACGCGCTCAGCCCGCCGCAGTTCGCCAGCATGGTGCGCCGCGAGTTGCAGCGGTTGCAGGAGGGTGGCTAGTCGCCGCAGCCCTCGCACAGATCGCGCAGCAGGCGCGCGTCGAGCAGGGCGTGGTGGGGGATGTCCTCGCTCGGCAGCTGGCCGAGCGGGTCGTCGACCTGGCGGCAGCCCCGCACGTTGGCGGGCAGGCCCAGCGGTTCGAGCAGGCCGAGCAGCAGCGGCCAGTCCCAGGCCAGCGCATCACCGACGACTTCCACCGCGCCGAGGCCGGCGAGGAAGGCATGCAGCGCCTGGCGAGCCTCGCGGCTGGGCAGGCCATGGCGCGCAAGGTCGAGCTGCGGCAGGACGTGCTCGTGGACGAACTCCGAGCAGTCGTCTGCGCACCAGCCGTCGCTGAGTTCGACATAGAACTCGGCGCCGCCGGCATCGACCAGGGCCAGGGAGATCAGCTGCCGGTCGAGGCTGAGCTGGGTGAATTCGGTGTCGAGGTAGATCGCGCGCATGGGGCTCCTCGTGGCGTCCGTGCAGAAAGGGGGCGAGCGGGGCGCTGCCCCTCATTCTGGATCGCGTCCGGCGCGCCCGCCACCCTCAGCGCATCAGCTCATCCACCAGCAGCCACAGCGCGGTGGCGGCCAGCAGGCCGGCCATGCCCAGGTTGAACAGGCGCAGCGCCCAGTCCTGCTGCAGCCAGTGGCGCAGGCGCTCGCCGCCCCATGCCCACACCGCGATGCACGGCAGGTTGACCAGCAGCGCCAGCAGCGCCATGGCCGCGGCGGCGGGCAGCTGGCCGCCCTGCGGCATGAACAGCACGCAGGCGTTGAGCACCATCACCCAGGCCTTGGGATTGATCCACTGGAACAGCGCGGCGGCGACGAAGCCCATCGGCCGTGCCGTCTCGCTGCGGCCCGGCGCGGCGGCGCGGGCCAGCTTCAGCGACAGCCACAGCAGGTAGGCGCAGCCGGCGGCGGCCAGCAGCGGGCGCACCTCGCCGAGCCAGTCGGCCACCGAGGCGAACAGTGCGGCGCACAGCAGCAGCTGCAGGGAGCAGCCGAAGGCGATGCCGAGCATGTGCGGCAGGGTGCGGCGGAAGCCGAAGTTCACCCCCGAGGTGGTGAGCATGATGTTGTTGGGGCCGGGGGTGATCGACATCACTCCCATGTAGCTGGCCAGGGCGAGGGCTTCGAACATGGCGGGCTCCTGCGGTTGATCCATGGCAGTCCATGCTAGGCAGTGGCGGCAAATGGTGACAGACTCACAAAACCACTTTTGTCATGGTTACAGATTGAATGGTTAGTCAACTGTCACCATCGCATGTCCATCCCGCTGTCACCGGTGAACCGCCATGAATGCACCCGTCCGCTACCGCCTGCTGGCCGACGAACTGGCCGCGGCCATCGACCGCGGCAGTCTGCCGGCCGGCGTCCGCCTGCCGTCGGTGCGGGCCTGTGCCGCCCAGCATGAGCTGAGCCTCAACACCGTCACCGCTGCCTACCGCCTGCTCGAGGATCGCGGCCTGATAGAGGCGCGCCCACAGTCCGGCTACTACGTGCGCAGCAGCCTGCCACCGCTGCAGCGGCCGCTGCGCGAGCGGCCGTCCGGGGTGCGCCCGGCGGGGGCGATGGACGACCTGATGGCGATGGTGCTGCAGAGCCAGCAGCGTGCCGACCATGTCGACCTGGCGCTGGCCTGCCCGCGCGGCGAGGCGTTCTATCCGGGCGCCAAGCTGGCGCGGCTGACCGCCAGCCTGCTGCGCCGCCAGCCCCAGCTGGTCGGTCGCTACGCCCTGCCGCCGGGTTCGCTGCGCCTGCGCGAGCAGATCGCCCGGCGCGCCGCGCTGCTCGGCATGACCCTGGCGGCCGACGACATCCTGCTCACCCACGGCGCCATGGAGGCGCTGCAGCTGGCGCTGCGCGCGGTGACCCGCGCCGGCGACACCGTGGGCGTGGAGTCGCCGAGCTACTTCAACCTCTACCCGCTCTTGGCCAGCCTCGGCCTCAAGGTGCTGGAGATCCCCACCCACCCGCAGCACGGCCTGGCGCTGGACGCGCTGGAGCTGCTGCTGGAGGAGAAGCGCCTGGCGGCCATCGTCGCCATGCCCACGGTGCACAACCCGCTGGGCTGCAGCATGCCGCTGGCGGCCAAGCAGCGCCTGGCCGAGCTGGTCAACCAGCACCGGGTGCCGCTCATCGAGGATGCCCTGTACGCCGAGCTGCAGTTCGCCGAACCGCTGCAGCCGACGGTCAAGGCCTTCGACCGCGACGGCTGGGTGATGACCTGCGCCAGCTACACCAAGACCCTGGCGCCGGACTACCGCATCGGCTGGCTGGAGGCCGGGCGCTTTCGCGACGCGGTGCGTCAGCTGAAGTTCAGCTCCAGCGTCGCCGAGTCGGTGCTGTTGGCCGAGACGGTCGGCCTGTTCCTCGAGAGCGGCGGCTACGATCACCACCTGCGTGCCCTGCGCCGGCGCTACGCGGCGCAGGTGGATGCGATGCGCGGGCTGATCGCCCGCCACTTCCCGGCCGGCACCCGCGCCACCCAGCCGGTGGGTGGTTTCCTGCTGTGGCTGGAGTTGCCGGAAACGGTGGACAGCCTCGAGCTGTTCCACGCCGCGCTGGCCGAGCGCATCGTCATCATTCCCGGCCAGCTGTATTCCAACGGCGCGCGGTTTCGCCACTGCCTGCGCCTGTCCTGCTGCCAGGAGCTGGACGAGCGGGTCAGCGCTGCGCTGCGCCGCCTCGGCGAGTTGGCCACGGCGCTGGCCGACACTGCGCCGCCACCCGCCGCTGGGGATTGAGCGGCGGGCGAGCGGGCGGCTTAGAGGCTGCCCTCGATGTCGCTGCAGACGGAACTCATCCTGAGGTATTCGAGGGTGCGCAGCTGGCCGGTGGAATCCTCGTAGCTCATCTGCGCCGACACCACGCGGCAGGGCGCGTACAGCTCGTCCGGTTCGGTGATGGCCACCACCTTGTCGATGTCCAGGCGCATGCCGTAGACGTATTCCTCCACCGGGGGCTCGGCCGCCAGGGCGATGCTCGAGCAGGCGGCCAGGGTCAGCAGGACGTATTTGATGTTCATGGGTACCTCAACGATCCGACAGAAAACCTCCCTACCCAGGCGAGCCAGCGGTCCCGTGCAGCTTACAGCGTCACGCCTTGGTCAAATTCTAGTCAGTTTGCGGATACGGAAAGGCCGCCGGCGTGGTCGGTGGCCAATCGATAGGAAGTAGCGGCAGGGCTACTGATTGCCGGATTTTCTGAGGGAGAGGCGTCAGCGCCTCAACTCGGCGGCGTCGCCCGCTTCGTCGGGGGCGGTGCGCCGTCCGGTGTGCCGAAGCGGCAGCGGGCCACCCGGTTGTCGAGCAGGTTGCTGCCGCGCGGCAGGCAGCGCTCGAGGTCCTTGGGCGCGACCGCCTTGATCGGCGGCGGAGCCTTGGGTTCGGCGACCGGCGCTGGCGGAGGCGGTTCCGGCGGCGGGCTGCTTTCCAC
>RCUJ01000812.1_pt1 | contig 17704 bp, 18 predicted proteins | sample 2166321 | NCBI WGS metagenome assembly RCUJ01 (sample SAMN09932808, study PRJNA488358) | compost metagenome | feature: garden; material: soil; isolation source: compost soil in an enriched community after 118 h of incubation | place: Germany: Experimental Botanical Garden Goettingen | collected... | reverse complement strand
GACTGCACTGCCCAACGCTCACGTCGATGGGGTGCCTTGCGCAGCGAAATCAAGGGGGAGCCCGAAGGGCGGAGGACATTCGCGGAGCAAGGCTCCCCGTCGGCGGGAGCCTCGCCCTGGACAACGGACGAAACTCAGGCCGGCGAATCGATCAACGCCAGCGCATCGGCGATCGACTGGCTGTCTTCCGGCCGCACCAGCTTCGCGACCTGTTGCCCGTCGCGCATGAACACCAGCGTGGGCCACAGCCGCACGTTGAACGAGCGGCCCAGCGGGCGGCCGCTGCCGTCTTCCACCTTGATGCGGCGCACGTTCGGGTACTTGGCGAAGGCCTCGGCAATGTTCGGCTGCGCGGCCTTGCAGATGCCGCACCAGTTGGTGCCGAACTCCACCACGGCCGGGCCCTGGAGCGCGTCGATCTCGCTGCGGTCGGGTTGCTCGGTCTGGTACTCGGAGGTCATGGGCAGGGTCCTTGCGAATTCGTGGGAAGGAGCGCGTGCAGGCGACGGGCGCGCCACACGCTGACGGGCGTCATTGCACCAGAAACTCAGGCCGCCTGCAGGCCGTAGCCGGCCAGCAATGCGGGCAGCCCGGTCATGTCGCTGAACACGGCCACGGCGCCTGCGGCGCGCAGCGCGCCCGGCCCGCTGTGGCCCGACTCGCCCGTGCTGTAGCCGAACACCGTGGCGCCCGCGGCCACGCCGGCCATCGCGCCGGTGACCGTGTCTTCGACCACCGCGCAGCGCTTCGGATCGACACCGAGCGCTTCCGCCGCGGCCAGGTACACGTCGGGATGCGGCTTGGAGCGCGGCATCTCGTGGCCGCTGAAGATGCGGCCCTCGAAGCAGTCGAGCAGGCCGACCTTGGCCAGCTGCAGCTCGACCTTGTGGCGGTCGGCACCCGACGCGCAGGCGATGCGGCCCTTGAGCCGCGCGTGGATCTCGCGGATGGCGGCAGGCGCATGGGGAATGGCGACGAGGTCGCGGTCCAGCGCCTCGTTGCGGCGGGCGCGGAAGCCGCGCAGCCAGTCGTCGGTGATCTTGAAGCCGGTCTTGGCCTCGATGAGCGCCGTTTCGTCCTTCACGGCCTTGCCGGTGAAGATGTTCATCGATTCCTCGGCCGTGAGCTGCCAGCCGAGCTCGCCGAGCATGTCGGCAAGCACGCGGTTGGTGATGGGTTCGGAATCGACGAGCACGCCGTCGCAATCGAAGAGAACGGCGGAAAAGGGGAAAGGGGTCATTGCGAGGCTGGAGTTCAGGGGTCTGGCCCCATGGTAGCAACGCCCCCTTTCCGCACGGGCAGACTCAGGCTATCGGGTCATTCACCGCCTCAGGCGACGGGGCGGATGGGGATGTAGATCTCGCCGCCGCCGGCCATGAATTCTTTCGACTTCTCTTCCATGCCCTCGGCCATGGCAGCCGCCTCGGCCACGCCTTTCTTGGCCGCGTACTCGCGCACTTCCTGCGTGATCTTCATCGAGCAGAACTTGGGGCCGCACATCGAGCAGAAGTGCGCCACCTTGCTCGAGTCCTTCGGCAGCGTCTCGTCGTGGAATTCGCGCGCCGTGTCGGGGTCCAGGCCCAGGTTGAACTGGTCTTGCCAGCGGAACTCGAAGCGCGCCTTGCTCAGCGCGTCGTCGCGCGAGCGCGCACCCGGGTGGCCCTTGGCCACGTCGGCCGCGTGCGCGGCGATCTTGTAGGCAATGATCCCCTGCTTCACGTCGTCGCGGTCGGGCAGGCCCAGGTGCTCCTTGGGCGTCACGTAGCAGAGCATCGCCGTGCCGGCCCAGCCGATCATCGCGGCGCCGATGGCGCTGGAGATGTGGTCGTAGCCCGGCGCGATGTCGATGGTCAGCGGGCCGAGCGTGTAGAACGGCGCTTCGTGGCAGTGCTTGATCTGCTCGTCCATGTTGGCCTGGATCATGTGCATCGGCACGTGGCCCGGGCCTTCGATCATGGTCTGCACGTCGTGCTTCCAGGCGATCTGCGTGAGCTCGCCCAGCGTGCGCAGCTCGGCGAACTGGGCCTCGTCGTTCGCATCGGCACCGCTGCCGGGGCGCAGGCCGTCGCCGAGCGAGAAGCTCACGTCGTAGGCCTTCATGATGTCGCAGATGTCCTCGAAGTGCGTGTAGAGGAAGCTCTCCTTGTGGTGCGCGATGCACCACTTGGCCATGATCGAGCCGCCGCGCGACACGATGCCCGTCATGCGGTCGGCCGTGAGGTGGATGAACGGCAGGCGCAGGCCCGCGTGGATGGTGAAGTAGTCGACGCCCTGCTCCGCCTGCTCGATGAGCGTGTCGCGGTAGATCTCCCAGGTGAGGTCTTCGGCCACGCCGCCCACCTTTTCGAGCGCCTGGTAGATCGGCACCGTGCCGATGGGCACCGGCGAGTTGCGCACGATCCAGTCGCGCGTGGTGTGGATGTTCTTGCCGGTCGACAGGTCCATGACGTTGTCGGCGCCCCAGCGGATGGCCCACACCAGCTTCTCGACCTCTTCCTCGATGCTCGAGGTGACGGCCGAGTTGCCGATGTTGGCGTTGATCTTCACCTTGAAGTTGCGCCCGATGGCCATCGGCTCGACCTCGGGGTGGTTGATGTTCGCGGGAATGATCGCGCGGCCACGGGCCACCTCGTCGCGCACGAACTCGGGCGTGATGATGCGCGGAATGCTCGCGCCCATCGGGTTGCCCGCCACGCGCTTGGCGCGCTCCTCGTTGGCCAGGTACTCGGCCATCCACTCGCGCTTGCCGTTCTCGCGCAGGGCCACGTATTCCATCTCGGGCGTGACGATGCCGCGGCGCGCGTAGTGCATCTGGGTGACGTTGGCGCCCGACTTGGCGCGGCGCGGCGTGCGTTGCAGCGCCGAGGCACCGGCGCGCAGCTCGGCCAGGCGCTGCGCGTCGCGGTCTTCGTTCTTGGCGCCGTCGTCCAGCGCGTGGTGCGTGCGGCCTTCGTAGCTTTCGGTGTCGCCGCGCTCGATGACCCAGGCGCTGCGCACGTCGGGCAGGCCGCGGCGCACGTCGATCTCGACCTTCGGGTCGGTGTAGGGGCCCGAGGTGTCGTACAGGGAGACGGTTTCGCCGTTGGTCAGCGCCACGTCGCGCACGGGCACGAACAGGTCGGGCCGGCTGCCCGGAATGACGCACTTGTGCGAGGCGGGAAAGGGTTCGCGCGTCAGCGACAGCAGCGAGGTGAATTTGTCGGTGGCATTCATCGGAGGCACTCCTTGTTGAGGGAAAGGGTGCTCCGCAATCGCTCAGTGGACCTCGGGAGGCCCGCCACCAGAAAAGGGAGTGACGGACCGAAGTCAGGGAGTGCAGCTCTTCTTACGCCGGTATGACCCGGATCAAGTTCGCGGGTCGGCAGCTTTGCCATCTCAGCACGCCACATGCGTGCACCCCGGAGCGGGGCCGATTGTGCGGGCCGAAGCCCGCCGCCGTCAACCCGGGGGCTGGTGCAGGTCGCCGTCGACGTAGAACCAGCGCTCGTCCTCGCGCACGAAGCGGCTGCGCTCGTGCAGGCGGAACGCCACGCCCGTCGCGCCGCGCTGGCGGGCGACGAACTCGACCTCGGCGTGGTCGGCATCGAGCACCGAGCGCGAGCGGATGTCCAGCCCCAGCCATTTGACGCCCGGCTCGAACTCGACCGAAGCCGGTCGCTTCGACGCATGCCAGGTGGCGAGCAGGTAGTCGGCACGCGCCAGCACGAAGGCCGAGTAGCGCGAACGCATCAGCGATTCGGCGTCGGGCGCCGGCGTGTTCTCGAAATCGTCGAGGTAGCGCCCACAGCACAGGGCGTAGCCGATGGGCTTGTCGCGACGGTCGGTGCGGCCGCAGGGGCAGGGGCCGGGAGTGGGGTCGGTGGCGCTCATGAAGGGCTCTATTGGAACACTTGGCGCGGCGGGGGCTGAAGGTGGGGTGTGGGAGGCCTCGGGGCATACCCGCTTTGCGAGGACCTGCCGGGGCCAAAGGCGCCGGGGCCTCTTGCGCCAATGGCTTGTGCCGCTAAAGTCGTCCGGCGTTTCGTTCCTTCAAGCTGAACACCAAAGCATGCTTTTGCGATTCCTCAAGCTGTTCTTCCTGCTCGCTGCGACCCTCTCCTTGGGCGTCTTCGCCTTTCTGCACGGATTCAATGCATGGCGCGCCGGACAAATCGTTGTCACGCGAAGGGGACGCGAACCCTTTGTCGCAGCCGCCGATGGTGCATTTCCCATCACGTTCAATATGGAAGTCTGGGGATTGATGATCATCGGGGGTGCCGTTGCGCTTTGCGGCATTGCAGGCATCGTCAAGTTCCTCATCAACACGCCGGACCAGCGACGCACGATGCTGACCCGTATGGATGGCGTCTCGCGTCGCGAGCGCAGTGACATGGACATTCCGTGGTCGGTTGGGCTTGCCATCGTCGGGGCGGTTGTGGCGTTTTTTCTCTACTTGGGATTCAGAGTTCACGCGCAATAGCTTTGTCTGCCTGCAACCGGCCACTGCCAGTCGGTCGTGCCGAGGGGAAAATTTGGCCGAATGCAGACCTTTGGCGCAACGGGAAGTACTCCGTCATCAGCATGAGGAACGTTCGCGATATTTGACCTAAGCCACCGTGCTCTCTACGTTCGAACCGCAGCTCGGCGGGGAATCGCTCGAGAGGTGGCGATGAAGGTTCTAGCGCGGGACACGAACGGCATCTACTGTCGGCGAAACTTTGACTATTCGCTGAAAAGCCGTGCAGCAATCGCGTCTTGGGAGCACATCGTGAACGACATATCGCTCGCCTCCGAACACAACACCAGCCTTTTTTGCGTTTCGGTATAGATAACTGTACTTATCAATACCCTGTTCTCGGGTTTACAAAACCGACAAATCTGCAGACCATGCATTTTCGTCAGCAAAAGCTTTTAGCTACAACTACTTCGAAGGAGTGAGGATTGGCACGTTGCACAGCACCTTCACGCGGGCACCGCACCGCATCTGCGGCCGCGGACTGCCCGGCATGCAGTTCTCGCAGCCGGTACAACTACGGGGGCGGTTATGGCAGCGGCTACAGCTCCAGTCCGTCCTACGGCTCTGGCAGCAGCCCGAGCGCCCGCAGCACCGGCAGCAGCGGTGGTAGCAGCGGCAGCGCCAGGCCACGCTGGTCGCGCGCCGGATCGACTGTCTCGTACACGCCTGCCCAAGTACAGTCCCTCACGCCCATCCGGGAGACCGTCGAACAGCGGGCAGCGACCCAGCCCGACTTGCGCGACGTGTTCTTGTGCCACGCATGGGGCGACCGCCAAGGAGCCGCCAAGGAGCTGCGCGAGCTGCTTGTGGCCGCCGGTGTCAAAGTCTGGTTCAGTGAGAACGACCTTCCGCTGGGAGTGCCGATGATGCGCGCCATCGACAAGGGCCTCGCTGCCTCGCGCATCGGGCTCGTGCTGGTGACGCCTGCGTTGCTAGAGCGTCTGCCCAACGAGAGCGTCGCCGACAAGGAGCTGTCGACACTGCTCTCGAAAAATTTGCTCTTGCCCATCATTCACAATACGACGTTCGAAGCACTGCTCGAAGTCAGCCCGATGCTGGCCTCCCGAAGTGGCTTGAGCACCAAGGAAGACACCATGGCCGTGATCGCCACGAAGATTGCCGAGCTGGTCCAAGTACTCAACGCAGCCTGATCCTGAACACTTATCGAGTCACGTTTTAGGAGCAACAGGTGCCACGGGTTTTGGTTTACAAGCGCACGCATCCTCACGATCCGGGCATTGAGGGGGTATTCGGCAATCAAGATTGCATGGGTCAAGTCCGTGCATTCAACTACGACGTTGTGGTCGGCATTGGCGGCATCGGTGCTGAGGCGCGCAGCCACGGCATCGATAGGCGCCTGAACTGGATCGGCATCGGCCCGATCCTCGGCCCAGACCACGCTAACCGCGGCCACCCAACCTTCACCTTCGAGTATTTCGTGTTGCAGGAGCACACTGGCGCTTATTTCGACACGCACTGCCCGCGGCTGGCCGAAGCGATGTACGACAGTGGCTGCCGTTTCCGCCTCAACCACACTGCCGAGCACATCCAAGAGTTGAAGCGGCTGGTGGCGTGGGCGAAGCGAAAGGCAGGCTCAAGCGGTTTGTACGTCGCACCCGAGCTGCTCGCTGAAGCGACTGACGACGATTGCCTGCGGCCCGATTGCGCGCCAACGGTCTGTCCCCGGAAGCCTCGCCGCCCGCACGGTGGTGTTTGCTGAAGGCTGCCATGACCGCCGCGCAGCGCTGGATCAACGTGAGCAAGCACCGCTAATACAAGGTTCGCGTACTGCAAAACCTGTTTGGCCAATGGGAAGTACAGCTTGCTTGGGGTGGCGTTGGCTCAGCCCTTGGCACCGTGCGTCCCGCAGTCAGTTTGGTTTTTCGACCCGCGGTTTAAGCACGGCTACAGTCGGCCACAAGCGGTCATTCGGACGACCGCACAAACGCAACACCGCAATGGAACACACTGACGAAGAAGTCATAGCCGCCTTGCAGAGCGGCGGCGTAGCGTGGAGACGGTACTTTGTGATGAACGGGTTGCTACCGTGCTACGAGAACGACGCCGGTCAACTCATGGCACATATCATCGAAGACGATTCCCTCGCTCGGGCCGCAAAGGACTTTCTTGTCCGTCAAGGCCAGGTAAGAACCTTGCCCGCGAAGTCGTAGAGCGGCCAAGAGCTGCCGCCCGCTCATTGGCACCAGAACCGGACATCTGACTGGCTTCGCAACTAAGGATCTCTCAGATGCTCGAACGAGACAATGTATTTCCAGCCCTGGCCCAACAAGGCATTCTGGGTGTGCTCGGGTCCAAACCATATGAATATTGGGACCTCGGTCCCCGAGTGACTGCATTGCTCTGGGAAGACCTTGGCAGCGCTACACGTGCGATCACTCCAGGCGAAGCCGCGGCTTGGGCTGGCAGCGAAACCGAGGCCGTGGTGATGGCAATGGCCAATCTAGACAAAGAAATTCACGGGGGCCGACTTCAATTCGGTGTGGCAGAGCTTCCGCTAGGTGGGAAGTGCGGATTCTTCGATCAGCATTGGCTCGCTGGCGCGACCATTCTGCACAACGGATTACTCCCTTGGATTGCCCAATCACTTGGCACCGACCATGTCATGGCACTGGTTCCTGCACCAGAAAGCGTTGCGTATTTCGCCGTTGATTGCACTGCTGAAGTAAGGGACGCCGTGGAGCTGTTCGCCAAAAAAGCTGGTGAAGCAGCGCGAAAGCCCCTGGGAAGAAACCTCTTTCGATTTGTTGATGGGGTGCCAGAAATCGTTGGGTGAAGTTGCCTTAGCGGCTTGCGGCCAATACCGGCCAGTCATCGCGACGGCCCAACATGCACTTTCGTAGGAATCCACAATGCTAGGACGACCACTCAGCGACGCCATCTCAGCCAAGCTGTTGTCCGAGTTGCAGCAGCTCGAGCAATCGGGCGACTTGGTCATTGCGCATCATGCGCCATCGATGCTTGCTGACCGACTGTGTGATGCCATCGTTCGGCAATGGGCGAATGAGTTCCTCGATGAACCACCGCCTGAAGCGGTGATTGAGAGCAGCTTGCGCTCGTCAGAGCGCCACCTGTGTGAACGCTTCGGATTGGACGAAACAGGCGCACGCATTGTTGCGAGGGCGTTCATTGACCGGTTGGCAGCAACGCGAACGCTTCGAGAAGTGGCGGAACTTATCACTCATCAGGGAGCGCAGGAGATTGCGGATGGCGCCTATTTTTGCGTCCATCTTGATAAGGGTGAGTACTACAGCTGGAGCTATTTGGATTGGCGTAGCGGGCGGTACCCTGGCCGTACATGAGCGAGTCGTGGGGAAGGCAAGGTAGGGCCACTAGCGGACTGCGGTGTCGTGCAGGCTCAGCTGAATTCCGCCCTCAATTTCTAGCAAGGCTACTTCACGAATTGAAGCAACGGCACGTCGGCACGCGTCGACGTCGTTCGTTGCCTCCAAGCCCCCAAGGCGCAGGGAATGCATGATTTCCAGACGCGCTACTTCCTCGAAGCGCACGCCGGAATCGGGCTTAAGAGTCTCCGAACCGCTATCCGGCTTCCTAGGCACGTACATGTAGAACGCCACACCGGAATGAAGATGCCAGTGAGCCAGAAAGTGCCCGGCGTCGGACAACTTCGCGAGTACCTCTTTCCAATGATTCATGCGTCGATTGTCTGGCGAGGAAGGTCCGTCATGGACGGTGGCCGAATGTCGCCTTCGGGCCCTAAGTTAACCTCGCTCGGATGGCGGCGTTCAGGCCAAGAGCGGGCAGGCTTGGTCCAAAAAAGCTAGCTGACCGCACCGCTGTTGTTAAGCGCCACCTCAGCGGCGGCGATCTGAAAGGCGTGCTGGGTTAGCGGCCCGCCAATACGGCCATCGTAGCTTTGGCGGCAACAACCACGAAGCGCCATTCCGGAACCTCGATGTACTCGGCGTCTGAGAGATTCGGTCCGTAGCGATTGAGCACAACATCGATGGCGCGTACCAGCGCAGTGACAGATTCGGCCTCTGAGGCGGCCTTCAGAATCCAACCGATTGTCGAGAGAGCATCCTGGGCGAGGGAGCTGTCGTCGAACAGGAAATGCACCGCAAGTCCGAATTCGTCGTGCTCCACGCCGTCCTCAGGTTGCCCGTCGACCCAAACCCGGCGTTGGTATGCGGGATCGGCAAGACCCTCCACAACTACTTCAAGTTGCCTTCTCATCTCGGGATATTTCACCTGAACCATCCTGCTTCCTCATATGTCTGCTTCTGGCTGACTGTAGCCGCGCGGGATGGGAGCGCGCCGGACATGAAGATGACGGTGTTGCGGATGCCCGTCGAACCCGTCGCACAGAACACCGCTCTTGGTAAAAAGCCTGAGAGCACGGTGTCAATGCTGCATCTATCCTGCGTCGCAGGTCGCGCCCATGCGACCGATACGCTGAACCCCATCCTCATCCCCATGACCCCATTTCCCACTTCGAGAGCCATCGCCAACTTCAGCTCATTGCGCGTTGCCCTGTGCTTCCTGCTCGCGATGTTCATCCTCTCGGGATGCGCAGTCCATCCCAAGATCGCAGCCGACAAGGTGCGCGGAAAGAGCACCGTCACCATCATCGAAACACCACCGCTCAAAAACCTGGCGTTGATCGGTGTGATGGCGCCCTACTTCGACTTCCATTTTTCAAGTCGATCGGACATGTTCTTTTCCAATGTCGACTACACCCTGCGCGGCGACTATGCGGGCGATGCGATTGCGTCCACCCTGGCCCAGCAAACGGCGTCACCGCCTGTGAGCCGAAGTGCCGGAGCCTCGTCCTTGGTGGCTGCCGGCCTTGTGGGCGCATTGATTCAGGCCAGTGCGGACGACACGCAAAGAAAGGCACAGGGCTTCGACCGCGAAGTGCGAAAGCTCTTCCCAGATTGGAACCCGCAGCAGGAGTTCATGGATGCCTTGCTGCCCGCACTGCGGCAGCGAGGAATGGAGCCCGTCATCGCCAGCAGAAAGACCAACACATTGCTCTGGCCTGCAAGCAAGGAAGACGGCGAGCGCTATCGCTCAGGCTCGTTGGATGATGCCGAACCCACCGATTCGGAAATGCTGCTGCAGCTCAGCCCGATCGCGTTCTGGAACGCGCCGGGCCCCCTGAATGAGTACCGCATGAATGTCTCCGTGGGAATGGCCATGTATGACGCGAAGACGAAGGCCTTTCTGGGACGCCAGACCATCATCTTCGATGGCCCAAGCGGAAAGATCTATCCCTTCTACACAGGCCTTGTCTCGGACTTGGCGTCGGCGCAGCCCAGGTTGAGGCTTGCGCTGCTGTCTCTGGCCCCAAAGGTCGCAGATGTGGCGAGCGGCAAGACAGCCGACTGATGTCACGCGGCACGAGCTACTCGGCCAACGCCTCGCCCTGCGCTTCAATCCGCGCATGCAGAAGCCCCAGCGAGACCGCAAGAAACCGTTGCAGCGAACTGCGCTGGCATGCATCGAAAAGCGGCGCGGCGTCTGCATCAGAAGAAGCGGCGTCGCGCCGGTCCTCATCCCATTCGAGCAACTGAACCAACGTCTGCGCACCCTGCACCACATCGCGCGCCTCGTTGAGAAACGCCGCGTGGCTTTGCAGTGAAAGAGGGAGCCGTTCACCTTGAACCCATTCGAAGGGTTTGAACTGGGCGTTGGAACGGGAAGACGCACAGGAACAACCGGCGTCGGTGACTGCGCTTGAAGCATTGGCCATAGGCCTCCAAGGATTGCTGCGCAGGATGTCATCGGGCTGCTAAACCCGGCCTTGCACATCACAAGGCGACGGCAATGTTCGCGGCCTCCACGACGCCCGTCAAGCGCCAGCGACCGCCACGCACCACCACCCTACCGAAACATCACCCACTCGGGCCGCATGTTGAAGCGCACCGGCAGGATGCTCACTCCAAGCCCACTGGTCACATACATCCGCTTGTTGTCCTTGTGCGCGATCCAGCCATAGGCCCATTCACGCGGCGCGCGCCCAGGCACCACCAGTGCGCCGTAGCCCGGCACGCTGATCTGCCCGCCGTGCGTGTGCCCCGCCACCACGAGGCCCTGCGTACGCGGCATGCCGGCGAAGCTGAAGGGGTCGTGCATCATGACCAGCGTGGCGGCGCCGGGTGGCACGCCGGCCAGGGCCTTGTCGGGCTGCGAATGGCCGGTGGAGTCGTCGCCGATGCCGACCACCCAGAGTTCGTGCCCGGGCAGGCGCGCCGAGGCGTTCTCCAGCACGCGAATGCCTTGCGCGGACAGGGCCTTGGCGGTGCGTTCGCCGTCGTGCCACCAGTCGTGGTTGCCGAGCACCGCGTACACGCCCTGCGGCGCCTTCAGGCGGCCGAGCACGGCAGCCATGGCTTCGATGGAAAAGTCTTCGTCGTCGCCGGAACCCGCAAGGAAGTCGCCCGGCAGCAGGATCACGTCGGGTTGCGCCGCGTTGATCTGGTCGACGATGGCCGCGGCGCGGTCGGCGCTGGTCACCCGCCACAGCGAGCGCGTGCTGAGGTGCCAGTCGCTGGCCACGGCGACCTTCAGGCCGGCCGGGGGTTGCCACTGCGCCGAGCCCAAGGGCTCGACACGCGCGGCCACCCAGCGCGGCTCGATGACGACGCTCCAGGCGGCCAGCGCCGCGAGCACGAGTGCCGCGGCGATCGAGCCCCAGGGTCGGCCGCGGCGCCGGCTCACGTGGTCAGGCGAGCGCGCGTTGAATCAGCAGCTTCTGGATGTCCGACGTGCCTTCGTAGATCTGGCACACGCGCACGTCGCGGTAGATGCGCTCCAGCGGAAAGTCGTTCACGTAGCCGTAGCCGCCCAGGGTCTGGATGGCGGCGCTGCACACGCGCTCGGCCATCTCGCTGGCGAAGAGCTTGGCCATGGCGGCTTCTTTCAGGCAGGGCCGGCCGGCGTCGCGCAGGCTGGCGGCGTGCCAGATGAGCTGGCGCGCGGCTTCGATCTGCGTGGCGCAGTCGGCCAGGCGAAAGCCCACGGCCTGCTGGTCGAAGATGGCGCCGCCGAAGGCTTGGCGTTCCTTGGCGTAGGCCACGGCCACGTCGAAGGCGCTGCGGGCCATGCCCACGCTCTGCGCGGCGATGCCGATGCGCCCGCCCTCGAGTGCGCCGAGCGCGATCTTGTAGCCCTCGCCTTCGGCGCCGATGAGGTTCTCGGCCGGGATGCGGCAGCTGTCGAAGTTGATCTGCGCGGTGTCGCTGCTGTGCTGGCCGAGCTTGTCTTCCAAGCGCGCGACGTTGTAGCCGGGCGCGTCGGTGGGCACGATGAACGCGCTCATGCCGCGCTTGCCGGCGCCCTTGTCGGTCACGGCGATGACGATGGCGACCTGGCCGTTCTTGCCGCTGGTGATGAACTGCTTCACGCCGTCGATCACGTAGCCGTCGCCGTCCTTGCGCGCGGTGGTGCGCAGGCTCGAGGCGTCGCTGCCGGCCTGCGGTTCGGTGAGGCAGAAGGCGCCGAGCATCTGGCCCTGGGCCAGCGGCTCGAGCCATTTCTTCTTCTGCTGCGCGTTGCCGTAGCGCATGAGGATGGCGTTGACGGGGCAGTTGGTCACGCTGATGGCGGTGCTGGTGCCGCCGTCGCCGGCTGCGATTTCTTCAAGCACGAGTGCGAGCGTGAGGTAGTCGAGGCCCGCACCGCCATGCTCCTCGGGCACGCAGATGCCGTAGGCGCCCAGCGCGGCCAGGCCCTGGTGCACGTCCTTCGGAAAGCTGTGGTCGCGGTCCCACTTCGGGGCGTTGGGCCAGAGCTCGGCCTGCGAAAAATCGCGCACGGCGTCGCGGATGGCTTCCTGGTCTGCGCTGAGCAGCATGGCGTTGTCTCCAGTTCTTTCTTGTCGGTGGGTGCGAGGCTTACTTGCCGGCGCCCAGGTCCATGATCAGGCGCGCGGCCATGTACAGGCGGCGCGGAATGGCGCTGATGTCGACGTACTCGGCCTTGTCGCTGTGGTAGCCGAAGCCGGGCAGGCCCAGGCTTTCGATCACGGGCTTGCCCGAGAGCGCCGCGTAGGCCGCGTCGGTGCCGCCGCCGGTGCGCTCTTCGACGCCCACGGTGCCACCGGCTTCCTTGTAGAAGACCACGGCCTTGTCGACCAGCTTCTTGCCGCCCTCGCCCGCGTTGAAGGCCGGACGGCCGCGCGTGACGAGCACCTTGACGTCGGCCTCGGGCAGTTTTTTCTGCTGCGCCTTTTCTTCGAGGGTCTTCATGGCGGCGTCGAAGTCTTCGTTGCGTGCGTAGCGCACGTCGGCGTTCAGCGTGGCGCTGGCCGGGATGATGTTCGACACGTTGCCGGCCTTGGCGATGGTCCAGTTGAAGCGCAGGTTCTTCGACTTGTCGTCGATGCTCATGGTGCGCAGCACGAGGTCGGAGGCCTCGACCAGCGCGTTCACGCCCAGCTCGGGCGCGGCGCCCGCGTGCGAGGCCTTGCCGGTGATGTTGACCTGCACGTAGGCGATGCCCGAGGTGCCGAGCGACATCTTTTCGTCGCCGGCGCTGGTGGGCTCGAACGAGAGCACGTAGTCGGCCAGCTTGGCTTCTTCCTGGATCAGGTCGCGCGAGCCGAAGGAGCCTTTTTCCTCGTCGGTGTTGAACAGCACGGTGATGGTGCCGTAGTCGCGCACGCCGTAGTCCTTGAGCAGCTTGAGCGTGTGCAGGATGACGGCGTTGCCGCCCTTGTCGTCGGCGATGCCGGGGCCGTAGGCCTTGTCGCCTTCGATGCGGAACGGCGCCTTGGCGAGCGTGCCCTTGGTGTACACGGTGTCCATGTGCGACATGAGCAGCAGGTTCTTGCCGCCGCGGCCCTTGAGCTTGCCGACGATGTTGTCGCCGACCACGAGGCCGGCCGACTTGCTGCGCGTGACGGTGAAGCCGAGGTTCTTCAGCTCGCCTTCGAGGTACGCGCCGGCGGCGGCCATGCCTTCGGCGTCACCGGTGCCGGTCTCGATGTTGACGAGCTTCTCGAGCGTCTTGATCACCGCCGGCTGCTCGTCGGTGGCGGCCTGGAACAGCACGTTGTCGCGCTTCTGGGCCCAGGCGCCACCTGCCACGAAGGCGGTAGCGAGCACGGCGGCAACGGCGGTACGGTGAAGGGATGGGCGCATGAAATCTCCTGCTCTACGCATGGTTTTGTTTGAAGTGTCCGGGGTGGAAACCGGCCGGCGCCCTCTCCCGGGCGCCGGCGGCTCCTGGCGTTATAGCAATTCGAGCGCGACCGCGGTGCCTTCGCCGCCGCCGATGCACAGCGTGGCGACGCCGCGCTTCTTGCCGCGCGCCTTCAGCGCGTGCAGCAGCGTGACCATGATGCGCGCGCCGCTGGCGCCGATGGGGTGGCCCAGCGCGCAGGCGCCGCCGTTCACGTTGACGATGTCATGCGACACGTCGAGCTCGTGCATGAGGGCCATGGGCACGACGGCGAAGGCCTCGTTCACTTCCCACAGGTCGACGTCCTTCACGCTCCAGCCGGTCTTGGCGAAGAGCTTCTGCACGGCGCCGACCGGCGCGGTGGCAAACCACTCGGGCTGCTGCGCGTGCGTGGCATGGCCGACGATGCGCGCCAGCGGCTTGGCGCCGATCTTCTTGGCATGCGACTCGGTCATCATGACCAGCGCGGCGGCGCCGTCGTTGATCGACGAGCTCGAGGCGGCGGTGATGGTGCCGTTTTCTTTCTTGAACGCGGGCTTGAGCGTGGGGATCTTGTCGAGCTTGACCTTGCCCGGGCCTTCGTCGATGGAGATGACGGTGTCGCCGCCGCGGCCCTTGACGGTGACGGGCGTGATCTCGTCCTTGAAGGCGCCCGATTCGGTGGCGGCCTTGGCGCGCTGCACGCTGGCGATGGCAAAGGCGTCTTGCTGCTCGCGCGTGAAGTTGTACTTGGCGGCGCAGTCTTCACCGAAGGTGCCCATGGAGCGGCCCGGCTGGTAGGCGTCTTCGAGGCCGTCGAGCATCATGTGGTCATAGATCTTGTCGTGGCCCATGCGGTAGCCGCCGCGGCCCTTGAGCATGAGGTAGGGCGCGTTGGTCATGCTTTCCATGCCACCCGCCACGATGACGTCGTGCGTGCCGGCCAGCAGCAGGTCGTGCGCGAGCATCGCGGCCTTCATGGCCGAGCCGCACATCTTGCTGAGCGTGACGGCGCCCGCGCTGTCGGGCAGGCCGCCCTTGTAGGCCGCCTGGCGCGCCGGGGCCTGGCCCTGGCCGGCCATGAGGCAGTTGCCGAACAGCACTTCACCCACGCTCTCGGGCGCGATGCCGGCGCGCTCGACGGCCGCCTTGATGGCCGCGCCGCCCAGGTCGTGCGCGGAGAGGGACGAAAAGTCGCCCTGGAAGCCACCCATGGGGGTGCGGGCGGCGCCGACGATGACGATGGATTCGGACATGGAGGTCTCCTTCAGGGATGTGAAAGTGAAGTCAAGAAAAAGCGAAAGCAGGAATCGGGAAACGGGCGGTCAGAAATGCGTCGCATGGCCTTCGTGCTGGAAGCGTTGCGACTCTTCGTACGGGAACACATCGAGCATCTGGCCGGCCTGGATGCGTTCCTTGTGGTGCTGCCAGAAGGCGGCGTCGAGCAGGTCGGCGTGGTGCGCCATGAAGGCGGCGCGCACGTCCTTGTTGCCCAGCAGAAAGGGCTCGAAGGTCTCGGGGAACACGTCCTTCGGGCCGACCGAATACCAGACCTCGCCGCTCATCTCGTCTTCTTCGTTGCGCGGCGTGGGCACCTTGCGGAACTTGCAGTCGGTGACGTATTCGATTTCGTCGTAGTCGTAGAACACGACCTTGCCGCCGCGCGTGACGCCGAAGTTCTTCCACAGCATGTCGCCGGGGAAGATGTTGGCGGCCACCATGTCCTTGATGGCGTTGCCGTACTCGATGACCGCATGCTCCAGCTGGTCCTTGGCGCGCCGGGCCTGGGCCGGGCTCTCGGGATGGGCCAGCGTGTCGAAGGCTTCCTGCAGGTAGATGTTCAGCGGGATCATGCGGCGCTCGATGTAGACGTGCTTGAGCACGACCTCCATCTCCCCGTTGCCGTCGCGGTCGCCGATCTCGAGCTGGCTGGGCGCGAACTTGCGGATCTCTTCGATGAGCTCGGGCTCGAAGCGGTCGAGCGGAAAGCCCACGTTGCTGTACTCGAGCGTGTCGGCCATGCGGCCCACGCGGTCGTGCTGCTTCACGAGCATGTACTTGCCCTTGATCTGCTCGCGCGTGGTGTCCTTCTGCGGCGGATAAAAGTCCTTGATGACCTTGAACACGAAGGGGAACGAGGGCAGGTCGAACACCAGCATGACCATGCCCTTGATGCCGGGCGCGATGCGAAAGCGGTCGCTCGAGTAGTTCAGGTGCGACAGGAAGTCGCGGTAGAACAGCGTCTTGCCCTGCTTGGCCAGGCCGAGCGCGTTGTAGATTTCGGCGCGCGGCTTGCGCGGCATGAGCGAGCGCAAGAACTGCACCCAGGCCGAGGGCACTTCCATGTCGACCATGAAGTAGGCGCGCGCAAAGCTGAACAGCATCTGCAGGTCGTCCTCGCCGAACAGCGCCGCGTCGATGTAGAACTTGCCGTGGGTGTCGTGCAGGATGGGCAGCGAGAACGGGATCTCGGTGAAGCCGTTCATGATCTTGCCGACCACGTAGGCGCCCTTGTTCCGGTAGAACAGGCCCGACAGCACCTGCAGCTGGAAGTTGGCGCGCAGCTTGACCTGGTGGAAGCGGTTCAGGATGACGTGCGCCACGCGCTCGGCGTCGCGCCGCTTGTTGGCGTAGCTGCCCTGCAACGCGAAGTCGTCGAGCATCTGCTCGATGATGTCGGGCAGCGTGGCCTGCGAGGGGTAGTACGGCCGGTAGGTGGGTGCGCCGCGCGGCTCGATGTACTCGGTGCTGATGGCCGGGCGCACGAAGATGAAGTCGTTCTGGAAGTAGGCCCGGTGCAGGATCTTCGTGGTGACCGAGTTGAAGAAACTCTCGGCCAGCTCGGGCTGGTGGTGGTTCACCAGCAGCCCGATGAAGTGCAGCTTGACCTGGTGCCAGACCTCCATGGGCTGGTCGCCGGCCTTGAACTCTTTTTCGAGCCGGGCCACGGCCTCGTTCACGCGCAGGTCGTAGAACTCGATGCGCTCGCGCTGCGCCCGCTGCTGGCCGTGCCAGTCGGCGGTCTCGAAGCGGTGCTTGGCGCGCGCCGATTCGGCGCGGAACAGCCGGTAGTGCCGGTTGAACCCGTCGATCATCGCCTTCGCGATGTCGTAGGCCAGCGGGGAATCGAGGCGCTGCGGGAACATGGCGACAGGACCGGCGATGGCAGCGGCGGGTTCGCTCAGGCGGCTGGCGGGGTCTCGGTGCCTTCGGTGCCGTCGGCACCTGCCTGCGCCGACGGCGAGGCGCCTGCGGGCTTGCTCCACTTGTAGCGGATGCGCTGCACGGCGGCCTTGTAGATGGCGTCCAGCGGCTTGTCGCCCTCGACACTCAGGCCGAGGTCTTGCAGCAGGCCGTCGTGCACGCCGAAGGTCCAGCCGTGGATGCGCACCTTCTGGCCGCGCGCCCAGGCGTCGACCATGACGGTGCTGACGGCCACGTTGACCACCTGCTCGGCCACGTTGAGCTCGCACAGCGCGTCGACGCGCACGTCTTCGGGCAGGCTGTCGAGCATCACGCTGTGGCGGTCGCGCACGTCCTGGATGTGGCGGATCCAGTTGTCGGCCAGGCCGATGCGCTTGCCGCTGAGCGCAGCCTTCACGCCGGCGCAGCCGTAGTGGCCGACCACCATGATGTGCTCGACCTTCAGGTGCTCGACCGCGAACTGGATCGCCGAGAGCGCGTTGAGGTCGGAGTGCACCACGATGTTGGCGACGTTGCGGTGCACGAACACCTCACCCGGCTCCAGGCCGGTGATCTGGTTGGCGGGCACGCGGCTGTCGGAACAGCCGATCCACATGTAGCGCGGCGTCTGCTGCTTGACAAGGCCGGTGAAGAAGCCGGGCCGGTCACGCTCCATCTGGGCGGACCAGGCACGGTTGTGGGCAAAGAGGTCGTCGAGGTTGTCGGAGGGCATGGTGGTCTATTGTCAGTGAGTCGTCGTGTCGGGCGTGTTTTCGCCACCTCGGGCGTCCTGGACGGCCTTGGCGGCCTTCTGCGCCCTGGTCAGGGTGGCGCGGCCCTTTTTCTCGTGCTCGCGCACTTCGGCGAGGTTGGCCTGCAGCT
>RCUJ01000811.1_pt1 | contig 17704 bp, 15 predicted proteins | sample 2166321 | NCBI WGS metagenome assembly RCUJ01 (sample SAMN09932808, study PRJNA488358) | compost metagenome | feature: garden; material: soil; isolation source: compost soil in an enriched community after 118 h of incubation | place: Germany: Experimental Botanical Garden Goettingen | collected... | reverse complement strand
TTGATGTGCGCAACGATCTTCTTCGCCAGTTCCTTGTCGATGCCTTCCTTGAGGGTGGCATCCTGCTTCATCAGTTTGCCGGAGGCGTAGGCATCCTTGACCTCCAGACACTGGACGTCGATCTTGCGCTTGACCAGGGCCAGCTTGAGGATTTCCAGCATCTGCTCCAGCTGGAAGTCGGCATCGGCAGTGAGGGTGACCGTCAGTTCCTTGAACTCGAAACTGCCCTTGCCGCGCAGATCGTAGCGGCGGTCGAGCTCCTTGATGGCGTTGTCGACGGCGTTGGTGACTTCGTGCTTGTCCAGTTCGGACACCACGTCGAACGAGGGCATGGGATTCCTCCAGATAGACGGCGCGATCTGCATCACGGATATGAAGGCGCCTGGCTTGACGGTAAAAAATGCGCACCCATTATAACCGAGCGACAAGCCGACTTTTTCGAAGCCGTCCCCAGCAGTCCGCAACCGGCAGAACGGTAGGGCGACAAGGCAACCCGGCCGAGGCTTGATATCATAACGCCACATCCCGCTCCCCCACCCTTGCGAGCCTGCCACATGCCCAACCCTCATCTCAGCATCCTGGTGGTGGACGACGCCAAGTTCTCCAGCGCCATGATCGGCCGCACCCTGAGCCAGGCCGGCTACCAGGATCTGCGCTTTGCCAGCAGCGCCAGCGAGGCCCTGCAGCTGTTGGAGCACAAACCGGCGAACGTGATCCTCGCCGACTGGCTGATGCCGGAGATCGACGGCCTGGAACTGACCGCGCGGGTCCGCCAGCTGGATGAGATGACCGACCACTACAGCTACATCATCCTGCTCACCGGCAAGGAGGGCGAGAACGTCCTGGGCGAGGCCTTCGACCGTGGGGTGGACGACTTCATCAGCAAGGCCGCCATGAGCGAACAACTGGTACCGCGGGTCTACGCCGCCGACCGCCTGTGCAATACCCTGCAGCGCCTGCTCCAGGAAAACCGCCTGCTGACCCAGAACATCGCCAGCCTGGAACAGCGCAACCTGGTGGATTCCCTCACCGGCCTCGGCAACCCGCGCTACCTGCGGCAGAAGCTGACCGACAGCCTGCGCCAGGTAGAGTCCCGTGGCGGCGCCCTGTGCTACCTGCTGATCGGCCTGCTGGACGCGCCGCAGCTGCGCCAGCGCTACGGCGAAACCTTCTACAACGAGCTGCTGCACGGCGTCGCCCGGCGCCTGCAACAGCTGGTCCGGCCGCTGGACGTGCTGACCCGGGTGGACGAAAGCCACTTCGGCCTGATCACCCTGCTCGACGACCTCCACGAATGCTCGCCGAGCAGTTTCCGCCGCCTGCATGAGGGGCTGAACCTCAAGGCCTTCAAGACCAGCGAAGGCTTCATCACCCTCAAGGCCGGTATCTCCCTCGTGGGCCTGGACACCAAGGCATTGCCCCTGGATCCCGAGGAGCTGCTGGAAAAAGCCGCTGCCATGCTTCCCGAGGCCTACGCCAGCGGCCGGGTCACCGCCCTGCGCCTGCCACAGCCATGACCTGGCACATCCTCGGCGCCGGCAGCCTGGGCAGCCTCTGGGCCGCCCGCCTGGCCCGCGCCGGGCAGCCGGTGCGGCTGCTCCTGCGCGACCGCTCCCGGATCAGGGCCTATGAAGAGGCCGGCGGCCTGACCCTGGTGGAACAGGGCCGCGCGCAGCAATACCCCATTCCCGCCGAACTGCCCAGCGGCACCGGCCCCATCGACCGCCTGCTGGTGGCCTGCAAGGCCTATGACGCCGAGGCCGCGGTGCAGCCCCTGCTGCAACGCCTGGCCCCGGGAGCCGAGCTGATCCTGCTGCAGAACGGCCTGGGCAGCCAGGATGCGGTGGCCAAGCGCCTGCCCCATGCCCGCTGCGTGCTCGCCTCCAGCACCGAAGGGGCCTTCCGCGAGGCGGACTTCCGCGTGGTGTTCGCCGGCCACGGCTACACCTGGCTAGGCGATCCGCAGCAGCCCGCCGCCCCGGCCTGGCTCGAGGAGCTGGATCAGGCGGGCATTCCCCATGGCTGGACGCCGGACATCCTCTCGCGCCTGTGGCGCAAGCTGGCGCTCAACTGCGCCATCAACCCGCTCACCGTGTTGCACGACTGCCGCAACGGCGGCCTGGCCGAGCACCCGGCAGAGGTCGGCGTGCTCTGCGCCGAACTGGCCGAGCTGCTCGATCGCTGCGGCCAGCCGGATGCCGCCGAAGGCCTGCATGGCGAGGTGTTGCGGGTGATCCAGGCCACCGCGGCGAACTACTCCTCCATGTACCAGGACGTAGCCAACCGGCGCCGCACCGAGATCAGCTACCTGCTCGGCCATGCCTGCGCCACGGCCGCCCGCCACCAGCTCAACCTGCCGCACCTGCAGGGGCTGCATGAGCGCCTCAAGGCCCATCTGCAGCAGCGCGGATTGCCGGTCACCTGACCCCGCGCTAACCTGCCTGTCAGCCCAGCCGCGGATTACTTTCCCCTTGACCAACCTGCGTCAACGCCTAGAGAACCTGTCAGTCGGCCGCAAACTGCTCGCCGCCCTGCTGGTCCTGCTCGCCACCGTCCTGCTCATCGCCAACCTGGCCTTCATCAGCGCCGCCTACTGGATTTCCCAGGAAAGCGTCGCGCCCCAAGGCCTGGTGACCCTTGGCCGGCTCTTCGCCTCGTCAGCCATCGGCCCCGAGGCCCTGGCCTCGGAAGACAACGCCAAAGCGATGCTGGAGCGCCTGGACAGCTATACACCGCTGCGCGCTGCCGCCCTCTACGACAGCGACGGCCGCCTGCTGGCACAGCTGCAGCGTGGCGCTCAACTGGACCTGCCGCTGAAGGCCGCCGACCTGCCCGGCTGGCGCCTGCGGGAATTCCGCACCTCCCACCTGGCCAAATTGCCGGTAGCCGGCAATAAACCCGGTCACCTGTTGCTGGTGGCCTCCAGCGAACTGCCCGGGGTGTTCTACACCGGCACCCTGACCGCCAGCCTGGCGATTCTCGCCTGCAGCGTGTTGCTCTGGCTGCTGATCGCGCGGCAGATCCGGCGCATGGTCACGCGGCCGATCCGCCGCCTCGAGGAGCTTTCACGCCAGGTCACCCGCGAAGAGAACTACGCCCTGCGCGCGCCGCGCGGCAACCGAGACGAGATCGGCAGCCTGGCCGATGCCTTCAACACCATGCTCAGCCGGATCGAGGCGCGCGAACAGCAGCTCAAGCGCGCCCGCGACGACGCCCAGGCGGCCTTCGACCAGGCCCACGAACTGGCCGAGGAAACCCGCCACTCCAACCGCAAGCTGGAGCTGGAAGTTCAGGTGCGCAGCAAGATCGAGAAGAAGCTCACGGGCTTTCAGAACTACCTCAACAGCATCATCGACTCCATGCCCTCGGCGCTCATCGCCCTGGACGAGCAGCTCTACGTCACCCAATGGAACCAGGAAGCCAGCGCCCTCTCCGGCACGCCCATGGATGACGCACTGAACCAGCCGGTGTTCCTCGCCTTCCCCTCGCTCAAGCCCTTCCTGCCGCAGATCCGCCTGACCGCCGAGAAGCACAAGGTGGAGAAGGTGGAGCGGGTCAGCTGGCTGGTGGGCGAAAACGTCCATCACTATGCCCTGACCTTCTACCCGTTGATGGGCGGCACCGGGCGCGGCGTGGTGATCCGCATCGACGACATCACCCAGCGCCTGTCCATGGAGGAGCTGATGGTGCAGTCGGAGAAGATGCTCTCGGTGGGCGGCCTGGCCGCCGGCATGGCCCATGAGATCAACAACCCGCTGGGCGCCATCCTGCACAACGTGCAGAACATCCGCCGACGCCTGTCGCCGGAGCTGGACCGCAACCAGGAACAGGCCGCCATCAGCGGCATCAGCCTGGAAGCCGTCAACCAGTACCTGGAGGCCCGCGAGGTGCCCAAGCTGCTGGATGACATCCACCAGGCCGGTGCCCGTGCGGCCAAGATCGTCACCCACATGCTCGCATTCAGCCGGCGCAGCAGCCGCCAGATGGCGCCCTGCCAGTTGCCGGTGCTGCTCGACCAGGCGCTGGAGATCGCCAGCAACGACTTCGACCTGACCGAGGGTTTCGACTTCAAGGGCCTGCGCATCACCCGCGAATTCGACTCGGAGCTCGGCCCGGTGCCCGGCACCGCCAACGAGCTGGAGCAGGTGCTGCTCAACCTGTTGAAGAACGCCGCCCAGGCCATCCACCAGCGCGAGGACGACGAGGAAGGCCGCATCACCCTGCGTACGCGGCTGAGCCCGCCCTGGGCGGAGATCCAGGTGGAGGACAATGGCGTGGGCATCCCGGAGACCGTGCGCAAGCGCATCTTCGAGCCCTTCTTCACCACCAAGGAAGTGGGCCAGGGCACCGGGCTCGGGCTGTCGGTCTCGTACTTCATCATCACCAACAACCACAAGGGGCAGATGGAAGTGCAGTCCAAGCCGGGCCAGGGCACCTGCTTCACCTTGCGCCTGCCGCTGATTACCAGCACCGAGACCTCAGGAGCCTGAAATGGGCAATCGCCTTTCCAAGATCTACACCCGCACCGGCGACAAGGGCGAGACCGGCCTGTCCAGCGGCCGCCGCGTGCCGAAGGACCATCCACGGATCGAAGCCATAGGCGAGGTGGACACCCTCAACAGCCAGCTCGGCCTGCTGCTGGCGGGGCTGGACGAGGGCAAGGAGCGCTGGCCGGGTCTGGACGAGGTGATCGCGGTCCTGGCGCCCTGCCAGCACCGCCTGTTCGACCTCGGCGGCGAACTGGCGATGCCCGAGTACCAGGCGCTCGACGCCGCGGAGATCGCCCGCCTGGAACAGGCCATCGATGCCTGGAACGAGGAAGTCGGCCCGCTGAAGAACTTCATCCTCCCCGGCGGCTCGCGCCTGGTGGCGCAGGCCCACGTCTGCCGCAGCTTCGCGCGCAGCGCCGAGCGCCGCTGCCAGCACCTCAACGCCGTCGAGCCGCTGCGCGGCGAGTGCCTGGCCTACCTCAATCGCCTTTCCGACCTGCTGTTCGTGGGGGCGCGGCTGATCGCCCGCCGCCAGCAGGTCAACGAGGTGCTGTGGCAGGCCGCGTCGGCACCCGAGGCATGAAGCCCGAGGACCTGCTGCTTCTGGTCAGACGCGAGATGCCGTTCGGCAAGTATCAGGGGCGGCTGATCAGCGACCTGCCCGGCCACTACCTGGCCTGGTTCGCCCGCAGCGGCTTTCCGCCGGGCGAGGTCGGCCGGCTGCTGGCGCTGATGCACGAGATCGACCACAACGGCCTGCGGCCCCTGCTGGAGCCGCTGCGCCGGCGTTGAATCCGCTCAGCCCGGCCAGAACGCGCGGATGCCGGCCACGCCCTGGGCGCCGATCTGCCAGGCGCGCGCCTGCTCGGCCGCCCCCACGCCACCGAGCAGGTAAATCGGCTGGTTGAAAGCGCGGATCAGCTCGGCGGCCGCCTCCCAGCCCAGCGGCGCGGCGTCGGGATGGGTCTGGGTGGCCTGCAGCGGGGACAGGGTGACGAAGTCCACCCCCATCTGCGCCGCCAGCGCCAGTTCCTCGGCGTTGTGGCAGGACGCCGCCAGCCAGCGCTCGGCCGGAAACGGACGGCCCTTGGCGGCGTACTGGCGCAACTGCGCGGCGGTCAGGTGCCAGCCGGCGGCGGGAAAGTCGCCCAGCCACTCCAGCGGCCCCTTGAGCATCAGCTGTGCCTTGCCGGCGCACAGGCCCTGGATGTCCACCGCCAGGTCGCGGTATTCGGCGCTGTACATGTTCGGTGCGCGCAGCTGCAGCAGGCGGATGCCGTCGGCCAGCGCCTGACGGATACCGCGCAGCAGCTCGGCGGGTTCGAGCTGGTCGGGAGTGATCAGGTACCGCGCCGGCAGGCGGGCCGCGGCGACGATCGGCCGGTTGGCCTCGGGAAACTCGTAGTGCGGCAACTCGCGCGGCGCCACCCAGGCCAGCGGCTGGCCTTCGGCGCCATGAGGCTCGCCGCTGAAGGCGCTGACCTCGTGGACGTCGAGCAGCACGGCGAGGTCGGGATAGTCGTGGCGCACCTGGATCAGCGGCCGGGAGGCCGTCACGCGAATGCCCAGCTCCTCGTGCAGCTCGCGGGCCAGCGCGGCTTCCACCGCCTCGCCGGCCTCGACCTTGCCGCCGGGAAACTCCCACAGGCCGCCCTGATGCTTGTGTTCGGGGCGCCGGGCGATCAATACCCGGCCATCGGCACCGCGGATCACCGCCGCGGCTACGTGCAGTCGTTTCATCGACTCGGACTCCATAGCGCGGCGTGCCGCCGGCAGGCCTGAGCCCGGCGGCACGCCTCCCTGGTCAGGAACGGTATTCGGCGTTGATGCGCACGTACTCGTGGGACAGGTCGGTGGTCCAGATGGTCTCGCTGCACGCGCCGCGGCCCAGCTCGATACGGATGCCGATCTCGGCCTGGGCCATCACCGCCGCGCCCTGCTCCTCGGTGTAGGTGGCGGCACGGCCGCCCTGGCTGGCGATGCACACGTCGCCGAGGAACACGTCGATCAGGCTGACATCGAGGTTCGGCACGCCGGCATAGCCGACCGCGGCGAGGATGCGCCCCCAGTTGGGGTCGGAGGCGAACAGCGCGGTCTTGATCAGCGGCGAGTGGGCCACGGCGTAGGCCACGTCCAGGCACTCCTGGGCATTGGCGCCGCCGTCAACCTGCACGGTGACGAACTTGGTGGCACCCTCGCCGTCGCGAACGATGGCCTGGGCCACCTCCATGAACACCTCGAACACCGCCTGCTTGAGCTTCGCGAACAGCTCGCCGCCTTTCTCGGCGATTTCCGGCAGGGTGGCCTGGCCGGTGGCAATCAGCATGCAGCAGTCGTTGGTCGAGGTGTCGCCATCGATGGTGATGCGGTTGAACGACTTGTTGGCGGCGTCGCGCACCAGGTCCTGCAGCACGTCGCGGGCCACCTTGGCGTCGGTGGCGATGTAGCCGAGCATGGTGGCCATGTTCGGGCGGATCATCCCGGCGCCCTTGCTGATGCCGGTGACGGTGACGGTCACGCCGTCATGCTGGAACTGCCGACTGGCACCCTTGGGCAGAGTGTCGGTGGTCATGATGCCCTCGGCGGCCTGCGCCCAGTTGTCGACACTGAGGTCGGCCAGCGCGGCGGCCAGGGCGCCCTCGATCTTCTCGACCGGCAGCGGCTCGCCGATCACCCCGGTGGAGAACGGCAGCACCGCGCTCTCGGCCACCCCGGCCAGCTCGGCGAGCTTGGCGCAGGCGCGGCGGGCGCGGACCAGGCCGTCCGGGCCGGTGCCGGCGTTGGCGTTGCCGGTGTTGGTCAGCAGATAGCGAACCTCGCCAGCCAGGCGCTCACGGGTGACCAGCACCGGCGCGGCGCAGAAGGCGTTGGTGGTGGTCACGCCGGCGATGGTCGAACCCTCGGCACAGCGCATCACCACCACGTCCTTGCGCCCGACGCGCTTGATGCCGGCCGAGGCGATACCGAGTTCGAAGCCGGGAACCGGGTGCAGGGTGGGCAGGGGGCCAAGACCGACAGCCATGGGAAAGCTCCTTGAAATGCGCACAGCGCGGGATAGAGGGGGAAACAGTATCAAAAACGCCGCGAGCGGCAAGGCCGGTCGCGGCGCGATCAAGCTAGCCGTCGATCAGTCGATCTGGCCGTGGCAGTGCTTGTACTTCTTGCCGGAGCCGCACGGGCAAGGCTCGTTGCGGCCGATCTTCGGCTCCTGGCGCACCGCGGCAAAGGCCGCTACCTGGGCAGGCTCACCCGCGGGCTCTGCACTTTCCTCGGGCTGGTCCAGCGCCGATACCGCGGCATGCTGGAACTGCATGCGGGCGGCCAGTTCCTCGGCCTCGCGACGCAGGCGCTCCTCTTCCTCGGCGGGATCTTCGCGGCGTACCTGCACGTGCGAAAGCACACGAATCGCATCGCGCTTGATGTTGTCGAGCAGCTCCTGGAACAGGGCGAACGACTCGCGCTTGTACTCCTGCTTGGGGTTCTTCTGCGCATAGCCGCGCAGGTGGATACCGTGACGCAGGTGGTCCATGGTCGACAGATGGTCCTTCCACAGGTCGTCGAGCACGCGCAGGAGGATCTGCTTCTCGAAGCTGCGCAGCGCGTCGCTGCCGGCCAGCTCCTCCTTCTCCGCATAATCCTTGAGCACTTCGGCGTGGATGCGCTCGCGCAGGGTTTCCTCGTAGAGCTTGTCGTCCTCGTCCAGCCACTGCTGCACCGGCAGCTTGAGGCCGAAGTCGCTCTGCAGCGCCGCCTCGAGGCCGCGGACGTCCCATTGCTCGGGCAGCGACTGCGGTGCGATGTGCGCATCGATGACCCGCGCCAGCACTTCGTTGCGGAACTCGGTGATGGTCTCGCCGACGCTGTCGGCGGCCAGCAGGCTGTTGCGCATGTGGTAGATCACCTTGCGCTGCTCGTTGGCCACGTCGTCGAATTCGAGCAGCTGCTTGCGGATGTCGAAGTTGCGTCCCTCGACCTTGCGCTGCGCCTTCTCGATGGCGTTGGTCACCATGCGGTGCTCGATGGCCTCGCCGGACTGCATGCCGAGGGCCTTCATGAAGTTCTTCACCCGGTCGGAGGCGAAGATGCGCATCAGGTTGTCTTCCAGCGACAGGTAGAAGCGGCTGGAACCCGGGTCGCCCTGGCGACCGGCACGGCCACGCAGCTGGTTGTCGATACGACGGGATTCGTGGCGCTCGGAGGCGATCACGTGCAGGCCGCCGGCCTCGATCACCTGCTGGTGGCGCTTCTGCCAGTCGGCCTTGACCTGGGCGATCTGCTCGTCGGTCGGGTTCTCAAGCGCGGCGACCTCCACCTCCCAGTTGCCGCCGAGGAGGATGTCGGTACCGCGACCGGCCATGTTGGTGGCGATGGTCACCGCGCCGGGACGACCGGCCTGGGCGATGATCTCGGCTTCCTTGTCGTGGTACTTGGCGTTGAGCACCTTGTGCTCCATGCCGGCCTTGTGCAGCAGCTGGGAGAGATACTCGGAACTGTCGATCGAAGCGGTGCCGACCAGCACCGGACGCCCCTCGGCCCGGCAGGCCTTGACGTCCTCGATGACCGCCGCGTACTTCTCTTCCTGGGTCAGGTAGACCAGGTCGTTGAAGTCCTTGCGCGCGATCGGCTTGTTGGTCGGGATCACCACCACGTCGAGGCCGTAGATCTGGCGGAACTCGAAGGCCTCGGTATCGGCGGTGCCGGTCATGCCGGCCAGCTTGTTGTACAGGCGGAAGTAGTTCTGGAAGGTGGTCGAGGCCAGGGTCTGGCTCTCGGCCTGGATCTGCACGCCTTCCTTGGCCTCGATGGCCTGGTGCAGGCCTTCGGACAGCCGGCGGCCCTGCATGGTGCGCCCGGTGTGCTCGTCGATCAGCACCACCTGGTTGTTCTGCACGATGTATTCGACGTCGCGATGGAACAGGGTGTGCGCGCGCAGGGCGGCGTAGACGTGGGTCAGCAGGCCGAGGTTGTGCGCCGAATACAGGCTCTCGCCCTCGGCCAGCAGGCCGGCCTCGGTCAGCATGTCCTCGATGAACTGGTGGCCCTGCTCGGTGATTTCGACCTGGCGGGCCTTCTCGTCGATGCTGTAGTGACCTTCCTGCTCGACCACGCCCTCTTCCGCCTCGACCTGGCGCTTGAGCCGCGGGATCAGCTGGTTCATCTGCATGTACAGACGCGAGCTGTCCTCGGCCGGGCCGGAGATGATCAGCGGGGTGCGCGCCTCGTCGATGAGGATCGAGTCCACCTCGTCGACCACGGCGAAGTTCAGTTCGCGCTGGAACTTGTCGTCCAGGCTGAAGGCCATGTTGTCGCGCAGGTAGTCGAAGCCGAATTCGTTGTTGGTGCCGTAGGTGATGTCGGCCGCGTAGGCGGCACGCTTGTCGACCGGGTCCTGGAACGGGCTGACCACGCCGACCGACAGGCCGAGGAATTCGTACAGCGGACGCATCCAGTTGGCGTCGCGGCGGGCCAGGTAGTCGTTGACCGTGACCACGTGCACGCCCTTGCCTTCCAGGGCATTGAGGTACACCGCCAGGGTGCCCACCAGGGTCTTGCCCTCGCCGGTACGCATCTCGGCGATCTTGCCCTCGTGCAGGGTCATGCCGCCGATCAGCTGGACGTCGAAGTGGCGCATGCCCATCACCCGCTTGCCGGCCTCGCGGGCCACGGCAAAGGCTTCCGGCAGCAGCTTGTCGAGGGTTTCGCCCTGGGCCAGGCGCGCCTTGAACTCTTCGGTCTTGCCCCTGAGCTGCTCGTCGCTCAGCGCGACCATCTGCTCTTCCAGGGCGTTGACCGCCTGGACAGCCTTGGCCATGCGCTTGACTTCACGCTCGTTCTTGCTTCCAAAGAGTTTCTTCAACAAAGGCGCAAACATATCGGGAGGGTCTTCCATCTGTGGAAATGGAGGGCACTCCCGGGGAGTGCCCAGTGCCGTCGGCGCGGCAGCGAAGAAGGCATTCTACCCGGAAATGCCGGCGAGAAAAGACGCCTCATTCACCACTGCTGGCACGTGCGACATAGGTGGCCGGATTGACCTGGCGACCGTTTTTCTTTACCTCGAAATGCACATGCGGACCGGTCGAGCGTCCGCTGCTGCCAACCAGGGCGATGACCTGGCCTCGCTGCACGAGGTCACCGACCTTGACCAGGTTGCGCTGGTTGTGGGCATACAGGGTCGAGTAGCCATCGGCATGACCGACCTCGACGGTCCAGCCGTAGCCGGACTTGCGCCCGGCCCAGGTCACCACCCCGGTGGCCACCGCGACGATATCGGTGCCGCGCTTGGCAGCGAAGTCGATGCCCTTGTGATCGCGGGCCCGGCCGTGAAACGGGTCACTGCGCCGACCATAGCCCGAGGACTGGTAGCCACTGAGCACCGGCCGGCCGGCCACCTGGCTCGCGTCCTCGCGCTGGCGCGTTGCCAGCACGTGCTCCATCGCTTCCAGTTGCTGCTCGCGGCTGTCGAGGCGCGCCGCCAACGCATCGAGGCTGCCGAGCACCTCGCTGCCGCGGAACGCTTCGCCGTCCAGCAGTTCGTCCGGACCGCCCTGCCCCACCGGCTGGGAGAAGTCGAATTCATCGCCATCCAGATCGGCCAGTTCGCTCAGCCGCTCGCCGAGGGCATCGATACGGATCATGCGCGCCTGCAGCTCGGCCAGGTGTACGCCCAACGCGTCCAGCTCGCGCTGGGCGGCGGCGCGTGCCTCGGCCAGCTCCTGCGGCAGAACACCGTTCGTCTCGCTGACCGGCTCGCCGGGAACCACCGGCAAGGGCTCGGGTCTCATCCAGGAGCCCAGTACAATGCCTGCAGCCAGACTGCAGCCCAGCAGGAGAGTGGCAAGCAACAGTCCGTGGCGTGGCGCCAGCGTCAGTGAACGTGCCGCACCGTGGCGACGACTCATGAAGATGATATGCATGGAGCATTCCGCAAGAAGAATCGGTGCGACCGTTCTGCTACGATGGCCACTCGGTTATTTCCAGGCGTCCTGCCATGTCTTTTCGTCCCCTGCCGGCCCGAGCTCCCGCGGCACTGCTGCGGGAGACGAAAACGCTCAAGAGCTTGTTCGGCGAGGCGCAGCGTCTCGCCCATCTGCAACAGCTGCTGGAAAGCCAGCTACAGCCGGCGGCCCGCCCCCACTGTCGGGTGGCGACCTGGCGTGAAGGCTGCCTGCTGTTGATCGTCACCGACGGCCAGTGGGCCACCCACTTGCGTTACCAGCAGAAGCGCCTGCTGCGCCAGCTGCAGAATCTCAAGGAATTCGAGAACTTAACGAAGATCCTGTTCAAGATTCAACCAACAGCTGCCGAAAGGCATGCCACCGGTCGAAATCTGCAACTCTCCGCCAGCGCCGCCGACACCCTGCGCACCGCCGCTAGCAGCATCGACGACCCGCAACTGCGCGCCGCCCTGGAGCGCCTGGCCAGCCACACCCGACCACCGGACTGAAGCGCGCAAAAAACGCGGACAAAAAAAAGGCCACCTGACGGTGGCCTCAAGAGAAAGGGAGAGTCTTGCTTCAGCCGGCAGCTGCCGGGCGCATGTAGGAGATCGGCGCGGTACTGGCGTCTTCAAAGGTCACCAGCTCCCAGGCGTCCTTTTCGGCAAGCAGGGTGCGCAGGAGGCGATTGTTCAGGGCGTGACCGGACTTGTGGCCGCGGAACTCGCCGATCAGGCTGGTGCCGAGCAGGTACAGGTCGCCGATGGCATCGAGGATCTTGTGCTTGACGAACTCGTCCTCGTAGCGCAGGCCGTCTTCGTTGAGCACGCGAAACTCGTCGACCACGATGGCGTTGTCCACGCTGCCACCCAGGGCCAGGTTCTGCGAACGCAGGAACTCAATGTCGCGCATGAAGCCGAAGGTGCGTGCGCGGCTGACTTCCTTGACGAACGAGGTGCTGGAGAAGTCGACGCAGGCATGCTGGGTACGACCGTGGAACACCGGATGATCGAAGTCGATCTCGAAGCTCACCTTGAAACCATCGAACGGCAGGAAGGTGGCGCTCTTGCCATCCTCCTCCACGGTCACCGGGCGCTTGATGCGGATGAACTTCTTCGGCGCTTCCTGCTCCTGCAGACCGGCAGACTGGATGAGGAACACGAAGGGGCCGGCGCTGCCGTCCATGATCGGCACTTCCGATGCCGACAGTTCGATATAGGCGTTGTCGATACCCAGGCCAGCCATGGCCGAAAGCAGGTGCTCAACGGTATCCACCTTGACGTCACCCTTGACCAGCGTGGTCGACAGGGTGGTCTCACCGACGTTCTCGGCCCGAGCCGGAATCTCCACCATGGGGTCGAGATCGGTGCGGCAGAACACGATACCGGTATCCACCGGGGCCGGCTTCAGGGTGAGATAGACCTTCTCCCCCGAGTGCAGGCCGACGCCGGTGGCGCGGATGATGTTCTTCAAAGTGCGTTGTTTGATCATGGCTTTGGCCGTATCTGCACAAGTTGTGAACTGTTCTCAGTAATGGCGGGAATGATATCAGAGCCCGCCTTTACTGAACACCAATCACACCAATACTCCTGATATAGAAACTCAATCAGCCTGCCGGCGCAGGAAGGCCGGAATATCCAGGTAATCGAGGTCTTCCTGGGTACTGAGCTTGACCGCCGGGGCGGCGCCACCGGTACCCTGACTGCTGCGCATCACGGTCGGACGCTCGAGGTCGCGGTAGTTCACCGACGCGCCCTGCGGAGCCGGGGTGGCGGCCGGGGCGTTGTCGACCACCTTGGTCGGCTTCTCCATGCGCGCGCCGAGGCCGGTGGCGACCACGGTGACGTGCAGCTCGTCGCGCATTTCCGGATCGATGACCGCACCGATCTTGACGGTGGCGTGTTCCGAGGTGAACTGCTCGATGATGCTGCCGACTTCGGTGTACTCGCCCAGCGACAGGTCGAGGCCGGCGGTGATGTTCACCAGGATGCCGCGGGCGCCCTGCAGGTTGATGTCTTCCAGCAGCGGGTTGCGGATCGCCGCCTCGGCTGCCTCGCGGGCGCGATTCGGGCCGCTGGCGTGGCCGGTACCCATCATCGCCATGCCCATCTCGCTCATCACGGTGCGCACGTCGGCGAAGTCGACGTTCATCAGGCCGGGGCGCTGCATGATGTCGGAGATGCCGCGCACGGCACCGGCCAGCACGTCGTCGGCCTTGGCGAAGGCGGACAGCAGGCTGGCGTCCTTGCCGAGGATGGTCAGCAGCTTCTCGTTGGGGATGGTGATCAGCGAGTCGACATGCTCGGACAGGGCGCGGATGCCCTCGTCGGCAATCTGCATGCGCCGGCGTCCCTCGAAGGGGAACGGACGGGTGACCACCGCCACGGTGAGGATGCCCATTTCCTTGGCCACCTCGGCGATGATCGGCGCCGCACCGGTGCCGGTGCCGCCGCCCATGCCGGTGGTGATGAACACCATGTTGGCGCCCTGCAGCACCTCGGCAATGCGCTCGCGGTCCTCCAGCGCGGCCTGGCGACCGACGTCGGGATTGGTGCCGGCACCGAGTCCCTTGGTCACGTTCATGCCCAGCTGCAGGATGGTCTTGGCATCGACCTTCTTCAGTGCCTGGGCATCGGTGTTGGCACAGATGAAATCGATGTCGTCGATGTTGCTGCGCAGCATGTGATTGACGGCGTTGCCGCCACCACCGCCGACACCGATGACCTTGATTACCGCATTCGACTCAACGTTATCGACTAATTCGAACATTTTCCCTCTCCTTTCCCTTTTTTCTTGTCCAACCGACCTGACAAAGCTGTGGCCGACGGTCAGAAATTGCCCTGTACCCAGCGCTTGAGGCGCTCGAATACGGGCGGTTTGCTCTCTTCGCTGCTGCCGCCACTGGCGGAATAGCTCGGCGATCCCTGCTTGCGCAGGCCGTACAACAGCAGACCGACCCCTGTCGCATAGGCAGGGTTGCGCACGACATCCTCCAGGCCCCTGACACCTTGCGGCAGGCCCAGACGTACCGGCATGTGAAAGATTTCCTCGGCCAGCTCGACAGCACCTTCCATCTTCGCGGTGCCACCGGTAATCACGATCCCGGCCGGGAGCAGGTCCTCGTAGCCACTGCGGCGCAGTTCGCCCTGCACCAGCGAGAACAACTCCTCGTAGCGCGGCTCGACCACCTCGGCCAGTGCCTGGCGCGACAGCTCGCGCGGCGGACGCTCGCCGACGCTCGGCACCTGGATGGTCTGCCCGGCACCGGCCAGCTTGGCGAGGGCGCAGGCATAGCGAATCTTGATCTCCTCAGCATACTGAGTCGGCGTGCGCAGGGCCATGGCGATATCGTTGGTGACCTGGTCGCCGGCGATCGGGATGACAGCCGTGTGACGGATCGCACCCTCGGTGAAGATGGCGATGTCGGTGGTACCGCCGCCGATGTCCACCAGGCACACCCCCAGCTCCTTCTCGTCGTCGGTCAGCACCGAGTCGGACGAGGCCAGCTGTTCGAGAATGATGTCGTCCACCTCGAGGCCGCAGCGGCGTACGCACTTCTCGATGTTCTGCGCCGCATTCACCGCACAGGTGACCACATGCACCTTGGCTTCCAGACGCACGCCGGACATGCCCAGCGGCTCGCGCACGCCTTCCTGGTTGTCGATCACGTAGTCCTGGGCCAGCGTATGCAGCACCCGCTGGTCGGCCGGGATCGCCACCGCCTGGGCGGCATCCAGCACCCGCTCGATATCGGCGCGATTCACCTCGCGTTCGCGGATGGCGACGATGCCGTGGGAGTTCAGGCTGCGGATATGGCTGCCGGCCACGCCGACGAATGCCGAGTGGATCCGGCAGCCGGCCATCTGCTGCGCCTCGTCGATCGCATGCTGGATGGCCTGTACGGTGGACTCGATGTTGACCACCACGCCCTTCTTCAGCCCCCGCGAGGGATGGGTGCCGATGCCGACGACTTCCAGCTGGCCATCGGCCGCTACCTCGCCGACCAGCGCCACCACCTTGGAGGTGCCGATATCCAGGCCGACGACCATTTTGCCGCTTTGCGCGCTTGCCATGATCCCAGTTCTCTCCTCAAGTCACTGCAGGGCCCCGGTGTTCGCACCGGGAACCGGCGCCGCCGGCATCTCGCGCCACGCCACGGCCAGGCCGTTGGGGTAGCGCAGATCGACGCGCGCGATGTTCGTATTGTGTTCTTTCAGGGTCTTGTCGTAGACGCTGACGAAGCGGCGCATCTTTTCCACCACGTGGTCGCGGCCGAGCAACAGTTCCAGCCCCTGGCCAGTGGTGAGGAACCAGCTGCCGCGCTCGCGCAGCTCCAGACGCGCCACCGTGAAGTCCAGCGGCCGCAGCAACTGGCTGAGCATCTGGTACTGCTGCATGATCTGCTGCTGGGCGCGTCGCGGCCCCCACAGCGTGGGCAACTGCTCGTAGCCACCCAGCTCTCCCGGAGCGAAGGCCACCCCCTGGTTGTTGAGCAACGCCTCGTCGCCCCAGCGCGCCACCGGCAGTTGCTCCTCCAGGCGGATCAGCACCTGATCGGGCCACACCCGCCGCACCTCGGCCTCGGCAATCCAGGGCATCTGCTCCAGCTCGCGGCGCATGCTCGCCAGATCGACACTGAAGAAGCTGGCGTCCACGAAGGGGGCCACCCGCTCCGCCACCGCCTGGCGACTGACATAGTGCAGGTCGCCCTGCACGCTGACCCGCGCGATCGGCTGATCGGCGTAGGGCAGCAGACGCTCGCTCAGCTCATAGGCAGCAAAACCCAGGCCAAGCAACATCAGCGGCCAGGTGAGGCGCTTGAGCCCACTCAGCGACAGCCGTGGCATACGCAGGCGCAGAGGTTCGCGCACCACCATGCGGCTGGCCCCGCGAGGGGCCGGCTTGCGCAGCGGGCCAACCGGGCCCGGACGCTGGTGACGCAGCAGCGCGATCATGAATCAGCTCCTTGCCTCCAGGCTGTCGGCGAGGATCGCCAGCACCAGGTGCTGGAAATCCAGGCCGGCCGCCCGGGCGGCCATCGGGACCAGGCTGTGATCGGTCATTCCCGGAACGGTGTTGACCTCCAGCAGCCAGAATTGCCCACCGGCATCCTGCATCACGTCGGCGCGGGCCCAACCGCGGGTACCGACCGCTTCGCAGGCGCGCGCAGTGAGCACCTTGAGTTCCTCTTCCTTGTCCGCGTCCAGACCGCAGGGGATCTGGTAGCGGGTATCGTCGGCCAGGTACTTGGCCTCGTAGTCGTAGAAGCTGTGGGTAGTGCCCAGGCGGATCGGCGGCAGTACCTCACCGCGCAGCATGGCGATGGTGAACTCCGGCCCGCTGATCCACTGCTCCACCAGCACCTGCGGGTCGTGGCGACGCGCTTCCTGCCAGGCCGCGAGCAACTGCTCGAAGCTTTCCACCCGCGCCATGCCGATGCTCGAACCCTCGTGGGCCGGCTTGACGATCAGCGGGAAACCCAGCTCCGCGGCCGCCCGCTCGCAATCGGCGGCGCTGGCCAGCACCGCATGGCGCGGCGTGGGCAGACCGAGGCTCTGCCACACCTGCTTGGTGCGCAGCTTGTCCATGGCCAGCGCCGAAGCCAGCACGCCGCTGCCGGTGTAGGGAATGCCCAGACACTCGAGCAGACCCTGCATGCTGCCGTCCTCGCCACCGCGGCCGTGCAGAACGATGAAGGCACGGTCGATCTTCTCGCCGGCCAGACGCTGCAGCAGGTCGGCGCCGACATCGATACCGAAGGCGTCCACGCCAGCGTCCCGCAGGGCGCCGAGCACCGCCGCACCGGACTTCAGCGATACCTCGCGCTCGGCACTGCGGCCGCCGTACAGCACGGCGACGCGACCAAAAACGGCGGGATCCAGGTTGAGGGACAGGGTCTCGGTCATGCCGGTTTCCTCTCGGCGCCCGCCTCTGGGGCGCTGAACAACGGGTTGCTGATCAGTTGTGGAGCGACGCCGCCGATGTCGCCGGCACCCTGGCAAAGCAGGATGTCGCCGGCGCGCAGCAGCGGCTTGAGCAGCGGCGCCAGGTCGGCACCGCGCTCGACGTAGATCGGATCCAGCACGCCGCGCTGGCGGATGCTGTGGCAGAGCTGGCGGCTGTCGGCGCCGGGGATCGGCTCCTCGCCGGCCGGATAGACCTCCAGCAACAGCAGCACGTTGGCCTCGCCGAGCACCTGGACGAAGTCCTCGTAGAGGTCGCGGGTGCGGCTGTAGCGGTGCGGCTGGTAGACCATCACCAGGCGGCGCTCCGGCCAGC